>Ga0209088_10000489_pt1 | contig 27962 bp, 32 predicted proteins | sample S_140625_EF_Meta_FD_187324 | JGI IMG/M metagenome (GOLD analysis project Ga0209088, IMG submission 187324) | Freshwater microbial communities from Lake Simoncouche, Canada to study carbon cycling - S_140625_EF_MetaG (SPAdes) (version 2) | ecosystem: Environmental > Aquatic > Freshwater > Lake ... | reverse complement strand
TCAAGTTCGACTGCTTCTGCCTCAAGCTTGGGAAGATTTAAAACCTTTTCAATCGAGGTCAGGGTCGCACCAATCTCATTGATTTCGAGGATGTATTCGCGAGCCATAGGTGAAGGATAGCGAGAAGTTTGCGACTTCGAAGTTACCCCTGATTGAGGCTTCCCACATTGATCCCATAGTAATTGGTCGTTATTTTTCGTTCATCAAAGGTGCCTACATGCGAGGAGATTCCAACTGAATCGATGTTGACGAACGGAATAAGAAATGGAAGTTGCACAGTGGACGAAGTTCGAATCGAGAGTTGGTACCCATCACATGAAACTTGGTCTACGCGTATTACACCAAGCTGGGAGCCAAGCAAACTGATTCTATCTCTACTAAATTCATTGATTGCATCAATGGAATCTATTCTGCCTTTATCGCAATTAATTGGAATACCTGGATCATTCTCTGCTTCTCCAGTTAAGTTGCGAAGAAATCTTGTGATGTTGTATTCCCCTCGATAGTAGGCGCTCAAATCCAGATTTCTTACCCCACGTTGTGCCGCAGCCTCAGTAGCTTGAGTCAGAGAGCGCTTTGCAAAATAGACCGAAGAGAGGTCAGTCAGAATTATGACGGTGATAAGTATCGTCATAAACAGACTGAGTATGAGAACAGAGAGTGAACCTTTCTCATCATTCAGAAATATTCTGAATTTGAATAATTGCATTCTTCTGAGCATCAAGCCCATGGAGAAACATATTCAATCGCTGAGACTTTGATTCTGGGGTGATTCTGATCGGTTTGTGTAAGCGTTATTCGAATTCTTGCATTTGGACTGATGCAAGGGCGGCTACTGCAATCAATATCCATTTGTATTTCTCCGAGTTGTAGGGCGGTTTGATATCCCAGCAGAATGGCTCCTTTTGTCAGAATCTCATGTGCCACTCCAAATGCAATTTCATCATTAGAGCTGGTGACAAATCCTCGCGTGGCTTCACGTGCCAATGTGCGCAGTGAATCTTGCCCATCAGACATGGAAGCAAAACTATTGATGTAAATGAAAAGTGGAATAAACAGAGGAATAGCTAGCGCAACGAATTCGACGGATGCACTTCCACGATCCTCTCGAGAGAAGCGTTGAATCAAATTCATAATGTGAAATCACCTCTGATTCTCGATAATTGCAATCCCACTCACATCAGTCTGCAGATCTGATCCTGTGACGTTCGAAAGTCCTGGAAAAATCTGAAGCAGGGTTCTCTTTCGGTGGCTTACTAACAGATCAAGATTTTGATTGGGATCAGGTGAGTAGATATGTAGGTAAGTATCAGAATCTTTGAATTCACCGCTAATTGCCCGATTTGATGCTTCATCCTGTGCGGATATCTTTTCCATATTCCTAGAATGGAGAGCAACGGTGAGCTGGGCAGCAATGAGAAAAAGCGAAAGTAGAGGTACCAATACGAGTGAACTTTCAACACTTCCCTTTTCATCATTGAGAAATTTGCTTACACCTCTGCGTTTCAACTAACGAATACCATTCATCGCATCGAGAGAGTTTTTAAGAATCGCTGTAAGGCGAGGTGCGGCAATTGTCCACAGCGCTGTAACTAGGCCGGTTGTCATGAGCACTACGAGTACCCAGCCTGGTACGTCGCCTCGATCGTCACTGAGCGCTTTGAAGAAGCGAGATCGCTTTAATTCTGAGACTCTGATTGATATATAGGTCGTTACTGCTACCAACTTAACTGCGATTGCTTCATTCATTGCTTTCCTCTTCCTCTTCCTAGGTGTGGTCGAAATTCAATTTTTAGCTTTGGGCAAATAGATTCAGATTTGAGAGTGATGGCCAGAGTGCGAAGACAATGGAGATTGGGAGAATAAGAAATACGACTGGGATCATCATGGAAAGTTCTGCCTTTGCTGCCGCAGAAAGAACATGATTGCGTTGAAAATCTCGAGCCTCGCGAGCATGGCTATGTAATACATCAATCAGCGGTGCGCCTCGAGTAACGGCGATAACAATTGAGTCTACGAAGCGGCGGACTGTGATTGATTTGATTCGTCGACCCATCGAATCAAGTGCTGAAGCAAAAGGTTCGCCACTACTAACGGAATCAATGACTTTAGAGAATTCCTTCGTCAGAGCTCCCTGTCCTCGCAAGGAAATGCGCTGCATGGAAGCCAATGGTGACTCTCCTGCTGAAAGCGAGAGAGTGAGCGCTTCGACGATTGTGGGAAAGTCTGATTCGATAGACTGTCGATAGTTCCTTAACTCTCTACTCAAGCTCAGTTCTGTGAAGTAGATAATTGCAATCGTGGAGATTGTTGCAATCAATATGAGTGAAGCCATCGAAAAACTTAGAAATAGTAAAGCCATGAGTTCGAGTGAGAGCAGAAGAAAGATCAGAATTAGCTGTCGATAGCGATGATTCTCATAACTTCTTTCCTCTGGATATCCGAGTTCAGCTAACTTATCCCGAGCTTTGGTTCGATCCCCAATTTTTCGGATGTAGTCCAGGCTTACCTTCTCCCAGGAAATATCATCAGTAATCAAGATAAACGCAGGGATAAGAACGAGAGCAGTCGTTAATAGTGAATTTTCCATCATGTGCTCACATGTGGGAGATCAATGAATATTCGTTTGGGGACTGGAATTCGGCTAAGTGAGTTCATCCATAAATATGCTATCGCTGTGATTGCAAGTCCTGCACCAAGAATAAGAACACCGGTGGCTGTTGAGAACGCCTCTGTTGTCGATGGTTGAGTTGATAGTAATAGAAGGAGAATCCATGGCGCAGCAGCAGATAGATGTGCTGAGTTCTTGATCCAATTTTGCTTAACTTCAATCTCTCGCCGAAGTGTTAGATCCTCGCGAATAAACTTTCCCAGTAATCGCAGGATTGTGAGTAACTCTGCTCCCCCTAGCTCTCTTGCAATCAAAAGTGCTTCAATAACTTGATCAAAGCTAGGGTGGGCTATGGACTCCTTTACTTCAATCAACGCCCTACTGAAGTTCCCTTGGGAATAGAGGTTTTCAGCAAATCGTTGAAATTCGACTTTGAAGATCTCAGGTCCACGCTGCGCTAAACCGGTAAGAGATTCGTTGAGTGATAACCCTGACTGCACACCTGAAATAAGAATGTCAATCATTTCGGGGCAGGCTCCATGAATTGCAGAATGTCGCTTTGACTCACTTTTCTGCTGAGCAATGAAGATAAATAGAGCACTGAAGAGCGCAAAGGCGATGGCTATCAGTAGTGAATGCGAGAAGAAAGTACCAATAAGAAATGCTGCAACTACTATCGAGAGTGAAGGTATGGCTCTCCTCTGGACTTTGATTCTGATTTTCATGGCAATGTTCCTAACCCACGTTCATAATCCACTCCAGTCCAGCTCCAGATACTGTCTACTTCCGCTCGATCATTTTCATAGCGCCCAGTAACTCTGGCCACTTCGATTACCCTTCTAGTTCCATCATTTCCAAGAGAAACCTGTATTACGAGGTCAATCGCCGAAGCAACCGTTGGCGCAATAAATTTATGAGAGATATTTTCCCCAGCGAGGAGCGGAAGTGTCTGTAACTTTGTTATTGCATCTCGCGCAGAATTCGCATGAAGCGTTCCCATTCCAGGTAGACCTGAGTTGAGTGCAAGGAGTAAATCCAGAGCTTCTGCTTGACGAACTTCTCCAACAATAATCCGTGAAGGACGCATTCGTAGTGCCTCTTTAATCAGTTGGCGAAGAGTGATTTCTCCTTCACCTTGCAAATTTGGCCCACGAGTTTGCATCTGAATCAAGTCAGGAACTCGTGGTTGGAGCTCAAAAACTTCTTCAATTGTGATCACACGTTGCGATTGTGGAGTTTCAGATATCAGCGCGTTAAGAAGTGTTGTTTTGCCTGCCTGAGTTCCACCACTTACAAGGATGTTGCTACCGCACTTCACAGCGCTAGAAAGTTCCTCAGCAATCCTTTTTGTCATAACTCCCATCGCCGCTAATTCATTGAGAGATTTCTGGCGCATGATGTGTTTACGTATATTTACCGCCCAGTGTTCGGCGGTAATTTCAGGAATCGCCACGTGTAGACGGCTCCCATCAGGAAGTCGAGCATCAACAAATGGTTGCGAAAGATCGAGTCGCCTTCCACTCCAAATCAGTGTTCTATCAACTAGTTCTTTGACCGCCTCTGATGTGAGTACGAGGTTGATGAGTTGACTCTTGCCCGCTCGGGCCACAAAAATTCTTTGAGGAGAATTTATCCAAATCTCTTCCACGGTGGGATCGGCGATGAGATTAGCGATTGGCCCAAAGACAACATCGGGATCCATTGTTTCCATGGCGGAGAAGGTAGGACCACTCCGACAGTTCTACCGTGAATTCTCTAGTACATGTGGATTGATTAGGAGTTCAATGACCGTTAGTGAGTCCTTGTAACTCTTGGTTATCAAGGCGATTGAGAAGCTCTAGTGAGCTCTCACCCACTGTCGCGCATATATGAGAAGACTTACAAATGAATGGCTCGTTCTTCCATTCCTGAAGCACACGTTGAGCTAGTAATTCAGCCACTTCGTGTCCCGCCCTCAAAATTAAAGTGAACTCAAATCTTCCAAGTCGTGCACAAAGGTCTTCAACCCTTGTATTTCTTTTTAATATTTCGGCGAAGGAAAGAATTGCCACTTCATAAAATGAGCGATTGACTGGATTTTCGACATCCTCTCTATCGTCTAACTCTTTCTCAGCTGGAAATATTTGAAATCGAATGAGAGTTACCCGGCTTTTGTTTCTTTCCGCAGTTGCGAGGTCTCGACGCAAATTTTCATAGAAATATGGTGGGGCTGCTAAGTGAGTCAACGAATCTCGCAAACCGTTATGCGAAAATGTCATGTGAACAGAAATGAATCGCTAGCGGCTGATAATGTCTGTCCTATGTCTAAAACGTCTGCCTCTGGTGACTCCATGAAACGTGATGCTTCCAGCAGATCACCACACCGTTCAACGGTGGCAACCCTCCTTAATATCGAGGCTGGCATCGTGCTTGCCCTAGGTATTTGGTTAAGCGTCCTTGGATTGACTCACGATAAAAATGAATTGGCGCCACTGCTTGGTGTAATTGTTTTTGCGCTATTAGGAGCTGTTGGGCTGTTTGCCGCAGGTCGTGGATATAAGAGTGGAAAGAATTACGGTAGATCCCCTGCAATTTTGTCGAATCTCATCGCTGTGGGTGTTGCCTATTATCAGATACAGGGTCACTTCTATATTGGTGCTGTAATTATTCTGATTCTTGCGCTACCTACTTTGTACTTAGCTTTCAGTATTGCTAAGAACGAGGGCTGACGCGGATACGCATCACCACTCAACTATCTTCTGGTCTTCCCAAAGAACACCCGTTGTATCTCCAGCATTAAATTCTCGTGTCGCTAACCAAATTGCAGTCGCTGCGCCTTCTTCTGCAGAACGTGGTGCATCCGGTCCGCCCATATCTGTGCGTGAATGATTAGGGCATGTTGCATCCACTAGGAATCCACGAGCACCAAGTCCTGTTTCATGTGCAAGGTTTCGAACGAGTGCATTGACTCCTGCTTTACTGATTCTGTATGGGGCAAGTCCTCCAGCATTTCCTGGTCCTGACATTCGACCAAGACATGCAGAAAAAATAATGACTCGGCCGTTTCGTGCATTTGCCATTGGAGCTGCAATTCCATTAACGAGTTGGAAGACAGAATCAAGATTGATAGCCATAACTCGTCGCCATTCGGCATCATTTGTTTTCAATGTCTTCGACATCTTCTCGCTCATCACGCCATGAGCCAGAACTAAGACAGTTGGGGTTGCAAGTGATTGGTTGAGTGAATCAACCAGCTCTCGAACTAGATCTGGTTTTTCAAGATCACATACAAATGTTGAGATATGTGAAGTGGAAACTCCGTTGTGATATCGATCTGACTCGCGAATCAGATTAGCTGCGCTTTCAAGCCGTTGCTCATCCTTTGCAATGAGCGCAATATCAAAGCCTTGCAAAGTGAGCGCCTTTGCAACCTCAAGGCCAAGACCGCGACTTCCTCCCGTGATGATGGCAAGCGGGCGGGTGCTCTGAGATGACATGAACGAACTCTCTCAAAATTTGGGATACCTCGCCTTTCGAAGGCAAAAATGTGCGCAATCTCGCGGTATCTCGCCCTTAGCGCCATTTAACCCGTGCGCTCACAGCCGATAGTCTTAGCCTGAAAATACTGGAATTTGCAAAGGAGCGCTCAGTGTCGCAATCAGGTCAGGACTTCGGCGCCAATGATTGGCTCGTTGAAGAAATGTTCGAGCGATATCAAGCTGATCCAACCTCTGTTCCAGCTGAGTGGATTACCCACTTCCAAAATAATCCTCAAGCAGGATCAGCTACTGCACCTGTTGCTGGTTCTCCTAAAGGTGGCACACCACCTATACCCAAGACTGTAACTCCACCAAATATTTCAATGCCTGGCAGTGCACCTGTTGTACCAACACCTGCAGCACCTGTCGTAACTCCCGTTGTAAATACACCAGTGCAAACACAACCAGTCGTTCGTAGCGTCAACGCTGCGCCTGCGACACCGGCTCAGCCAGTAACAAAACCAATTCCAACTCTTGCAACACAGAGCGCATCAACGCTAGAACCAATTCGCGGAGTAGCAGCTCGTGTTGTGCAGAGCATGGAAGCTTCGCTAACAGTTCCAACAGCAACATCAGTACGCGCAATCCCTGCGAAGTTGATGATTGATAACCGCATTGTTATTAACAACCACCTTAAGCGCACACGTGGTGGAAAAGTTTCATTCACTCATCTCATTGCCTATGCGATGATCAAGGCGCTTCGTGCAATGCCAGAGATGAATGCTTTCTACGGTGAACTCGAAGGAAAGCCAGCTCTTGGAAAACCCGAACATATCAATTTAGGTATTGCCATTGACTTGGCAAAGTCAGATGGAACTCGCCAACTACTTGTTCCATCAATTAAAGGTTGTGAAGAACTTGATTTCGGCCATTTCTGGGTTGCCTATGAAGCGATTGTGAAGAAGGCACGTGGTGGAACGCTGACTGTTGAAGATTACGCAGGAACAACCGTTTCACTGACAAATCCAGGAACTATCGGAACTGTTCACTCTGTTCCACGTCTAGTGCAAGGCCAAGGCCTGATTATGGGAGTTGGCGCACTCGATTACCCAGCAGAGTTCCACGGTGCAAATGAAGAGACTCTTGCGCGCATGGCAATCAGTAAGGTCGTAACTCTTACAAGTACATACGATCACCGAGTTATCCAGGGTGCTCAATCAGGTGATTTCTTACGTCGTATTCACGAATTCTTACTCGGTGGCGATCACTTCTATGATGAAATCTTTACTGCACTTCGTATTCCATATGAGCCAATTCGCTGGGCTGTGGACTTCGCTGTAACAAAAGATGAAGAGATTGATAAGACAGCGCGTGTACAGCAGCTCATTCAGGCATATCGCATCTGGGGTCACCTCATGGCAGATATCGATCCTCTTGTCTATGCACAACGCACACATCCAGATCTTGATGTTGTGACTCATGGACTTACTTTGTGGGATCTTGATCGCGAATTTGCAACAGGTGGATTTGGTGGAAAGAAGTTCCTTCCACTTCGTAAAATTCTTGGAATTCTTCGCGACTCTTACTGCCGCTCAATTGGTGTTGAGTACATGCATATCTCTGAACCTGAAGAACGTAAGTGGATGCAAGAACATATTGAGGTCGGTCTGCCTTCCATTGAACGTGAAGAGCAACTTCGAATTTTGCGCACACTCAATAGCGCTGAGGCATTTGAATCTTTCTTGCAGACCAAGTTCGTTGGTCAAAAGCGATTCTCGCTCGAGGGCGGAGAATCCGTCATTCCAATTACCGATGCAATCGTCTCTGCAGCTGCAGAACGTGGACTTGATGAAGTCTGTATCGGAATGCCACACCGTGGTCGACTTAATATGCTTGCAAATATTGCGGGTAAGCCGGTCGGCCAGATCTTCCAGGAATTCCAAGGACATTACGCAGAGAATCAAGTTCATGGTTCAGGGGATGTGAAGTACCACTTAGGTACTGAAGGAGTATTTACCGCCGAATCAGGAGCTAAGACAAAGATTTATCTTGCGGCAAACCCTTCTCACCTTGAAGCAGTTAACCCTGTTCTTGAAGGCATTGTGCGAGCAAAGCAAGATCGCCTTAATACAAAGGGTGCTTACTCTGTCCTTCCAATTCTTCTTCACGGAGATGCTTCCTTTGCAGGACAAGGTGTCAATGCTGAAACTATGCAGCTTGCTGGGCTTCCCGGATATCGCACTGGTGGAACTATTCATATTGTCGTCAATAACCAAGTTGGATTTACAACATCACCAGTTGCTTCTCGCACTGCTCGTTACTGCACCGATGTTGCAAAGATGATCGAAGCTCCCATCTTCCATGTCAATGGAGATGACCCCGAAGCTTGCGTTCGCGTTGCACATCTTGCATTTGAATATCGTCAGGCATTTAATAAAGATGTAGTGATTGACATGGTTTGCTACCGACGTCGCGGCCATAATGAAGGTGACGAACCAAGCTTTACTCAACCGCTTATGTATAAGCTGATTGATGAAAAACGCACAACTCGTACTCTCTATACCGAAGCACTCGTTGGGCGTGGAGATATCACACCAGTTGAAGCTGAAGAGATTGCACGCGACTACCAGACTCAGCTAGAAGAAGTCTTTGCATCCGTTGCCAATTACCAAGAAGAGCACGATCCAAACTTTGTTCCACCAATTGTTCCAAATGCAGAAGATGTTCCTACTTTCATCTCTGAGCAGCTCATCCGTGAGATTGCAGCTACGCAAACTGCAGTTCCTGAAGGATTCCATGTCCATCCTAAGTTGCTACCGCAGCTTCAACGTCGGGCAGAATCAATCAACGATGGAACCATCGACTGGTCGACTGGTGAAATGCTCGCATTTGGCTCCCTTCTTAAGGAAGGTCGACCAATTCGCCTTGCAGGACAAGATTCACGTCGTGGAACATTCTCGAATCGCCACGCAGTCATCATCGATAAAGAGAATGGAAGCGAATGGACACCACTACGTTCGCTCATCTCTGATGCCAATCAATTCTTTGTCGTTGACTCACTACTCAGCGAATATGCAGCGATGGGCTTTGAGTACGGATACTCAGTAGTCCGCGATGAAGCACTCGTCTTATGGGAAGGTCAGTTCGGAGACTTCGCAAACGGAGCACAGACAATCATCGACGAATTCATATCTTCTGCGCTACAAAAGTGGGGTGAGCGTTCATCAGTAGTCCTCTTACTTCCACACGGTTATGAAGGTCAAGGACCAGATCACTCATCCGCTCGTATTGAACGCTTCTTGGCGCTCTGTGCTGAAAAGAATATGACTGTGGCTCAACCTTCAACACCTGCCTCTTACTTCCACTTGTTGCGCTTCCACGCAGCAAATCCAAAGCGACGTCCGATGGTTGTCTTCACGCCAAAATCGATGCTGCGCCTGAAGGCTGCCGCATCATCTATTAGTGACTTCACATCAGGAACATTCCTTCCTGTTATTGGTGATTCAACTGTCAATAACGCATCACGCTTGATTTTCTGTTCAGGAAAGATTTACCATGATCTCGTTGCAGAGCGCACACGCCTTAATGACAGCAGCACTGCGATTGTTCGTGTTGAGCGCCTCTACCCACTTCCAGTTGCACAAATGGAAGTGGAGGCGAAGAAGCATCCAAACGCTAATCTGCTCTGGGTTCAAGATGAACCTGCAAATCAAGGTGCATGGCCACACGTTGCACTCAGCACCACTGAAGTAATCGGTGGTACGGCCGTCGATTCCCGCGTTCTCCGTCGAATCTCTCGCCGCGCATCAGCATCACCTGCGACCGGAAACCATCATTTGCACGAGGATGAGGCAAAAGCATTGCTGGTTGAGGCATTCACTCGATGAGTGCTGAAGTGAAAGAGCTTGGATTAACTGGGCAAGAATTTGTCATGTTTAGCACTGACTGGTGTGGATATTGCAAACGCCTTAAGAGCCAGCTCAATGAAAACGGAATTACATTTCGCGAAATCAATGTTGAGCAAGAGATGAATTACGCAGCATTCGTTGAGAAGGTAAATGGTGGAAACCGCGTCGTTCCCACACTTCTCTTCTCAGATGGTGCAGCTCTTACCAATCCATCTGTGATTGCAGTGAAAGAGAAGCTCGCCGCTCTCTAACCTTTCTTCATTCTGAATTGAATCTTTGCTCTCACGCTCGAAACTGGTAACCAGCCCCATTGCCTTGAATCTGTGCCGGCCTGGTTATCGCTTAAGACAAAGATGGTGGGCATATGGCCACCTGATGCACGGGTCTCGCTGATGCGCTTTACATAGAAAATGCCAGGCTGTTCATGGCGCTCAATCACAACAACATCCCCAACCTTGATCCGATTTAGCCCTGAGAGTTTGTATGTAGCCCATCGCCCCATCAACCAATCGCCAGCACTATATGTGGGCTCCATCGAATCACCTTCGACGATCATCGATGCATGCTTTGCCATGGCAAGATTCTAGAGCTTGGAGTACTCTCGCGCTTATGAGAAACATTCTTACACCGAAAATAACTGTCCACGCACACTGCGATCTTCCTTGCGGTGTCTACGATCCAGCACAAGCGAAGATTGAAGCGCTCTCTGTTAAGGCATGCATGGAAAAATATGCAGCTAACTCAGATGCAGATTTCCGTTCACGCTCTGTTGCAATTAAAGAAGAGCGTTCACATCAAGTCAAAGAGCACCTCTGGGTTCTCTGGACCGATTACTTTAAGGCTCCACACTTTGAGAAGTACCCACAGTTGCACTCACTCTTTAATGAGGCGACAAAGCTTGCAGGCGCTGCCGGTACAAAGGGAACTCAAGATGTTGCAGTTGCAGATAATTTGATCGCAAAGATTGATGAAATTGCAGCAATCTTCTGGGAGACCAAGAAGGCCTAATTAGTTAATTAAAGATTGAGCGGCTGTGCGAGCGAGGAATGATAATCGCTCGACAGTCGCTCTTCTTATTTCCGCTTGTGCAAGATGGCGTTCACCGTCATAGACATCGCATTCAAAGGTGAGCTCGCGTCCCTCAATATTAATTACTCGTGCATTGGCACGGATTTCAACACCGGCAGCAGCTGAGCCAACTATTTCAAGGGAAGAATGTGTAAGAAAAGTTGTTTCACCAGAATCCAAGTACTCCATGAGTGCTGCAACACATGCACTCTCCATTAAAGAGAGATATATAGCTGGTGCAACAACAGGAAGATCTGAGACTCCCATTGTCACGCATGTATCTCCTGGGCGAACTGAGAGGACGGAGAATCCAACTGCTCCGAGTACCTCATCAGCCGGTTTCATACTTAAGAGGTTAGTCCTCGTCGTCGATAAAGTGCTGGATATGGGTCTGTTCTATTTGAATTTCCCTATGCTCAACATTTCCAAACTCATCTATCTCGATAGAAATTTCGGTCATGCTGAACTGTGTGACAACCTCGGTTGCCCCAGCACCAGCCATCTGTGCACGTAGTTGGTTGTGAATACTCTGGTGAAGTTCTTCAGGGGCTTGCTCATCGCAGGAACGCTTCAGGACATCTTGCAACATTTGGTTCATCAAGCGTTCGTGCTCAATTTCAGCTGAACATGCAGCACAGGTAATGATGTGAGATTGGATCGCATCAGCCTGTGGAATCTCTTGAAGTTCACCTTCAACGATGAACACGACAGATGCTAAGACATCACCACATTGAATCTCAATGAAACTCATTCTGTGCCCCCCTTCTTCTTTGTCTTTGGAGCAGGCGCATCGGTTGAATATCCAAGTTCGCGTGCATAATCGGAAAGCTTTTCGCGCAGTTGCTTGCGTCCTCGGTGAAGACGTGACATCACTGTTCCAGCTGGTGCACCAACGATTTCTGCAATCTCTTTATATGAAAAACCCTCAACATCGGCGAGATAAACAATAATGCGAAAATCTTCAGGGATTTCTTGCAGTGCGCGTTTGATATCACTATCAGGAAGATTTTCAAGAGCTTCTTGCTCTGCTGATTTTCCTTGATCACTGGTGTGAGATTGGGCTTGCGCTACTTGCCAATCCTCGAGTTCATTACTGGCAATCTGTGGCTGGCGCTGACCTTTTCGATAAGTGTTGATAAAAGTTGTTGTCAGCACTCGATAAAGCCATGCACGCAAGTTTGTTCCCTCTTCAAATTGATGGAAAGAGGAGAAAGCTTTGAGATAAGTATCTTGAACTAAATCGCGCGCATCTTCAGGATTCTTTGTATAGCGAAGTGCTGCTGCATATAACTGATTTGTGAACACGAGAGCATCGCGCTCGAACCGAGTGGTGCGATCGGCAGCGCTTTCGAGAACTAAATCCTTCGATGTCATCAGAGTTAGGTTATCTCAAAATAGAGTCTCTGGCGCTCCCAGCTCAATGGGAATAATTAGCTCAGGGCCGTTGTTAGCAACTACGTTCACTCTCGAAGATACGGATGTGGCAATCAGTCCTGCATCGGGATCGGCAATATTCATCATATTAATCAGGCGATTGATATCTCGAGATTCTGGATCAAGCCATGAATCCCATCGCTCACTCGGCATGAAAACAGGCATTCGACTGTGAATGGTTGCAAGTTCTCCCACTGCTTCGCGAGTAATGATTGCTGCACTCTGTATTACCTGACCTTTTTCGCTCTGCCATGAACTCCAAATGCCAGCAATAGAAAGTTGGTTACCATCTTCATTGGAAATATAGAATGGTTGTTTGGGTGCATATTTTCCAAGAGATGTCGCCCATTCGTAATAACCCGTTGCAGGAATTAAGCAACGCGATGTTCTAAAGGCATGTCGAAAAGTTGGCTTCTCATGAATTGATTCACTGCGCGCATTGATGGCATGTGATTGTGATGCTCTCGCTTCACTTAAGGACTTCTGCCAAGGAGCGATGATCCCCCACGAAGCAGAATCAAGAATGCGAGATTCAGATTCATTGCGGATGATGTAGATATCGTTGGTGGGAGCGATATTCCAATTAAGAGGAAGTGATTGATCAAGAGTCGAACCCGCTAAATCAAAGGATTCAACAATCTCCTCGGCGCCAAGTGATTGCGCATATCTACCGCACATATAGGCAATCCTACGTGTTGCTTGAGCCGTTAGACTTCGCATATGACTGCACACGAACTCTGGCCCGCGCCTTTTCGCGGACGTAAGCCAGTAACTTCTCGTGTCACTATCCCTGGCTCAAAGTCAGTAACAAACCGAGCCCTCATTCTTGCGGCTCAAGCTGATTCACCGTCAACACTGCGCAGACCATTGATTTCACGAGACTCAGAATTGATGTCAGCTGGTCTTCAAGCAATGGGCATAACTATTACTGGAAAAGATGAGTGGATAGTCACTCCTGCTTCACTGCGTGGGCCAGCGAAGATAGATGTTGGTAATGCAGGAACTGTGATGCGTTTTCTTCCTCCCCTTGCAGCACTTGCACAAGGCGATATCTCCTTCGATGGAGATTCCCGTTCCTATGAGCGCCCATTGGGCCCCGTGATTAAAGCGCTTGAAGAACTTGGTATTGAAATAGAACATGATGGTCGTTACTCACTGCCGATGGTTATCAATGCAAAGGGATCAATCCCTGGTAGTGATCTCGTTATTGATGCAAGCGCTTCAAGCCAATTCTTGTCAGCACTTCTCCTCGTTGCACCAAGTATGACCAATGGAATTACAGCCCAGCATCGGGGCGGTTCACTTCCTTCAATGCCTCATATCGATATGACCGTGCAGATGCTCCGTGACTTTGGGGCAACCGTGCATGTTGATAAGAAAGCTCAAAGTTGGAAAGTGGAACCAGGCACATTGCGTGGACAAGATCTTGTTATCGAACCAGACCTATCTAATGCTGCACCATTCTTATCTATCGCCATGGTCTGTGGTGGAAGTATCACTATCGCTGATTGGCCAAAGAACACCACTCAACCTGGTGATCAACTTCGTGACATCTTCACACAGATGGGCGCGCAGGTTGAATTCACTTCAGATGGTTTAACTCTGACCGGCGGTAAAGCAATTCACGGAATTGATATCGATCTCCATGATGTCGGTGAACTCACACCATCTATTGCAGCCCTTGCTGCCCTTGCTGATTCTCCTTCGCATCTGCGCGGAATCGGCCACTTGCGTCTGCATGAAACAGATCGCCTTGCAGCTCTTACCCGCGAAATTAACTTACTTGGTGGCAATGTGGTTGAGGAAGAGACTGCACTGCACATAACTCCCGCTCCTCTTCATGGCGGAACTTTCCATACCTATGAAGATCACCGCCTAGCAACAGCAGGTGCTGTCATTGGTCTGGTGGTTCCTGGTGTTCTTATCGAAAATGTTGCCACAACACGGAAGACGCTGACTGATTTCCCAGGGCTCTGGAATAGTTTGGTTCTATGAGTCAACGTGAATACGACGAATCGGATGCACGTATCCGCCCTTCTCGCACCACACGTAGACGCACCAAAGATCGACCATCTCACTCTGATTCCATTACTGCCTTTGTCACGACTGTAGATCGCGGTCGCACAACATGCGTGACTGATGACGGGGTAATCATCACTGCGATGAAAGCGCGAGAGCTTGGACCTAAATCGGTGGTTGTGGGTGATCTCGTTGAAATCGTAGGAGATGTGACAGGAACTGAAGGTTCTCTTGCTCGTATCGTTACCGTGAATGAACGTACTAATTCCTTAAGCCGCACTGTCGATGATGCAGCCCGTGTAGAGCGCACAATCGTTGCTAATATCGATCAGCTTCTTATTGTTGTTGCATCAGCAAACCCTGAACCACGTCGAGGTCTTATCGATCGCTTTCTGGTGAGTGCGTTCCATGAATCGATCAAACCAATCATTGTTGTCACAAAAGTAGATGTCTCACCAGTTCCAGATTTCATTAAAGAGTATGCAGCTCTTGGGGTAGACATCATCACAACTTCATCAAAGAGTGAAGAGCGCACTAAGGATGTTGAGTCAATTCTTACAATTCTGGATGAGAAGATTTCTGTCTTAGTTGGACACTCAGGAGTTGGAAAATCAACACTGATTAATGATTTGGTTCCAGAGGCTCAACGCATGACAGGCGATGTTAATGATGTGACTGGTCGCGGTCGTCATACATCTTCCAGTGCAATTGCTCTGCCCTTAATAAATGGGGGCTGGATTATCGATACCCCGGGAATTCGAGCTTTTGGCCTGTCGCACCTTAATAAAGATCGCGTCATTGAGTCATTTCCTGACATCTATCAAGTGATACAAACATGTATGCCGAACTGCTCACACCACGAAGCATCCTGTGCACTCAATGCCTGGATTGACTCTGATGCAGCGCTTCAGAGTGAACGGTTGATAAGAGTCACAAGTTTGCGCTCTCTTTTAGAAGTCAAGCCCATTAGCGACGAGCAGTAGACTCGCGCTATGAGCACGCGACGTGGTGAAGACCTCGCTCTCGCCCACCGATTAGCTGATGCGGCAGATGCAATAACTCTTTCGCGTTATCAAGCTATTGATCTCACCGTAACAACAAAACCAGATAACACACCCGTGACTGATGCAGATAAGTCAGCAGAAGATGCAATCCGTTCATTACTTCACGCACACCGCCCCGATGATGGAATCGTCGGCGAAGAATTCGGTACTGAAGGAACTGAGAAGAATCGTTACTGGGTTATCGATCCTATTGATGGCACAAAGAATTTCTTACGTGGAGTTCCTACATGGGCCACTCTGATTGGATTGATTGAGAAAGGTGAAGATGGTGCTGAGCGTGTGATTGTTGGCGTTGTCAGTGCTCCCGCACTCTTTCGACGTTGGTATGCACTCGAAGGTGCTGGAGCATTTGTCAGAGTTAATGGCGAAGTACCAAAGAGAATTAGCGTCTCTGCAATTGCGAAGATCGAAGATGCATCTATCTCTCACTCTGACTTCATAGGTTGGGGCTCACGACTTGCACCATTTCGTGCCTTGATGGATAAAGCGTGGCGCACACGAGCACACGGTGATTTCTGGTCACATATGTTGGTTGCTGAAGGCGCCGTTGATATTGCAGTTGAACCTTCTCTTGCTCTCTGGGATATGGCAGCGCTGGACATTATTGTGCGCGAAGCTGGAGGACGATTCACCAACGTTGATGGTGTGGATGGATCACTCGGCGGTAGCGGACTTTCTACCAATGCAGTACTTCACGAGTATGTAGTAAACGCACTTAAAGTAGTGGGTTGAGAAAACTATGAAAGAGATACAGGTTCAGACATACTCAGTATCAGGAATGACCTGTTCTTCTTGCGTGAACTCGATAGAGCGTGCCCTCAATGAGATTGAAGGAGTCACAGCTTCAGTTAACTTCGCATCGGAGACTGTTCACATTGCCGGACCTGCAGATCTTTCACCTGAAGTAGTGATGAAGAGGATCAAGTCTGCAGGATATAGCGCAACTCTTTTGGAAGATAGCGCCGATCCTGCGCTACATCGCAAAGGTGCGGCGCGAGCACTCTTCTTTGCAATTGCATTAGCCGTTCCATCGATTGCAATCTCCATGGTGATGAGCTGGCACCAGCCCATCAATGATTGGCTCATCTCACTCTTTAATAGCTACTCCATCGCTCTTCCGCCACATGCAGAGCATCTCTTCGCTTCCTGGCTTGTTCTCGCAATTACTGCACCACTGATATTCATCGTGGCCTTCCCTATTCATCGCGCAGCAATAAGAAATATCTTGCATCCAACCATGGATACTTTGATCTCACTTGGATCTTTGAGTGCATATATATGGTCGATCTATGCAACCTATACAAACCAAGGTGATGTCTATACCGAGGTTGCTGCGGGCGTTCTCCTCTTTGTGATTCTTGGTCGTTTCCTTGAAACTCGCGCAAAGAGAAGTGCAGGTAGTGCACTTTCCACTCTCTTAGCTCTTGGTGAGAAAGAGGTTGCTGTCCTTCGCAATGGCACCGAAGTGCTTATTCCAATCTCTCATCTAGTCATAGGCGATGAATTTGTCGTCAAGCCTGGTGCGCGCATCGCAACAGATGGCGTTGTGATCTCAGGTCAGAGCACAGTTGATAACTCACTCATCACTGGCGAATCAAAGCCCATTGAGATTACTCCCGGTATGAACGTCATTGGATCAGCACTAAATAACAATGGCCGCATCATTGTGCGCACCACTCGTATTGGCAGCGACACAGAACTAGCGCGCATCACTGCGATGGTTGTTACAGCGCAAGGTGCAAAGGCTCCTATCCAAGCTCTTGCCGACAAGATTGCATCCATCTTTGTTCCAATCGTTACAGTCCTTGCAATTGGAACGTTCGAAGGTTGGTATTACTTCGGTGACAAATCACTGACTTATTCAATTTCAACTGCCATCACTGTCCTTGTGATTGCATGTCCATGCGCGCTGGGGCTTGCAACACCGGTTGCACTTCTAGTCGCATCAGGTCGTGGAGCACTTCGAGGAATTGTTATCCGCCATCCACGAGTCCTTGAAGCATCACAATCCATCGATACCGTTGTTCTCGACAAGACAGGAACTCTCACAGACGGTGCGATGAAGGTGCAGCAAGCATCTATTCCTGTATCGGCCCAGAAGGTATTAGGTACATCCTTTGCATCAGTTCTCAGTGAGAGAAATATTCTCTCTTCAGCTCTAGCTCTGGAAAGTCAGAGCGATCACCCAGTATCAACAGCAATCGCTTCCTATTGCATCACTCGAAGCGCTGAACAACTGTCGGTCACTGAGTTCACTCAAACGCCAGGTGTGGGAGTTGCAGGACGTGTGCGTATCGGAGATAAATCTCCTGTTGTGATTATCGGCTCCCCTGACTCTGTCGCACATAGTTGCGTTCCTTTTGATCCTGAAATTCAACAAGCAATTCGCGATGGCAAGACACATTCCCACGCCGTCTCCGTACTCGCATGGGATGGCGTGGCTATTGGAGCATTTGCAGCAGGTGATGTTATTAAGGCTGATGCTGCGGCAACGATTTCAGAGCTTCGTAATCGAAGTATTGATGTGTGGCTTCTTACGGGAGATAACGCAGAGGCGGCGGCAAAAGTTGGTGCACTCGTGGGAATAAATTCTGATCGCATCATCGCTTCGGCAAAACCTGAGGATAAATTGGCCAAGATTTCAGCGCTGCAATCAGAAGGAAAACATGTTCTCATGGTCGGCGATGGGGTCAATGATGCAGCAGCCCTTGCGCAGGCAGACCTGAGTATCGCTATGGGAACGGGAACAGATACCGCCATTGCAACAGCAGATATCACCATCATGCGTCCTCAATTAATGAGCATTATTGATTCGCTCGCACTTTCAAAGCGCACGTTAGGCACTATCAAAGTAAATCTGGGTTGGGCATTTGCCTATAACGCTATTGGAATACCTATTGCGGCGATGGGCTTTATGTCGCCAATGTATGCAGCTGCAGCGATGGCGATGAGTAGCCTCTTTGTTGTTACCAATTCACTGCGTATAAAGTGAAAAAGGCGCCTATATAGGCGCCTTAATCTTTTGGTAGCGGGGGCAGGATTTGAACCTACGACCTCTGGGTTATGAGCCCAGCGAGCTACCGAGCTGCTCCACCCCGCGTCGGAAGTGCAAGTGTAGAGCGAGCCAGGTACTTCTACCAAATCGGTGAAGTTTGTACTGAATTACTTACGTGATTGCGCAGAAAGTGCTGCAGCAATTGCTGCTTTGAGTCGATCTTGTGCGCGACCATATGCAGCGAAATCACCCTTTGCAAGTGCAGCTTGTCCATCAGCAATTGCTTGCTTAGCACTTTGTAGTGCACTTGCTAGATCTGCTGAACTATTTGAAGTTGTTGGATTTGCTGCAGATGAATTAGTTCCAGAGTTTCCACCAAAGACTTGATCAAGTGCACCCTTGAGTGAACTATCAAAACCAATGACATCACCAAATGACACTAAGACTTTCTGTAGGAGTGGGTATGCCGATGCATTGCCTGTTGCCTTTACATATACAGGTTGCACATAGAGCAGACCATTTCCGACTGGAAGTGTGAGCAAGTTACCGAGCACTACATCAGAACCGCCTTGACGCAAGAGCGAGAGTGCATTTGCAACTTCTGGCTTTGCTTCAAAGTTTGATGCAACCTGGGAAGGACCTGCAATATTGGTGCTTCGTGGAAGCTGCAAGACAGTGATCTTTCCATAATCAGCTCCAGCGGTTGAATTCACTGATGCAAATGCAGAAAGGTTTTCACGACCACCACGTGGAACAAATGGTGTGGTCAATGAGAATGCTGGAGTTGCAGAACCGGGCATTTGCACAGTCATGTAGTACGGAGGTTGCGCTCCTGCATTTGCACCAAATGTTGATGGATCACGTGGAACGCGCCAGAAATCTTGTCCACCGTAGAACGCTGCTGCGCTCTTGACGTGATACGAACTCAAAATATCGCGCTGCACGCGGAACATATCCTCTGGGTAGCGAATGTGTGCCAGAAGGCCCTTAGAGATTGCACTCTTTGGCTTCACAGTATTAGGAAATGCCTTGATCCATGTCTGCAGGACAGGATCTTTGGCATCCCACTGATAGAGAGTGACTGATCCATCGTATGCATCAACAGTTGCTTTTACGGAGTTACGGATGTAATTAACTGCCTTATTTGATTGCGCAGTAATAGAAGTTGAGTTTGCAGTCAGCGCATCGTTTGTTGCCGCAGCAAGTGATGTGGACTTTGAATATGGATAGCCTGCACTGGTTGTGTAGCCATCAATAATCCAAGTGATTTTTCCATCTACGACAGCTGGGTATGGATCGCCATCAAGAGTCAGCCATGGAGCAACCTTTGCAACACGTTCACGTGGTGAGCGGTTAAAGAGAATCTTTGAATCGGCGTTAATCAAGTTAGAGAGCAAAATTCGCTGCTCGCCATATTTCAGAGCGAAGATCACCTTATTCAACGTGCCACCAACTGCAACGCCACCCTTGCCTGTGTAGGTGTAATTCTTCTGACCGTTTGCAGATGTGTCATCTGGGTAGTCGAACTCAACAGGTGAGTTGCTCTTCTTGCCACCAATAATGGAGTAATCAGGAACATTTTCTCCGAAGTAGACGCGTGGTTCAAAGTTGCCTAAACCCTTTGTTGGAGGCAGATCGCCAACAAGGAAGCTTGGCTTTCCATCCGCATCAACTGTATTTCCGTATGCTGCAACAAACCCAAATCCATGTGTATAGACAAGGTGATCGTTAATCCAGTTACGGCTTGGGTTGCCATCAATATTGAGTTCACGAATTGCAACAACAGCATCGCGAGAAACACCATTGACTGTGTAGCGATCGATATCGAGAGATTCTGGGAATGTGTAATAAGGCTTAATCTGCTGAAGTTGGCGGAAGGTGGCTGAAAGTACATTCGGATCCATCAAGCGGATATTTGCAATAGTTGCTGCATCCTTTGCGAGCTGGCCTGCACTTGTTGAAATCGTTGCGTTGTAATCCTGCATGACCACGCCATTAAGGTCATAGGCAGCTCGGGTTGCATCGATATTGCGCTGAATAAATGGCGCCTCCTTCGATGATTCCGATGGCTTTACCTGGAACTGCTGAATCGCACCAGGGTAAATACCTGCAATCAATACTGATGAAACGACGAGAAGTGCTGTTCCTGCAGCTGGCAAGAGCCATGAACGGCGAATGATATTTGCAAAGAAGAGAAGCGCACACACAACTGCAATTGCAGACAAGATTGCCTTGGCAGGAAGTGTTGCATTGACATCTGTATAAGAGAGTCCAGTAATCAGCTTGCTCTCTTTGAGTGCAAGGGCATAACGATCAAACCAGTAAGCAACTGCCTTAAGGAGAACGATGAGACCGAGAAGTACTGAAATCTGAACACGGGCAGCAACTGTTGTGCGATCTGCCTGCACCTGAGTACGAATTCCGCCATACATGTAGTGAATGAATGCTGATGCAAGAGTTGCAAGGACAAGTGTTGAGATTGCCCATCCGATAATTGCCTGCCACATAGGTAAACGGAATGCAAAAAAGGAAATATCCAGACCAAACTGTGGGTCCTTAACACCAAAATCTGTTGAGTTCTTAAAGAGCAACCATTCGCGCCAGAAGACCATTCCTGAACTTCCAGCAAAGTAGGCAAGTGCAAGAACGATTCCTAGAAACACCCAGCGACGGATGGGTTCTACTTGTGCACGAAGACGCTCGAGTCCACTGATTTCAATACTTGTAGGAACATAGAGTGGACGACGCTTATAGGCGAGATAAATATTGAGAGAAATTACGAGCGAGGTAATCAAGCCAACAATGAGAAAGAGCTCAACTTTTGTCGTAAGAACTGTCGACCATACGCTTGTGAAGTCAACAGAATTGAACCAGAGCCAATCAACGTAGTAACCGCTGAAGTAAGTCAGTAACGCTCCAAGTGCGACGAGGATTGCTGCGGTTATGACAAACGGGCTGCGATTTCTATTCATGCTCCTAGGTTAGTGCAACCAGTAACGCCTCGAAAATTGGAATCAGGCGCCTTACGGAGGTAATTCATGGCTTCATCAAGCGTGGAAATGGCCACCACAGAGATACCACTCACATTACTTGCAATCTCATCGCAATTATCGCGGGAAGCAAAGAGCACTGATGCTCCCGCCTTCTTGGCAGCGATGATCTTCTCGGCGATGCCACCAATTGCTCCCACTTTGCCATCGGATGAGATGGTTCCAGAACCTGCAACTTTTCGCCCTTGCAAAATATCAACAGGTGTAAAGAAATCAATAAGTCCAATAGTGAAAATCAATCCACCACTGGGGCCACCTGTATTGGGGAGTGAAACTTTCACAGAGCTATCAGAGAGTTGGGAGATATCGACTGCTGGAAAATTCTTTGCCAGATAATTCTTAGTCGCAGACATTGCATCGCTCTGTGACACCTTCATCTCATGAAGCGCCTTCTTCTCTTCCTTAACAGTTGATGTATTGCGTTGATAGAAAGCAGAACGGGGGAAAAGTACGCACTCAGCCCGTATCCAACAGCCAAGGGCCTCTGCACCAAGGATCTTTGCATCGGCGGTCGATACCCAAATAGATAAGAGATAGACCTGACCATGTGGCTTATATGTCTTGATATCCGCATTCTTCACCTGCAGCACTTTAGGAAAGAGAGGTGTGCCTTCACCGGGATGAATCACAACGAAGTTAACGGGAGTAAAGAGTGGGACGATGAAAAGGAGTGCGAAGAAGAGAGTCAGTAACCGCGGTGTCTTTGAGAAACGAAGCGCCATGGTGGGATTGGTGCTACCTACAGCAGAGAATCTTTATCTGGCTGCGGTTCATCTAGCTCTGGCTCCACAGTTGATGCATCACGGAATGAATCTTGAAAGCGTTGGAATTGCCCAACGGAGCGAGATGTTTCAGTTTCAAATTTTGACTTGAACTTTGAGACCCAGATGACATAGCCGATAGCGCCGATCAAACCTGCTGCGGGAACAACCCACCAGATGAGTGCAGCAAAGGCGCTTGATCCTGCGAGTAACTCGGTGTGGGGCATGTAAAAATCTTAGTCCTTCTGGGAAGAAAGTGCCCACTCCGGTGGTTACACCCTGTAGATAGAATCAACCTATTCTTCACCTGGCCTAGCTTTTCTTAAGGGAGTAACAGATGTCACCTTTTGGATTCACACCTGATGATGGTGATGAAGAAAATGGTAAGCCAGAAGACTTAAACGCAATGATGCGTCAGATGCAAGAACAGATTCAAAAACAATTTGAACAACTTGGAATTAATCCTGCAGGTTTCGTCAATCCCTTTGCATCTTTTGCACAAGGTTCACAGGATGCACTCCCTCAAGCTGTTGTTCGTGATACAGCGAAGAAATTTGTGCAAGCTCAAGGCTCACAACCACTTGGTACAAAAGATGTCACTGTCGTCGATAACGCCTTTGAAATTGCAGATCTCTGGCTCAATGAAGCAACGGTCTTTCCTGCAACCTCTGGCACAACATCACAGCGCTCTGTCAGCCGACTTGATTGGGTAGATGAAACCCTCGCAGGGTGGCAGGCAACGATGGAGCCACTTGCCACAGGTCTCTCGTCCGCTATCTCATCCCTTCTCGATGATGCAATGGCCCAGCAATCACAGGATGTCGATTCTGGTGAAGCGATGGCGGCACCTATGGGCGCAATCGCCGGTCTACTTCGCACCTTTATCGGTTCTCTCATCGCTACTCAATTAGGCCAAGCAATTGGTGGAATTTCAGCAACAGCAACGGGTGCCCATGATGTGGGGCTGCCCCTTCTCGACCCTGCTCGCCCACTCTTAATCCCTGAAAACATTGAGAAGTGGAGTGAAGATCTCGAAATTCCTAAGAGTGAGATCTATCTTTTCCATGCACTGCGCGAAGCAGCTGTGGCACGGCTCTTTGAATCAAACCCGTGGCTTGTCTCCTATATTCGTAGCGCCATTGTTGATTATGGTCGCGGAATCCACATCGATATGGAAGCAATTCAACGACAAGCAGAGGAGGCGATCCAGAACTTTGATCCATCACAGATGAACCCTGAATCACATGAAAATTCCTTCTCCATTGCACTCAATAATGGAATTTTTACACCGGAGGAAACTCCAGCACAACGCGCAGCGCTCTCCAAGTTAGAGACAGCACTTGCACTTGTCGATGGTTGGGCTGATGAAGTCACAACGATTGCAGCAGGTGAGCGACTTCCCGCTCTCTCTCAGCTTCGTGAGATGAATCGACGACAGAGAGCAACCAGCGCTCCATCACAACAACTCTTTAAAACACTGTTAGGTCTTGAAGTGACTCCCAAACTTGCACGAGAGGCGAGCGCTTTCTGGCAGAAGGTGCGCGAATCCAAAGATGTTGCAGCCCGTGATCAGATTTGGAGTGGGATATTGCCCAGCGCTGAAGAATTACTGGAACCTGAGAAATTCTTAACGTCCTCTGAGATTCCAGATGACCTCAGCGGTCTGCTCTAAGCCACTTCAACTGAGGGAAAAGAAAAGCGAAGTCCCCGGGCGCACATTTCGATATCAGCCTTCCCCTTGCTGATATCAAACGGTTATCCGAGGACTTCGTATGCGAAAAGTACGACGAATAGTGGGCAGAATCAAACGAAAAAGGCTAAGACACAAGAAAATTTTTCTGTCAAAATTTATCGATACATCTGCATTTAGTTGTCTTATCTAATACATTTCCTCAATGACTACTGGAGAGTTTGAAGAAGCCACTCTCCCTGGGGTCGATGAGGGTGAAATTCTTGTCATCCGCTCCACGCGACGTAAAAAGAGCATCTCGGCCTATCGCCAAGGTGGTCGCATCGTCATCTCAATCCCTGCACGGCTGAGCAAAGCTGATGAACGCGCCATCGTCCCCGAGATGATCGCCAAGATTCGCAGCCAAGAGCACTCCAAGACCCCAGGAGAGGCCGATCTGATCGCACGTATCGATGAGCTACTCACCGAGCTAGCTCCTGAAATCACTGAGCGACCTGTTTCAGTGACATGGAGAGCGATGCGCGAGCGCTGGGGCTCCTGCACAAGCGTGGATCGCTCCATCCGCATCTCAGACCGCCTCAAGCTTGCCCCTGACTATGCACTCGACTACGTCCTCTTTCATGAGGCAATCCACCTTCAATACTTCGACCATGGCCCTGAATTCAGCGAGGTCTTGGCCAGATTCGAGGATTCAGAGCTGGCCAGTGCCTATCTCGATGGATATGAGGCCGCTGAGAGGTCCCTTCTGGCCCCGGTGGAGCTGGAGAAGATCTAGTTCAAATCCCCACGCACAATCTCCGCGTGGAGAGCGTGTTTTGAGCGTGAGCGGGAGTATCGTTCAAGCCAGTACACATGAGCGCCAAGCACATGGGTCGAACGGAGGCAAAAATGGCAGAGGTAGAGACATACAAGGGTGACGCTTACTGCGTTAAGTGCAAAGCCAAGCGTGATTTCGAGGGAACTGTAAAGATCTCAGACTCTGGTCGTCGCATGGCACAGGGCATCTGCCCAGTGTGTGGCACCAAGGTAAATCGCATTCTTGGCAAGAAGCCAGAATAAGTTTTACGTCACTCATACGTAGCAATAGCCCTCGCCCTTTATGGGTGGGGGTTATTTCTTTTCTCCGCACTCCCTTTTCTAGCTCACCCTCACTACGAGTTGAGAAGCCAACTGCAGCGCGTTGAGATATGAGGGCTTACTGCACAGATTGATATCCGCGCTCGCTTGGCATAACAAGGGCGCGCCCACAATGCGCAGCTATGAGAACGTTAAAGCGCGGACTATCACTTTTTACCACCACAACACCTGGAGAGTATTTTCTCGGTACAGCTTCGCGAGCAATTCGCATCTACACCTCTGAGCAGAAAGTCATCGCCGAGCATTTAGCTCGCGGAGTGGATGAGAACGATATTTCACAGCTCACAGGAGTATCCCCCATCGCAGTGCACAATCTAATGACAGAGCTTGCACACGAGTCACTGATTGATATTTCCCAGGGAGTCATCACAGTCAGCGAGCGATTTGTTTCAAAACTAGACAATCGAGCGATGAAAAATAGTAAGCCAAATCAAGATGGTGCATATATCCAACTTCATAATCGCATTGCACCTGAACTTGAACAGAGCACATGGATTGATGGAGTAACAGATGGAGGGATTTCACTCTTAAGTGCCAGACAGAATTATCTTCTTGAAATTTCCGGCAGCAATCGAGTTGCAACACTGCTCTATACGCTCTTGCTCACTAGCGGATTTACTCAGGTGCGCTATGCAGCCAGAGGCAGGAACTCTGTTATCGCAGATCTAGATTTAGGAGTCGATGGCATCACATCGAGTGATTTTGGATTCTCCTTCACCAAAAATCGTGAAGATCTTCGTCGTGATTACTCACTCTTTCCTCTTGATAAGAGCGCCAATTACTTAGATGAGGCATCAACTCCAGATCTTGCAATTGCATGTGGTGATATCGATCCTGAGAAGTTATCTCTCTGGATGAGCTATGGACAAACATTTATGCACATCCCACATCCACGCGGAGGTCGCGCAGAAATTGGGCCGATTGTTATTCCTGGAAAGACGCCATGCTTGCGGTGTGCGCAATTAGCAGAAAGCGATCAAAGCGGTGTGATTGCAAGTCGCGCAATGAGTACTCATGAGAAGTTCGAATACCCACAGATTGCAGCTCATTTAATTGCTGCCATGGCAGCCTCACAGATAACTGCTTATTGCGATGCCGTCACACTTTCAGAAGGGGAAGCTCTCAAAGGGCCTGAAATCTTTGGAAAAATCACTGTCATTGACTATCAACGTCTTGCGCAACCACAGGTGGTGGCGATTAATCGCCATCCACTCTGTGGATGTGCTTTCTAGAATCTCTTAGATGTCACTCTCGATCAAGCGCGCAGCGGCAATCACCTGACGTGGTGGTCGACCAGCGCGACGCTTACGTTCAATGATTACGCCATCTTCAATAAGTTGACCGCCCCATACTCCACATGGCTCTTGGCGAGATAGAGCGCCATCAAGACACTTGTTGCGCACAGGACATGTTCCGCAGAGCGCCTTAGCCTCGAGAACTCCCTGGTCTGTTTCAGAGTAGAAGAGCTCAGGGTCTGCTAGATGGCATGGCAGGGTGAAAGCCTTGGCGTTGTCATATGTGAACGTCACATCCTTCAAGCCAATCTTTTCGCCGTTATCTGCCCAGCCTGGTACCTGTAGTTCGCTGAAGAGAACTGTCATAGCTCTCACCTCTTCTCTCTGTTTCTAGACCTTTCGATCTATCTCGTTTCTTTCTTTTTCTTTATCTGTTAGTTGTTTAATGAAAATAAAAAAGGACCTACAAATCCTTGGTGGATTTGAGGCCCTTGTGGGTCTGTTCGAAGTTACTCGACTAGAGCTCCTGTGGCCTCAACCACTGCATAAAAGTTGGCGTAAAACGCTGACTTTGTAGCTGTGGGCCAAGCTGCGCGCTTATGAGTGCGCTTAGCTGTGGCTGTTGAGGTTGTATGAGCAGCAGAAGGAACAGCAGCGCGTGCGCCTGCTGTTGTTGAAGTGAATACTGAATTCATCTCAACGCCTCCTGTTATCAGCCATCGATTATTCGATGAAGTGCCAAGGGTACGCGAGCCCTATGAGATCTGGCAAGTTAATTAAATGCCCTTATGAACCGGCGAGTAACCCGGATTCACGCAGGAATGGGCTGGGGCTCTTGCGGTAGGAGATATGTAAATCAGCCTTAGCACGCGTAATTCCCACATAAAACAGGCGTCGCTCCTCATCGATGGATGCATCAGAGACGGGTAATTGACCCTCGGATGCACCGATCAAAAAGACGCGCTCCCACTCAAGTCCCTTCGCTGCATGCAACGTTGCGAGGGTGACTACGGGCATTGTTGGTGGATTATTTTGCTGCACGCGATCTTCAACTTCACGTAAATATCCACGCAGCGTTTTTGGTGTGAAATTATCATCGCCATCGAGCTCGCGCGCTAAATGCAGAAGGGCAGCAATTCCATCAATGGCTTCACCCGTTAAATAAGGCTGAGCAAGGGTGCGAAGTTCATCAATCCATCCTTGGCCTTCAGCAGGAATAACAGATGCCTTACGAACTTCACTTAAGAAATCACGAACCTCTCTGCGATCAAAGAATCTCTCGGTACTGCGCACTTGATAGGGCAAGTTCACTTTCTGCATGGCGCGTTCAACGCTTTTCAGTTGTGAATTTGTACGAGCAAGAATTGCCACCTCATGGGGTGGGGTTCCAGCACTTAACAAGTCCGTGATCTCAGAGAGAACACCGTTTACTTCAGATGCCTCATCAGAGTAGCCAACGACGCTAGGTGCACTGCCATGATCGTTCTGTGCAACGAGCTCTTGCCCCATTGCGCCATGGCGTAGCAGTGCAT
>Ga0209088_10000484_pt1 | contig 28095 bp, 17 predicted proteins | sample S_140625_EF_Meta_FD_187324 | JGI IMG/M metagenome (GOLD analysis project Ga0209088, IMG submission 187324) | Freshwater microbial communities from Lake Simoncouche, Canada to study carbon cycling - S_140625_EF_MetaG (SPAdes) (version 2) | ecosystem: Environmental > Aquatic > Freshwater > Lake ... | reverse complement strand
GGGTCCGTAAGTTGTTCCATCCACGCCAACGTACGAATAAGTTGGCGAATTAGACGAGCCCAGGACGGTCAAGGATGGCGTGACCCCGGAGCCGGAGAAAGCCAGCGCGGTCGATCCTGTGAGATTGATCAAGGAATCAATTCTTTGGTTCACGTTGAGATCGAGGCCCACCGCATTGGCAGTCTTGAAATCACTGCCGACCTGAAACTGGACCACATCGCCAGCGCTGTATGACTTGGTAAAGCTGAAGCTATTCACTTCATTAGGCGCCAAGCTGGTTCGGGATTGAGGCGTGCCGTTCAAGCTGTCAACAATGGCCACCGAAGCACCGTTGCCGGACTGGTTTCCAGCCACCCACCGCCCGGTGAAGGTGTAGGAGCCAGAGGAAGGAGCCTTCCAGGCCAGGACCGGGGCGATTCCTTCAATTCCTGGACGATTGGCTTGACCGCCAAGCCCCGCCTGCATCCAGAGCATATTGCTTAGGCCTTGGCTGGCGCCCGGAGCTCCATCAAACCAAGCGTTGTCAAACCGGCCGAGGTTGGAACCCCAACCTTGATTGTCGGTGTAACGAGGGAATCCCATGCCACCGGTGGGATCATAAGCACCGCTCCCGACAAAGAGAGCTGCCCCTAAAGGAGAAGCGCTTGAATACTGGTAAAGACTCTGACTGCCGCTTCCGGAAAGGGACGGCGTGAAATAGGAGCCGATGTTAGTCGGAAAATCAAATCCGTTTACGTTGGCCGCATAATAACCCCAAGCCGCCCCGGAATCCGACGGAGAGGTAGCCCCCGACCAACCCGCGGTGCCGGCCGTAAAGTAAAAGTCGCTGTAGGCGTCAAAACCCTTTTGGACCAAAGCGACATCCGCATTCAGCCCGACGGCGGCGCCGAACTTATAATCGCTCCCCACCTGAAATTGGACAACATTCCCCTGAGACAAGACCCTTCGAAAGCTAAAAGGATAGTCCTTTCCCATCTCGGCGGAGAGCCGCGGCAACGGAGCACCTCCCCGGCTGTCCACAATCGCAATCGAAGCCCCCGCGCCACTCCCGTTGTTTCCGATTTGGAAAGAGCCTTTGAAGTCGTAGATGCCCGAAACGGGCGCGGTCCACGTGACCACCGGACAGATACCTTCGCGATCGGATTGATTGCTTAGCCCCGCCTGCATCCAAATCCCCCCCTTGGCATCCGTGCTGAAGCCCGGAGCTCCATCGAACCACGGCTTGGCAAAAGCACCTAACGACACTTTCCAACCAAACTTGTCTTCATAGCGAGCAAATCCAAAACCGCCGGTGGGATTGTACGCATCCCCGCTACCGGCCACCCCCCCAGCTATCTGACCTTGGCCGGTCCCCAAGGGTCGGTAATTTGCCAACGCATAAAGAACTTGATTCGCAGCCGTATTGTTGCCCGAAGGGAAATACGTACCAATTTGAGAGGGGAATCCGCCGTCCTTGTTGCAATTGGCCGCATAGTAGCCCCAAGCGGAGCCTCCGGCGGTCGCCAACGGGTTGATGGCACCGCCCCAAGATCCACCGTTTTGCGCATAGTTGGTTGAGTCAAAATAAAAGTCCCGCAAAGCGTTCCAGGAAGTGACCGACCCCGGCACAAGATTCACGTCCACGTTCAACCCCACCATCGCCCCCACCTGATAGGCCGTGCCCACCTGAAATTGGACAACATCACCCTGGTTGAGAATTTTCCGGAAAGTAAAGGGGTTATAGGTTCCTTGCAGAACCACGGTTCTGGGGAGAGGAGTCCCCCCTTGGCTGTCCACGATCGCAAGCGAGGTCTGGGCCCCGTTGACTGGGTTCGGTCCGTTGTTATTGGCCACAAGGAAGGATCCAGTGAAGTCGTAGGTGCCGGCACTCGGAGCCTTCCAGGTCACCAGCGTGCAAATGCCCTCCCCACCTGACGCCTCCGTGCCATTCAACCAAGACGACTGCAGGATCAAACCTCCAAGATTTGCGTATTGGGTTCCGTATCCGGGAGAGGCGGTCCAAGTACTAGGGTCTCCCCATGCTTGGGAGTAGTAGCCCACAAAAGGTCTGCCAACCCCGACGCTGGGATTGAGCGCATAAACAGCAAGACCCGCTCCACCAATGGCATCGAAGGCATCGTCACTGGCTAGCTTCCCCTGACCTGCCCCGAGAGGCTGGTAGTTGGCCATGGCATAAAGAGCTTTGTTTTGGGTCGGATCCGCGCCTGGCGGAAAATAAACCCCGATTTCCTTAGGAAAGCCGCCAAACCAGTTGGCGTTGACAATGTAGTAACCCCAGGCCTGACCGGCCGCGGAAGGCGTATTCGCACCGGCCCAAGAGCCACCCCTTTGCGCATAGTTGGTTGAGTCAAAATAAAAGTCCCTGGCCGCGTTCCAATTGGTGACTTGGGCTTGGGCGGCGGGTGAAAGGATCGAGCCAGCCAGAGCCAAAAAGAAGGCCGGGGCCACGCGCGCGAAAGAGATCGGTAGTAGGTTTGTCCTCATGATTTAGACTCCCTCTGTTTGTTCCCACTATCTTTGACCGACGATGTCACTTCCACGTTCAATCCCACCGCCGCCCCGATTTTGCCGCCCGTTCCCACCTGAAACTGGACGGTGTCACCCTTTTTGAAAGTCTTCTCGAACTTAAAAGGCTGGTTACTGCCCATCGCGGGGGTGGATCGGGCCAAAAGAACCTCGTCCGTGCTGGCCACAATGGCGGTCGAGGCGGCCGAATTTTCACCGTTTTGGCCGATCTGAAAGGAACCGCTAAAGCTGAAGGTGCCAGCCGAGGGCGCGGTCCAAGTCAGGACCGTGGCGAGGCCTTCGCACGCAGGATTATCCAGCCACGCCGCCTGCAACCAAACCGCGCCGCCGCCGGCCGGATGTCCGGGAGCCGCCTCAAACCAGGGGCGGTTGAAACTTCCCAAACTGAAGGTCTTCCCCTCAAATTGGCGCGCGTAGCGGGCGAAGTTGGCGCCATCCGCAGCATCGTAGGCATCCTTCTGATCACCAGCCGGAGCCCCGCCCCCCGCGGGATTGTGGTTGGCCATGGGATACAGGCTGGGGGTTCCAAAATACGAGCCGATTTGGGAGGGAAAGCCGTTGCCGTTGGCATTGGCCCCGTAATAACCCCAAGCGGATCCGGCGGCGGATGGTACTTTCGCCCCCGCCCAGGCTGGTGCGTTATTGGCGGTGCTGGTGGAATCAAAATAAAAATCATGATGGGCGTTCCACTTGGAAACAGAAGATTGGGCCTGGGACGAATGCACCCCGACGATGGCCAAAATCAGGACTACTCCCCAACGGGTAAGAATGCCAGCGAGGCTCATGATTTGGGCTCCTTCTTTTTGGAGTCCTTGGCCTTGTCCATCAAAGTCACTTCCGCCTCCAGCGCCACCATGTCGGCTGGGCCGCCATCCCCGCCTGACCCCACTAACCACGTGACGGACTGCCCGGCATCCAGCGTGACCGTCTTGTCGTACGGCAACCAATCCCCGTCATCCTCGAGGAGTGTTCGTGGAAGAACGATATTGTCCTTGGCACCGGTCTTGACGATCGCCACGGAGACCTTGCCCGGCGCTTTGCCACCCGGCAGGAATTCGCCCTGCAACCGGTAGGTTCCCGCCGACGGCGCGGTGAAGCGCACCGCTGCGGCCACGCCATCGTTCGGCGCGTCAAAGTTTGGCTTCAGGTAAAGATAACGACTATTGCTGTGGTCGGCGTTGGTTAGCAAATTCCGACCGGCGCCCTTGCCGTCGTAGCCAGGGGCGAGTTCGTACCAGCCACGGTCAAAAAATCCGATATCCACGCCCTCCTTGCGATAAAGAAAAACCAACGGATCCCCCGCCACCACAAACATCTGACCGTCTTGGGCGATATCCCAAAACTGGTTCCAAGTGTCTCGGTTCATACCGTTTTCAAATGCGCCTTCCTGCTGGCCATCGATCGTCTTGGGATAAGGGTCGTTGGGTTGTCCGCCTGTGCAGTTCACCAAGCCGTAGCTCCACTCGTTGGGGGTGGTGCTGGTGCCACGATTACCCTGAGACAACGCCAATTCTTTCTTGGTCCAAAGATCGGCATTGTCAGACTTGTTCCACCAGAAATCCTTAAAAGCACTGTAAGTGAGGGAGGTACTGGTGAACCCCGAGGCTGGGAGGGCAAGAAGCGAAAAGCATGCGAAACAAACTTGCAACCAAGGAGATGGGTAAGGACGCCAATTCATAGGATTTGTCTAATATACATTTAGTGCAACTTTGTCTCCTCCTCTACCTGTTTAAGTTCTTTTTATTACCTATTTTTTCAATATCAAAGACGCAAATAACTGCGGCCCAAGAACTTTATTAACAAATCAAATTCGTCATAATCGCACAAATTTACCCTTCGATGCAAAAATGTTTGTTGCTTGCTTGGAAAATGAAATTTGAGAGACCTTGTAATGGCCAATGGTCTGGATCGACCGATCAGGGAATGCGAATTTTAGATACTCCATCATCCGATCGAGGGGATCGCACCCTCGAATTATAAGATTCAACAGCCGGAGATGAAACAAAAAGGGCGGAATCTAGATATTGATTCCTCTTACTGGCGTCGGTGTAAACGGATCAGCATGAGGGCGCACAAACCAGCCGTGAGTAGCGCGCCGGAAGAGGGCTCGGGGATGATGTTCACCTCAAGTCCAAGGGGACTTCCCTGCCCCGCGGCCCTGTTTCCCACTTGAAACTGAACCACATCGCCTTGGTTGTAAGTTTTCGAAAAGTTGAAGGTAGAAACGGCGGAGCTGACGGGCAGGGTTTGTCTGGCTAATAGGGTGGCGTTGCTGTTGTCCACGATCGCGAAGGTGGTCGACGAGGTCGGACTGTAGTTTCCGTTGACGTAGGAACCGCTAAACGTGTAGGTACCCGCCGTGGGGGCGGTCCAAGTCAACAAAGCTCCCAATCCATCGCTTGCGGACTGAAGCCCAGTTCCCTGCAGCCAGAGATATTTGTTGTTCACTCCTCCAGTATTGGCCGTGTAGTTGGGCGAGCCGGGGAACCATTCCTTGGTGTATTTTCCAATTACACTTTGAGCGTTCGGTAGACCCGCTTTGCCGTAATTGTCGTTGTAGCCGATGAGGTAGTCCTGTCCCCCCAACAGGTAGCTGGCTCCGGGGCCTGCAAAGTTGCCGCCGGATGTGAGGGAAAGTAAATTGTCCCCCGACACGTAGGTTCCGACGGCCGATGGCGCGCCGACACCATTGAAGTTACCGCCGGCGTAGCTCCATGCGTTCGGAGTGGTCAAACCAGTGTCGTAAGGAAAGATACCCGCATTATTGATCCAGTCGGTTCGCCTGAAATCCCCCGCTCCGCCAGTTGCCGGGACATTGACCCAAAAATCATTGAAGGCGCTCCAAGAGGTCTGGGCCTGCAGTTGGCCACACCAGCCAAAAATCACCGCACACAGAATTGTGGAGTTAAAATAACTTTTAATTTTCATGAGAGAAACTTAATAGCCTTTGTGATTTTTATCTACCTGTTTAGGGTTGTATCTTTACCACTTTTTTTCCTAAAGAAGAAATGGCTGATCCAGAGGCCTTAAAACATATGATTATGGTCAAACTCGTGACACAAAAGCCCTTGCAGACCAAGCATGTGCATGTAATCCAGTTCCAGGTCAAGCGGAAGGATCTGGCATTGGCAATCGCAACCTTGGCTTAGAAGGATGCCGAATACCCTCCCCGGGGGGTTGCCCATAGTTACTGATTAGGAAATCTATTTCTAAGATTTTTTCTTGTAAGCAAAGAGAAAGGACGCGGGCGACTCTTTGGATTCTAGCCTCAGTCCCTCCTCCATGAGTTTTTGACCAGACCTGGATATCTTTTCCCCATCCAGATTCTCCACCTCATAGGTCGCCTTGGCGTCGAGCCCCTGTAACTTGAAATTAGCAGAGGCTTCGGGGGCTTCCTTGCGTCGAAATGCCTGCACGATCCCCTCCCCCGTTTCCGGACGATCAAACTGCCACGCCATCCAGAGCTTGGGATCCAGGCTGTAGGGAGTCAGGGGGTAGTAATCCGCCAAATAAAACGGGGCGATGCGTTCAAACTGGCCGGTGAGCCGGCGTAGTTTTTCGTAGTTGAGCGTACGCTCCCGCATGTCCATGCAGATGTTCAGGCTGGGGGCCATGTGGCTGCGGAAGAAATAGTCATCCACCGGCACATTCGGCTGATCTTTGAAAATTTTCGAGGGTCCCGCCAACGTTCCGGTCCCATGGTAAGGAATCCAGAAGGAGATCCCGTAGGTGTGCCCCTGCTGACCGGTAGGTTCAAAAAGGTGATCATCCCGCAGGAGTGGCAGGGCACGACGCAAGGTCTCCAGGTCGTTGCGCCGACCGCCGGAGGCGCAGCTATCGATCTGCAGACCAGGGTGGCGCCGCACCAGGTCGTCCCAGAATTTCAGGTAGCCCTGCACGTAAAGATTTTCGGTGATGCCCTGCCGATCCTCCGCTTCCCCGTTCGTCCAGAAATAGTAGGGATCCATGTTGAAATCCTGCCGGTAAAGATCGATGCCCTCGCTGGTGATGAGGTCGCTCACCCGGTCGGTCACCCATTTCCGCGCCTCCTCGTTGCCCAGGTTCAGAAGCCTCCAAGGTTTCTGGTACTCAAGGGGCTGGGGGAGGTTGGCGGGTGACAACAGCCAATTAGGCTTGTTGTCATAGAGCCAGGAGTTGGCAGTGACCCGCTCCGGCTCGAACCAGACGATCGATTTGACTCCTTTGGCGCGACCGTGGTCGGTGATGGCTCGCAGCCCGCTCGGAAATCGTTTCCGGTCGACTTCCCAGGTGCCGACATTGATCCACTCGCCATTGTTCACATACCATCCGGCGTCCATCCACCAGTATTTGAGCGGCAACTTTTCCTCGAGAAACCGATCAATGAACAGTTTCTGGTTCTCCTCATTGGCTCCGAGCATCTCATTGAACTGGTGGGAGCTGCAGGCCACAAGCATCGGCTGAGGTGGCTTGCCATCCGTCCGGGGCAGATTCCTTTCCACCATCCACTTTCGCCATAGGTTGACGCCCCGCGCGGAATTACCCTGATAAAACAACACAGCCATCAAAGGGCTTCGCGCTTGTTCACCCGGAAGCAGATGGAAATGGGTCAGGGCTTGGCCGATCTGAAGCTGGGTTTGGCCATCCTTTGCGGACTCCACGGACATGGTCCACTGCCCCGGCCACCCGATGGCGTAGAACATCCCACCCTTCTCCGTCTCCAAACAACCAAACGGCAGGGAGGAGCCGTAGGAGGGACGACCCCACTTGCTGGTCATCCGATACGCTCTTTCCGGCGGCAGGGGAACCGACCAAGGCCGGTAGGAGTCCGGCGTCGTATTACTTCCGTTGGCGTAACGAAGACTTACGGGCGTTCCCCCGGCATCCCAAACTGCATCCATCGCCAGGATTTTTTCCAGGATAGCGGTGGGCTTCGATCCCTGGTTCCGGAAAAAAACCGTCCACTCGCCGGCCGGATAAAGTTCATCCCGCACGATCACCACCCGGACCTCCAGACCTGGGCTTCGTTCCGCAAAAGTCAAAGTAGTTTCCGTCTTGCCGCACTCGAGTTTTTTTTCTGCTCGTGAAAATTTCCAATTCGGCAGAAGTTCCCGGGAGCTCTTGCCATCATAGATAAATGAAAAGGGCAAATCTTTGGGTGGCTCCCCAGCGAGATGGCGGTCCAACCATGCGCATGCCAAGTGCTGGTCTGCGGAATTCACCGTAACCGCGGCCGCAGGCCAGGCCGCCAACCCAACGACCCAGATGAGAGGGATGAAAAAACTAAAACGAAGAAACCCAGATAGAAACAAGCGGTGCATCGTTGAAAATTGAAAGGCGACAGATGCGGTCTCCACCTGTTTTTGGGGTAAAAAAAGGGCTTTTTCCATTCGAAAAAAGGTGGATTTGCCTGCGGTATTCCAGAAACTGGAAGAGTGAGGTTCATTCTGGTTAAGGAGACCTTCGGGACATGCAGAAACTGAGAAAAATCTGGGCCGTGCCGGAAATCGGAATTCTCCTTCCCTTGCTTATTTGCTTGGCATTTTTCACTTGGATCTCCCCCGCGTTTCTCGGGCCGGAAAGCGTGCGGGCGATTCTTCGAGCGCTCGCCTTCGTCGGCCTTATCGCCGTGGGGCAGACTTTTCTGATGATTGCGGGAGAGATTGATCTATCGGTCGGCTCCGTTGCCGGTTTTTCCGCCATCGCCGCCGCCTGGCTGATGAAAAGCGCTCACTGGCCGGCCGTGGCGGCCATCGCTGCAGCCATCGCGCTGGGCGCTGCCTTGGGTCTGGTTAACGGTTGGGTCACGGTGCGCATCGGCATCCCCGCTTTCATCACCACCCTTGGCATGCTCTATATTGCGAAGGGTCTGAATTACCTGCTCTGCAAAGGTTACCCCATCTACCCTCTGCCCGCTTCGATTCAGGATTTCGGCAAGGCGGAGCCGCTTGGCCTATCCTGGGCCTTTTGGGTGTTCCTTTTGGCAATCGCCGCGGGGGATTTACTTCTGCGCTTCACCGTTCCGGGTCGTAAAGTCTATGCCACTGGGGGCAACCGCGAAGTGGCCCATCTCGCCGGCATTCATACGGAGTTGGTAAAGATCGGATGCTTTGTCCTTTGCGGCTCCCTCGCCGCCTTGGCCGGAATTCTCCTCATGGCTCAGATCAACGTCGGGCAGCCGGAAATCGGGGTTGGTTGGGAACTCGACGTCATCGCCAGCACTGTGATTGGCGGAGTCAGCCTCTTTGGTGGCGTTGGCACCGTGGTGGGCACCTTTCTCGGACTTCTTCTCATGCAGGTCATTCGCACCGGCCTCGTCACCACCGGCGTGAACACCCACTGGCAAACGGTCGCCGTGGGCGTGATTATGATTCTAGCCGTGGGGCTGGATCTGTGGCGAAGAAAGGCGAAAATCTCATGAAACGTTTTTTTCTACTCTCGGCTCTCGGCCTCGGTGTTTTGTTGGCTGCCTGCGGGCGTGAATCCGGCGGCGGTGCCGCCAACCCTGCCAGCAAGGGAGTTTTTCTTTGGGTGCAGGCGCTCAAGGGACATCCCGTTCATCAGATGACCCAGATTGCCTTCCTCGAGGGGTGCCGGCAGACGGGCTACGAGGGGCGGGTCATCGGCACCGACGGACCCGACATTGCCGGAACCATCGCCCTGGCCGAACAAGCCATCACGATGGGACGGGTGGCCGGCGTGGCCATCTGGACCGGTAATCCCGCTTACAATCCGCTTGTAGAAAAAATCAGCCGACGAAATATTCCCGTGATCCTTCCCCACTTCCCCGTGCCTGAAGGCTCGGTCCTCGGAGCCTCCGGCATCATCAGCTGCGATCCTGCGGAGTACGCCCGTGAAACCGCCCGTAAAATCGGCAGTGCCCTCGCCGGCAAAGGCACCGTAGCCCTCACGCAGGGATCGTTCAACCAAACGGAAAACCAGGTGATGGAAACGTTCACCCGCTCGATGAAGGATTCTTTTCCCAACATCCAAGTACTACCCCCGGAAGAGGAGGGCTTTGATCCCTCCAAATCCATCGCCAAGGGCGTTGCGATTCTGCAGGCCCACCCCGATGTGAACGCTGCCTTTTCCTCCACGGGTGGCGGACCGACCACCTGGGCCGGAGCGCGTAAGGAGACCAAGCGCCCGTTGCTGGTCGTTGGCATGGACTACACTCGGGTGAACCTCGACCTCGTGAAAAACGGGGAAGTGTTCGCGGTGGTAGGCCAGCCACTCTGGGAGGAGTCCCTCGGCTCGGCCGAGCTCCTCGCCAAATGCGCGGCCGGAGAAAAGATCCCTTGGTGGACCAAACTGCCGGCCCCCTGGATCGACAAGGACAACCTCGCCCCCTACCTCCAGCTGCTCGACCGCGTGGAAGCTTCCCTCAACCGATGAGCGACTCCTCCGGCGCGCCCCACGCGCTGGAGATGCGTGGCATCTCCATTTCGTTTGGTCCTGTCCAGGTCCTGCGCGAGGTTGACTTCCTCGTCCCCCGTGGCCACATCCACGCTCTTCTCGGCGAGAACGGCGCCGGCAAATCCACCCTGATGAAGATTCTCGACGGGGTCTACCCGGTCGGCCGTTTTCGCGGGGATATCCACCTACAGGGAAAACCAGTCCGGTTCCATTCCCCGCACGATGCGTGGTCGCAGGGCATCGGCTATGTGCCTCAGGAAATCAGCGTCCTTGAAAACCTCACCGTGGCCGAAAACATCTTGGTCGGTCACTGGAACGGTCGCTCGCCCTGGGTCACGCCGGCGCAGCTCCGCGCCCGCGCCACCCGGATCCTGGAGGAAACCCACATCCCCCTTGATCCTTCCCGGCTGGTAGCCACCTACAACGCGAGCCAGCGGCAACTGGTGATGATCGCCCGGGCTCTGTCCCAGGAGCCTTCCGTGCTGATTCTCGACGAGGCCACCGCCTGTCTGACCCACGAGGAGGCGGAAATCCTCTTCCGGGTTGTCCGCCACCTGCGCGACCGTGGCATCACCACCATCTTCATCACCCACAAGCTGGCCGAGGTTTACGCGTTGGCCGACAGCGCCACGGTGATGCGGGACGGGGCGGTGGTGGCGCGTCTCCGCCACGAGGAGTTGAAGGAGGAGACCATCGTGCCCGCCATGATCGGCCGGAAACTGGACCAGTTTTACCCACATCGAACCCCGACCGAACACAAGCAGGAGACCCTGCGCGTGGAGAATCTCACCGTGCCTCATCCCCACCTCGCCAACCGCAACGTGGTGCAGGATGTCTCTTTCGAGGTGAAGAGGGGCGAGATTCTCGGTTTGGCGGGGCTGGTCGGCGCGGGACGAAGCGAGGTGGTCAACGCCCTCTACGGCCGGACCGAGTTTCAGGGGAAAGTTTTTCTCGAAGGCCGACCGGTGGAGGTGCGTAGCCCACGGCAGGCCATGCAGTTGGGGCTGGGTCTGGTGACCGAGGAGAGAAAAAAGGATGGCCTGCTCCTCGAAAAAAGCGTGAAGGAGAACATCACCCTCCACAACTTACGCCGCGTTTCCCAGGGGCCGTGGCTTTCCTCGGCCAAGGAAAACGCCGTCGCGGAGGAGTACAAAACCCGATTAGCCATCCGTGCGCCCTCCATCCACGCCCCGGTCCACCAACTCAGTGGCGGCAACCAGCAGAAAGTTATTCTTGCGAAGATTCTCCTCGCAAAACCTGGGGTTATTTTTCTGGATGAGCCCACCAAGGGAATTGACGTCGGGGCCAAGAGTGAAATTTACCGCCTGATTTTCGACCTGGCCCGGGACGGCGTTTCTTTTGTGCTCATCTCCTCCGAGCTTCCGGAACTGCTCGCGCTCTGCGACCGGTTTGTGGTGCTGGCCCGCGGGCGAGTCACGGGACGGTTGGAACGGTCCGAGGCCAACGAGGAAACCATCATGGCCGCGGCAACGGGTTAAACCCTGCGAAACTCCTTCGGGATGAATTAAGCAGAGGCGAGGCGCTTGGGGAGATGGAGGGCGTGACCGAGGGAATCATCGGCCGCTTCCGCCAAGGCCTCGCTCATCGAAGGGTGCGGAAACACAATCGATCCCAGATCCTGCGCCTTGGCACCTTGGCGTAGCAATGGCAGGACGGCGGTGATGAACTCGACCGCATTGTGTCCGATTGCGTGGACGCCCAGCAGCGTATCGTCCGCCGTGGCCCGGAGCACTTTCACAAAGCCATCGGTTTCACCCACCACCCGGGACTTGCCCAGATTGCTTAACGGAAATCTTCCCACGGCAAAATCCCGGCCGGCCTGTCGACACTCTTCCTCAGTCAGACCGGCGGAAGCGATTTCCGGAAAACTGTAGACCGCGAAGGGAATCGGCCCCGGCAGGGTCTCGTGACCACCGAGGGCGTTGCGAGCCGCCACCTTGCCTTGGGCTGAGGCCGCCTGGGCCAGTTGGCAACGTCCGTTGGCGTCACCCACGCAAAAAATTCCTGGAGCCACTCGCATGTCGTCTCCCACAAGAAGATACCCACGGTTTGTGCTGAGATTGGCAGTTTCCAATCCTAGATCCTCAGTCGCCGGACGACGACCCACCGCCACCAGCACGCGCTCCGCGCGAAGCTCCTTTCCTCCGGCCAGTCGCACCCCGACTTCCCGGTTATGCAGGCTCACTTCCTTGATTTCCGCTCCCAACACAAATTCCACCCCTTGGGTTCCCATTTCCGAATCCCTCCTTCGGGCAAGGATACGGAACATCTCCTTACCCAGATCTGCCTCCATCTCCGGAAGAATTCTTTCCTGTTTCTCCACAACGGTGACCCGAACGCCCAGAGCCTGCATCAAACAGGCAAACTCCACTCCGATCACGCCGCCCCCGATGATCAAGAGCGAGGCCGGCAGGGAATCCCAGTGCAAGGCGGTGTCCGTGGTGGCGATCCGTTCACCATCCACCGTGATTCCCGGCAACACCGTGGGTCGAGAACCGGGAGCGAGAATGATTTGAGGTGCCTTTAAAACTTTTTCCCCTTCCGTCCCCCGGACCGCCACCAGACCCGGCCCTACCAAACGACCGGTTCCATGCAAAGTTTGGATTTCGGCGGACTGAAAGAGATGACGAAGGCCACCCCGCAGATCCTGAACGATTTTATTTTTCCGATTTTGGATCGCCTTCCAATCCACTTCGGACTTTCCGGGAAGTAGAATCCCCATCGAGCGGGCGTGGGTCAGGCGATGCCTCAGCTCGGCGGAGGCCAACAAGGCCTTGGAAGGAATGCAGCCAAAATTCAAACAAGTGCCACCCGCATGGGGGCTCTTCTCCACCAACGTCACTTTCGCGCCGTGATGCGCGGCTTCGAGGGCGGCGACGTATCCACCGGGGCCCGCCCCCACTACCACTACTTCCTTCCCCTTCCCGTCAGGCCGCCCATTGCGGGAGTGAGCCGGCGGCTCGGATATTACCTGCACGGATCTTTCTCCACCCAGACCGACCGCCGGATTTTCCAGACGTTCCTTCAGCCGGTTCATAAAGCGCGCCGCCAAGACCCCGTCCACGATACGGTGGTCGCAGCTGAGCTGCACGGTCATGACTTGCGCCGGGCCGTTATCCGTCATCACATGACGGATCGCTCCCACCGCCAAGATCCCAGACTCAGGGGGATTGACGATCGCCGTAAACTCCTCCACCCCGAACATGCCGAGGTTGGAGACCGTGAAAATCCCCCGCCCCATGTTTTCGATCCGGCGCTGCCGCGCCGCTTCCGCCAGTCGGACGGTTTCCCGATGGAGATCAGCTAGGGAGAGCCGGTCGGCATGCAGCAAAACCGGCACCACAACTCCGCCCTCTTCCAGTCCCACGGCCACCCCGAGGTGGATGCCATCCTGCTCCTCGAGGGCATCACCGGCCCAGCGGCAGCGGAAATCCGGAAACTCCGCCAAGGTTCGTGCGGTGGCCTGGAGCACCAGATCGTTGACCGAAGCGCCGGTCGATTCCTTGACGCCTTTGCGGTAAGCGACCAAGGCATCGGTGCGGATCGTCTGCTTGAGATAGAAGTGGGGAACAGTCTGCTTGGATTCGGTCAGTCGTCGCGCGATTGCCGCCCGCATCGGGGTCAGAGCGACCCTTTTTCCACCGGAGGGGGCCACTCCGGATCCGCGATGCCCCAACACGTCTTTCTCAACGATCCGACCTCCAGGACCGCTGCCTTGCACTCCCGCAGGATCGAGGCCGGATTGACGGAGGATCCGGCGCGCGCGTGGCGAGATCTTAAAACCGTTGGAGCGGCTCACGCCTTTTCGATTAGGCCGAGGGTTGAACCCATCTTCACCTTTTCCCCTACCGGCACGAGAATCTGGGAGAGCCGCCCGGCAAAAGGCGCTTCGACGCTCGAAACCGCCTTCTCCGTCTCCACATCCACGATCGCCTCGTCTTTTTGAAATTTTTCCCCGGGCTGTTTCAACCACTTCACCACCGTGGCCTCGCTGACTGTCAGATCTCCGTGCGGCAGAATGAGAGCCTCCCCGGATCCGTTGCCATTCACCGGAGCGGGATGAGCAGGAGCCGGTCCAGGTGACGGTATCTGTGCCGGCGCCAGTGTGGGCGATGGAGTTGCCACCGGCACAGTGGGGGACACAGGCGAAGTCAACGCAGAGGAACGTCCGGCCACGAGCGGACGCTTCGGAATGACTGCTTTTCCGGCTATCAACTCCTGCGCCGCGGCGACGATTCTCTCCACGCTCGGCATGCACTCCGCCTCCAGGCCGGGATGAAGCGGATGGGAAACCGGATCCATGGTGAGGCGGCTGACCGGGGCGTCCAGATCGTCAAAGGCCTCTTCGCCCACCGCAGCGGCGATTTCCGCCCCTAACCCGCACATGGCGTAGCCCTCATCGACCACCAGCAGTTTTCCAGTTTTGGCCACGCTGGCCAAAATGGTGGGAACATCGAGAGGAGCGACGGTCCGGAGATCGATCACTTCTGCTGAAACGCCTTGCGCCTCGAGTTTCGCCGCCGCCTCCAGACTAAGAGGGACCATCCGACCGGCGGCTACCAAGGTAAAATCTTTCCCGGGCTTGGCGATCCGCGCCACGCCGAACGGAACCAAGTGCTCTCCTTGGGGCACCTCGCCCTTGGAGGCAAAAAGGGCTTTGGGCTCGAGGAAGATGACTGGGTCGGATCCCCGCAGTGCGCTTTTGATCAGTCCCTTTGCATCAGCAGGGTTGGACGGCATCACCACAATCAAACCCGGGAAGTGGGCCCAAATGGAATGATAAGTTCCGCTGTGGTGAGGCCCGGCACATTTGATGGCACCGCAGGCGGCCCGGATTACCGCGGGAGAACTCATCTGACCGTTGCTCATATACCGAAGTTTGCTCAGCTGCAGGGGCACCTGCCCGCCGGTTTCGAAAAGAAAATCCACAAACATAAGATCGGAAATCGCGCGAACCCCGGTCGCACTCGCACCGATCGCGGCCCCGGTGAAACCCAACTCCGAGATCGGGGTGTCCACGACACGCTCCCCGCCGAACTCCTTCCACAGTTCTTTGGTGTGGGCAAAACTTCCACCCCGCTGTCCGATCCCCTCTCCGAAATACAGGGTGTGGGGATTTTTTCTCATCTCCTCCGCGATTCCGTCCCGCACCGCATCGAGCCAACCCTGGACAACGGGAGCGCCGGTTGGCGTACTAGGCGCGCCACCCATATGGGCGTTGATCGGGCTAGACCAGGCATCCCGCAAATAGGTCGACAGCTCGGGCTCCGGAGAACGGCGGGCAAACTCCACGGCCTCATCAATCTCCTTGCGTACTTTTTCCTCCAGCGCATCTACCTCGGAGGCCTTGGCCATTTTCAAATCCTCGACCAACACCTTGCGAAACCGCGTAATCGGGTCACGGCTCTTCCAAAGATTAAACTCCTCTTGGGTTCGATAGGTTCCGTACAGCTGATCCCCCTCGTGGTGACCGACCGTCCGGTAGGTTTTGGACTCGATCAGGGTGGGGCCTTCTCCACGGCGGGCCCGGGCAACTGCTTCCGCCATCACCCGCCAAACGGCAAGGACATCGTTTCCGTCCACCGCCACCCCTGGAATTCCATAAGCGGCAGCCCGAGTCGCCACTTCCGTGTTGAGCGTGGCCATGGTAAGAGGAGTCGCGGTGGCGTAGAGGTTGTTTTCGCAGACAAAAATGGCGGGAGCTTTTTGTACCCCGGCGAAATTCAGGCTCTCGTGAAAAGCGCCGTGGTTGACAGCCCCATCCCCGAAAAAGGCCACGCCCACCTGGTCGGTTTTCCGAATCCGCGCACCAATTCCAACTCCGACGGCATGCGGAATCCCGGCTCCGACAATGCCATTGGTCCCGTACACCCCCAATGACGGATCATAAAGATGCATGCTGCCACCCCGACCACCGCAGCAGCCCGTCTTCTTGGCGTAGAGCTCAGCCATGAGCGAACGGGCCGGCATGCCTTTGGCCAGCGCATGACCGTGACCGCGATGGGTGCTGGTGATCCAATCCAGATGGGTCAGGTGAGCGCAAATCCCGACGGCCGTGGCCTCTTCGCCCACGTAAAGATGGATGAAGCCAGGCATTTCCCCTTTTTTGTAAAGAATTCCGGCAGTCTGCTCGAAATGACGAAGCAGGAACATTTTCTCGTAAAGCCGAAGACACTCCTCCTTCCCCGGAATAGCAGCGCGAAGTTTAGTGACTGTCCCGCTTGAGCCCTTCTTAATGCGGGATTTAGGGTTTGAGGTCTTCACATCATGATCTTGGAGAGAGCGGGGTCGGGAGGGCTTTCTTTTTTCCTTTTTTGAGTGATGGATTTCCACGCCCAGAATTTTTGCTCTGAGCTGGCATGAAAGGTGAAAATACGGCTAAGGTTTCTCATGCTTCTAAGTCCAGCCAAAATGAAAGCTATCGACTGGTTGAGTCAGGTCCGGGAGACCGCACTTCCCCTCAGCCACGCGAGACCTTACTGGGTTCGGTCCTTTCAGGCGGGGGACAAAAAGGCCAAGCCCGTCCCCCCCCTGCCGCCCGAACAGCACCCGTATTGCGAATTCAACATGATCCTACAGGGATCCGGCCAACAGTTCATCGGGCCTGAACGATTCGCCCGAAAGGCGGGGGATTTGATGATCCTAGGTCCCGGCATCCCCCACTACGGCTTGGCCAAAGACGGCCCTCTGAGAGCGATCACGGTATTCTTTCTTCCCACCCTGCTTTTTGAACTGGGTCCCGAGGCGGACGGAAGGCGGGTTCTGAGCCGCTTCACCTCTTCCACCCCGGCCAGCCGCCGCCTGATCCGCCCGCCCGCGGCCCTCTCGCGGAACATGGCCTCGTATTTCGGAGACATGTTGCTGGAGTTCGAAAAACCCAAACTGGGTAGTGAGCTTCGTTTCCGGGCCCTCTTGGGCATGGCCCTGACGGAGTTGTTGCGCTGGGAAGCCAAACAAAGGCCCGAGCCCCAGATCACTACCGGCGCTTACGACTGGGCCATGATCGAACGAGTCCTCAGCTTTATGCAACTCCATTACAAGGAACAGATCTACGTCCAGGACATCGCCAGGTTTGCCGGCCTCAGCCAGGGCCGGCTCCAGTCCACCTTCCGCCGCGCTATGGGCATGAGTTGCATGCAGTATCTCCGTTCCTACCGCATCACCCACGCCTGCGCCCTCCTCTGCCTGCCTGGGGCCCGCGTCACCGAGGTGGCGATGGAGGTTGGGTTCGAAACCCTCAGCCATTTCAACCTGTCCTTCCGTAAATTCTGCGAATGTTCCCCCTCCGAGTATATCCGGCGAAGAGGACGAACTCTGCGGGCTTCCTGACAGTTTTTCTTTCTGCCAAAAACTAATGGTTTTGTCGGGAAAAAGGTGGAGCTAAGGACCGGTTTTTTCTCAACCTAGTCCATGAAGATTATCCGTTATTTAGATACTGGGGGGAAAATCCGTTACGGCTTTGACGAACCCAAGAAGGGCATCCTGCAGGTCACAGGGGATACTCTGGGAAAATTTCAACCCACCACCCGCAAGGCCGAGGTGGCCAAGATTCTTGCTCCGGTTCATCCGGCTTTCCTTTTCTGCATCGGCCTAAATTATCGAAAGCACGCTGAGGAAAGTCATGTCCCCCTGCCCTCCCATCCGATTCTCTTTATAAAATCTGGTTCCGCGGTCCAAAACCCCGACGACCCCATCATCCTTCCCCGCGGCCTGCGTAGCGACAAAGTAGATTATGAGTGCGAGTTGGCGGTGGTCCTTGGCAAAGGAGGAAAAAATATCCGGGAAGAGGATGCCCTCGACCATGTCTTTGGCTACACCTGTGCCAACGATGTCAGCGCCCGCGATTGGCAGATCGAATGGGGTGGCTCTCAGTGGTGTCGTGGAAAAACCTTTGATACATTCGCACCCTTGGGCCCATGCCTCGTCACCAAGGATGAGATCCCAAATCCCGCCGGCCTGGGAATTCGTACGTATCTCAATGGTCAAGTCATGCAGGATTCCAACACGGAGGACCTCATCTTTAGCGTACCAAAACTCATCGCCTTCCTCAGCGGCAGCACCACGTTGCCGGATGGCGCCGTTATCCTTACAGGAACCCCCTCGGGGGTGGGAATGGCACGCAAACCACCGGTCTGGCTCAAGGCCGGTGACCAAGTGGAAATCGAGATCGACCGGATCGGACGTTTGAGCAATTCTGTGGTGGAAGAAAAGCGTTGAACATTATCCGCATACTTTCTTTTTATGTGTCAGCCATCCGGCAAGAACCAAAGGAGTGCCGGAAGCCTTTATACTTCCAATCCACCGCTTTAACTCACTACTTTGACTCATCCTGCAGATCGTATTTTTAGTCATACTCGGAGTGGACAAAAAGGGGGTGAAAATTTTCGACACACTGCGAAAGCAACTTTTGTAAGTTACTTAAATTACGTATAAACAATATTTGCCGACTAGTTTCGAACCCCTCCGCCGGTAGGCTTATTTTTCGACTCCGTATCCAAGGCCTCCCTGCACCTGAAGATCGACAACCCCAGGCCTCTGCTTCAACGTTACAACAAATTCGTGATTAACTTTCCGGATAGATTGCAAAGATGAATCCCCTCAGGTTTGGTTCGGTGAGATCAATGACAATCCAGAAGCAATGGGGATCATTGATCACGTCGCTAAATAAACGAGGCAAATCATGACAAGCTGGATTGGTAGAGTGATTATGGTGTGTTGTGGCTTTGTGGCATCGACCACGGCTTCCACACAACCTGCTTTTGCACCAGCAACCATGACACTGGATGGACCGGATTGGCTTCTGGCAACTGATTCTCAGAACGTCGGAAAAGACCAAAGCTGGTGGATAAAAGCTCGAGCCGACGCCGCCATCACTCGGGTGCCTTGGATCATACAGGACCGTTTTCCCGGTTATCACGGCGTCGCTTGGTATTGGAAACCATTCATCGCCCCCACCCATACAAACCCTGAAGGCCGTTCGTTACTGCGCTTCTGGTCGGTCAGTTACAAAGCGGAGGTCTGGTTAAATGGAATTTATCTAGGTAGCAATGAAGGCACGGAAGTGCCGTTTGTCCTGGACGCCACTACCGCGCTCCGTCCCGGCGTCAGCAATCTGTTGGCAGTTCGCGTGGTGGACCCAACGGAGGCCGGAACGGATGGTCTGTTGCGCGGACAGATTCCCGGCGGTCGCGTATTTAATCATGGTGGCATCGAGGATTCGGTCGAACTCCTGTTTCGTCCTGCGGTTTATTTGTCAGACGTTCATGTCCAACCCGATCCAGCTACAGGCAAGATCGCGATTGACGCCACGGTTCACAACAGCCTCACGAATAAGGTGACGGCGGAGCTGGAATTCTCCGTAACACCAGCGGCCACCCATCGCATGATCACGCGACAACTTCCTAAAGGTGAAACCGTAATCCATGGCGAACTGCAAATCACCAACACGCGTCGTTGGGATTTGCACGACCCGTTTCTATATCAGGTTCGCGCACGGGTGAACGTAAAGAACTCCAACTCATTCGACGAACAAACCATCCGCACTGGCTTTCGTGATTTTCGGATTGAGAACGGCCATTTTCGTCTGAATGGGCGGCGAATTTATTTGCGAACCGCTCACACCGGACAACAGGATCCTTTTGGCTTACGGGTGCCGTTCGACCCCGATTGGCCGCTGGCGGACCTTCGCATGATGAAAGAAATAGGATTTAATTCGATCCGATTTTTCCAGTCACTCGGCCTTCGGAAGCAGTTGGACTTAGCCGATGAACTGGGCTTTCTCATTTATGAGGAACCGCGTGGCGGTTGGCTGATTGATTATGCACCCAATATTTATGAGCAGAGGCGTAACCGTTCCATCCGCGCGATGATTCAGCGGGACCGCAATCATCCCAGTGTAGTCGCTTGGGGACTACTGAATGAAAGCCCAGCAGATCTGTCTAAGAATCACCCAACGTTCATCCATGCCCGCAAATCACTTGCCTTGATTCGTTCCATGGACCCCAATCGCCTAGCGATTTTAAGCAGCGGTCGATGGGACGGTCAGCCGGATATTGGCTCGGTGGCAAACCCCGGGGTATCTAGTTGGCAGCATCTTCTCGGCAACGAAGCCAAAGGTGCGGCAGCAATCAAACCGCTTTGTCAGGCCGGAGGAGTCTGGCCGTCTCCGCCAGCCCTACCCATAGCAGGTTACGTTGGAGCGATGGGTGATGTGCATGTCTATCCGCGTGTGCCACACACGGCGCCGATTCTTCAATTCCTCCGCACGGTTGGTCAGGGGACGAAAAATATTTTTGTTTCGGAATACGGCATCGCGAGTGCCGTGGATCTCGGCCGGATGTGCGATCTGTACTCCAAATACGGTTTTGCCCATACCGAGAACGCACAGAATTTTCGAAAGCGGCTTGGGTTGTTCATGGCCGATTGGGAGCGCTGGCGGATGGCTGAGTGTTTTGGCAAGCCGAGCAAATATTTCAATGCATGTTATCGGAGCAATGCTCGCCAACGTCTTGATGGCATCAACGCCCTGCGCGCCAATCCACACGTGGCAGGCTACTCGTTGACAGCAACCATTGACACGGCAAACGCTGGGGAGGGTGTGTTCAATTTGTTCCGCGAGGTAAAACCGGGAATGTCAGAGGCCCTGACGGATGCCTTTGCCCCACTGCGCTGGTGTCTTTTCGCCGAACCACGAAATATTTATCGTGGTGAAGAAATCACCTTGGAAGCCGTGCTTGCGAATGAGGATTCGCTGCCCACCGGTCCATACCCGACCAAGATCGAAGTGATTGGCCCCAAGCGGAAGATTATGTTCTCCAAGGAAGTCACCCTAAACGTGCTGGGAGGTCTGGAACCGCCGCTGGCCATTGAAGCCTTCGCTCAACGCATGAAAGCCGACTGGACGCCCGGAAAGTATCTGCTGCGCGCCACCTTTGCCGATGGGAGAAAAGTGGCAGGGCAGGAAGTGGAGTTCCACGTAGATGCTGTCACTGCGATGCCGCCTGTGACGCAGACGGTCTGGGTTTGGGGCGATGACCCAGAACTAGTTGCGTGGTTAAAAAATCGAGGTATCCCCGCACAACTCTTCACCACAGAATCGGCACTGCAGGCCAAGCTCATCTTAGCGTCGCGCCGTGTGCCAGCGCCAGGCGACAAGGCGGCATTTGATGCACTTATGAAACTTGTCGATGACGGAGCGCAGGTGCTCTTCCTTGAGCCCGAAGTATTCGCCGACGACAAGAGCCCGACTGCTTATGTTCCTCTCAAGAACAAGGGCACGGCCACAAACCCATTCGACACGAGTTGTTTTTATGCAAAGGACGAGTGGGCCAAAGCACATCCGATCTTTGCCGGGATGCCAGCCGGCGGCGTGTTGGATTTTAATTTCTATCGGGAATTGCTCTCCGACCAGCTTTGGGAGGGCCAAGACACCCCTGCGGAGACTGTCGCCGGGGCTATAGCGACCAGTTCTGGCTACTTCGCGGGCTTGCGCATGGCCATTTATGAACGCGGGCGTGGCCGGTGGGTTCTGAACACATATGCACTCCGCGAGAATCTGGGCGTGCATCCCGCTGCGGAAAGGATTCTCAGAAACACGTTGCGCTACCTCTCGGAAAAACCTGGCAGAACACTTCACCCCTAGAACATTGGCCTTTTAACCGCTAAGCGGATCCCCTCCCGATTTATGATCGAGATTGAGCCCCGACCCACGCAGGAGTTCAAATCTTTTCCGCCCGTCTTAGAATTAGTCTTACGCCTTATTTTGACTCAATCCGCGCCTTGAGACCGATTTGGTTGGCTCGGGGCGAGCCGTCAGTTCCCACCACAAAGATAATCTCCTCATCTTTCTCCATCTTAGCCTCCAGATCAAAGGGCTCTATTGGACCGTCATCATCGACCACTTTCCGCGGCACCAAAGCTTTTCCTTTGCTGGATAAAATGGCGAAGGAAATCGTATTCAGGCCTTCGGCTGAGGACTTTGTGCCTCCCGGCAACCACTCCCCCACCACCCGGTAGGATCCTTTTTCTGGGGCTCTCCACTTCACGGCCACAGCAATATCGTCGATGCCGGAGCCACCACCTGCCCCACCCACCGGCTTCATAAAAAGATATTCCTCGTTGGGGGATAAAACCTTTCCGGCGCCGGCTCCGTCGAACCCCGGTGCTAATTCGTACCAAGCCTTTCCATAATATCCCAACTCCGCTTGAGTTCCACCCCCTACGGGATCCGATCGGATATAAAAAAATAATGGGATACTTCCGTTCATGATGGTTTCAACGAGTGGAATAAATTGCACAAAAGGTTCCCGCTCCGCTTTGGCGCAAATCCCGTCAATCTGTTTGGGGTAAGGATTATCCTGTGTCCCACCGGTACAGTTGATCGTGCCGTAACTCCACTGGTTCGGCTTGCTCTCCCTGCCCATTCCGCGCCAGGCCTCCAAAGCTTCCGGATCTAGTCCTTGCCCCGTCCACCAGAAATCTTTCACCACATCCCATTTCTTTGGAGCTGCCGAAAGCGTCTGTCCGCCTATCCCGCCGCACAAAACGAGCGCCAATGTTAAGTTCCACAGATGGAATTTTTTCATGGAAATTAATTTACCAAACTTTTTGTCAAGCAAACTACTCTTTTAAACCAAAAACATCCTTTTTGGACGGGAAGGAGTATCGGCTCAGAGCACAGATACTATCTGTGTTCTCCCTACGGCCTTACGCCTGCTTCCTATTTCCCCCATCAACCCTTGGTTAGGACTGGCTTAGCCAAAGCCTGTCTGAACTTGCGTGCCAAGGCCCCGATCTCCCCCCCCAGCTTTTTTTGCGGATAAGGGAAAGGGGATTTATACACCTAAAATAACTTCCTAGTATCCTTTATTTGAAAACAGCCAGTTTTTGGAGGGTTTAAAATTGTCCGGTGCAGTTATCTCTGGCAGGCATAAGTTTGCCCAATGATACACTTGACTTCACCCGTTCCCCTTCGCTCCCAACCCAATGGATTTAGGGTATTGGCAATCAACGCTTTCCTTACGTTGAATGGCGTTGGTTGGGCGACGGGTGATGCCACTGCGGACAAGGTAGCCGAAGCGGCCGACCCCAAGGCTGCAGCCATATGGTTCGAGCAAACCTGGGAATCCGCTTCACCAAAAGACCTCCCCTTCTCGTTCGAAATGCAAGGGGCCAAATCTAGGGAATTTCTCGGCAACTGGGAAAAAACTACGGAGGAAAAAAACGGAGTCCGCCTCCTGCGTTGGAAGGATTCTCAAACCGGTGTGGAACTGCGTGTCGAGCTAACGGCTCATCGTGACTGGCCGGTGGTGGAGTGGAACGCCTTTCTTGAAAACAAGGGTCAGGGCGACTCCCCTGAATTCCAGAAGTTGCTGGCGGCCGACGTTTTTTTCGAAGGATCCGAATTTACTCTTCACGGAATTGAGGGCGACAGTGACAGCGCCAGAAGTTTTGCGCCCTACGAATGGCAGCCCAAACCCGACACGTTCCGCATTTTCGGTCCGGGGAAATCGGGCAAATCGACCAGCGGGCCCAACGGCTGGCCGTATTTCAATCTCGCCGGTCCCGCAGAGAAAGGACGAATTCTTGTCCTAGGCTGGCCGGGTCAGTGGTCGGCCACTTTCAATCCCGAGGAGAAGGGAGTGCGGTGGTTTGCGGGACAGGAACAAACGCATTTCAAACTCCGGCCTGGGGAAACGGTGCGGTTTCCCTCGGTGACCATGATTTTTTGGAAAGGCGGTGATTGGATTCTCGCCCAGAATCTCTGGCGTCGGTGGTACCGGGAGGAGGTCATGCCCCATCCCGATGGCGTTCGGCAAGGACCGCTTTGGAATGAGCAGACAGCGCTCCTCGAATCGGAAATTCCCCGATTCCAGAGGCTACTTAATTCGGGAATCAAGCCCGACATTTGCTGGATGGATGCAGGCGACGGTTGGTGGGTCAAACCCGAGCCCCTGCCATACGCCAAAACACCACTGGCTTCACTAGTCTTCCTCAACACCACTGGCTTCTGGGAGCCTGATCCCGTCAAATTTCCCAAGGGCTTTGCTCCCTTCACGGATTGGGCCAGGCAGCATGGCATGAAGTCACTCCTATGGTTCGAGCCGGAGCGTGTTGGCTACACCAACTCCGCGCCCGGGGCCTATGATCGGCCGGTGTTGGCCACTGAACACACCGAGTGGTTGTTGCATGGAGAGTTGTTTGGAGAAGAGTGTTACTTCAACCTGGGTGACCCCGCGGCCCTGTCTTGGCTCGAGGATCATCTTTCCGCGATACTCGAACGGGAGAAGATTGATTGGTATCGCGAGGACTTCAACACGGGGGGGCCCTACGAAGAGTGGCGTAAGAACGACGAAGTTGCGAAGGAGAAAACAGGGTTGCCGCGGGACGGCCTGACCGAGAATTTCTACATTCAGGGGCATCTCGCGCTGTGGGACACCCTGCGGGCGCGCAAGCCGGGACTGCTCATCGATTCGTGCGCCTCGGGTGGACGACGAAACGACCTTGAATCCATGCGCCGCGCGGTGCCCCTGCTCCGCTCCGATTATGAAATGACCAAAGATGCGGACAAATTCGAAGGTTTCCAGGGGCAGACCTACGGCCTTTCATTCTGGTTGCCATTTTATGGGGGGCTTTCGCGTTTTGGTGATACTTACGAATACCGAAGTCTCATCATGCCGGGTTTTGGCATGCATGGGCAGTCACTGCCCGTGGTGAAGAAGGCGTACGACGAATTTCGTCGGGTGGCGCCGCTCATGATCGAGGGCGATTACTATCCGCTCACCCCCTACAACCGCGCCCCTGACCAATGGATCGCGTGGCAATTCCACGATCCCGCCAAGGATGCAGGCATCCTCCAGGCCTTCCGCAGAGGGAAAAACAAGGAGCTCGAGCTGGCCGCGCCGCTGCGCGGCCTGAACCCCACCGGCCGTTACCGGGTCACGAATCTTGACGCCCAGGAATCCACGGAAGAAAAAACGGGTGCGGAGTTAATGGAAAAGGGTCCATCAATCCAGCTGGCCGAGCCCCGCTCCGCTGGAATTTGGGAGTATTGCCGCCTTCCGCAAGAGCCTTAATCCAGAGCAATTCGCGAGCCAGAGACCCGCAACCTCTTAGTTATCTTGCCTCCAAACCGGCTTCCAGAAGAACAAGCGGGTCACTTTCTGGTGCAGTAGACCAGAGGATCGTGGCGGGAAGTCCCGCTGGAATCCCAAAATGGTCGTGCGGAGCGATCTCGATTTCCTCGCCCGCAAGGAGGAGGCGACCACAGCCTCGCACAACGGAAAAAGCTCGGAAAGAATGCGATTCCAGCACAAGAGGATCGTCAGCCACCCGCGCGATCGAAAGTTCGATTCCGCCTGCGCCACCGCGCCCAGTTCTCGACGCGGGTAAAATGACTCGCTGATGGGTGGTGGCCTCAGCCGCTGCTCTCCCTATTTCCCTTTCCAGAAAAACCGTTCCGTTGAGTTCCTGAGCCGTGACAGGCACATCGGCAAGATCCCTAGCTTCGGTCGGCCGGGCTTCCACGTCGAGAAACACACCCCAACCACCGAGCGACGAGGAGCCAAATATAAACGGTAAATGGTGGGTGAGAGTACCGATGTTGCTGTAGCCGTGCCTCGTGCCAGGCGGAATCGGCATCGCGTAGCCTTCTTTCACCTCGGCCTTGGAGTTGCCGAGAATGGTGTGCCCGTGGAGCGGAGAGTATCCCAGATGAATTTCCACCCCTTCACGATGGAGATGACAAGGCACATCGGATCGTTCTCCATCCAGCCAAGCAAGATTCCAGGAATGGTGGTCTCCGTAGACCAGTGGCACAATCGTGATCCCCAAATTTGGCACCACAAAAGATCCCTGTGCCGGAGCTTCTTTGTCGCGGGTGATGGAGAGGCCATTGCAACTTGTTATCGCTTCCATCTGGGATGTAAAACGATCGCATATTGTTTGCAGCGCTGTGTGCCTCGTGAGGGCGCAGGCCTCATCAAGAGCTGTCTTAACCCGAGCCACATGAGTCGCATAAAAGTGGAAGCTGGAAATAAGTGCCCGTCCATCGTTCTCAATTGCATCCATCGAACGATTGGCAAGGTCGGCCAGAGAATCTTGCACACGGGCAACTTGAAGAGCGGCCAGACGATCTTCGGCACGAGCATCGGAGAGCTCGATGCCACCAAGCTTTTGGCGTGTGGCATGGAATGCACCGATCACATGCCGCCGGAAGGCATAACTGTAGAGCCGGGCGAGCGCGATATCGCGCTCCTTCGCCAAGAAAGGATCCCGACCACGGGAATGGCTTTCCGCAGCGAGCGCAACAAGGCGCGAGTAGTTTTGATGCATCTTCATGGAATGTGAAAGTTTTCTCTCTTGAATCACTTGGCGTCAGTTTCCGCCTTTAGCAAGGTCAGGAAATCGTCGGCTGTGCGATCGATGTTCCACTCCGTCCGCCACTGCCAGTCGTGACGCGCCGCCGAGTCGTCGATAGCACTAGGCCAAGCCGCCAAGACGCTGTCCACCGCGTCGTCGGGGCAAAATTCCATGACGGCTTTTGGTAAGCGACATTTGATGGTGGCGGCAATCTCGCGGGGCGTCGTAGTGAATCCGCCGATGTTGTAGACGCGACGGGTAAGTGTCGTTTCCGAAGCCGACAAGAGATTGGCAAAGGCCCGCAATACATCCCGCACGTAAATGGCCGCCAGCTTTGTTTCCGGCCGGACCGCGAAAACAAATTTGCCAGAATGGACGGCTTCGATAAATGCATGGGAGGCTAAAGCGCTCGCCGCGCCGCGCGGAGCGTGACGCGATATCGTGATCGGCAGGCGAATACAGCGGAAGTCCAGGCCGTGTCGCTTCTGGTAGTAGCATCCAAGCCTCTCCACCGCCATTTTTGTGACACCGTAGAGGGTTTCCGGCCATTGGGGTGTGTCATCTGTTAGAACAGCAGGCAATCGCCCGCTGAATGCCGCCACCGAACTGGCAAACAACACTTTAGGCTTTCCGTTCCGCAGAGCGGTTTCGAGCAAGGAGAAAGTGCCGTCCATATTCACCTTCCAAGCTAAAGAACGATCCTGCTCACAGCTTCCCGAAAGCAGGGAAGCCAAATGAATCACCGCAGTGGGCTTATGCTCTTCGAACAACTCAACGATTTGGTGCTCGTTCAGCAAGTCGCCTTGCACAAATTGTGATATCGGCGAGATTTTTCCCGTGGGAGCCTTCGCGCGATCGAACAACAGAATGCGCTTAAACCGCTCTTGGAGTAACCAACTCAGCTGGCATGCCAAATTCCCTGCCCCACCGGTGATCAGGCAGACGGACACTCTAGCCTTTCCGGTCAATGGCGGGGTTTCCACCCATCCGGACCCCGAACAAAAACCTCCGCCGATTTCGGACAGGCCTTTTGGAAAAAGTGATTCTTTTCATGTCTGGCGGAAATCGGGCCGGTTATTTTCCGGCTGTGTAACCTCCATCCACGGAGAGAGCACTTCCGGTCACATTCGCAGAGGCATCGCTGGCCAGGTAAAGGGCGGCAGCGGCAATTTCCCAAGGTTGTGCCAAGCGCTTCAAGGCATGCGGCGCAACCATTTGAGACATATAAACCTCGGCATCCGAATACTCCCGCATTCGCTGATCAACGAAAGGCGTCTGCGTCCGGCCTGGGCAGATGCAGTTGATGCGCACCTTGGCCAAACCGTGGTCCATGGCCATGGCGCGCGTCATCCCCATCAAGGCGTGCTTGGACACAGTGTAGGCAAATCTTGATTCCATGCCGATCAGAGCGGCTACCGATCCAAGATTGATGATGGATCCTTGGCTGCGTGCGATCATCGCGGGCAAAACCGCCCGGCTTAGAAAATACGCGCCGCGCACGTTCACCTGCCACAGCCGCTCGAGGTCCTCAGGATTTGTTGTGAGGATGGTACCCACATGACCGACCCCCGCATTGTTGACCAGCACATCGCAACGGCCGTCATTTTCCGATAACACCCGTTTTACCAAATCCCGGCAGGCGGAATCCTCCACTACGTCAAGAACGGCGGTCCGTGCCTGCCCCCCCTGCTGGCTGATCTTGAGGACGGTTCCCTCGGCGGCGGAGGCGTTGCAATCCGCCACGTAAAGCATCGCTCCAGCTTGAGCCAAACACTCTGCGATGGCTGCACCGAT
>Ga0209088_10000483_pt1 | contig 28099 bp, 22 predicted proteins | sample S_140625_EF_Meta_FD_187324 | JGI IMG/M metagenome (GOLD analysis project Ga0209088, IMG submission 187324) | Freshwater microbial communities from Lake Simoncouche, Canada to study carbon cycling - S_140625_EF_MetaG (SPAdes) (version 2) | ecosystem: Environmental > Aquatic > Freshwater > Lake ... | reverse complement strand
CGGCGACCATGCGGATAGCCAGTTCTTCTGCCGTGCTAAGGATCTGTGCAGCTTTTGCTCCCACACCTGCATAACTAGGGTTTTGGGCCTCTGTTGCGTCGTTTTCGAGCTCAATTAGGCGATTTTGGCTATCTCTAAGCTCAGCAACCAACTGGTTATTCAGGTTGGTTAGGTTGATTAGCTCTTTGCGGAAGTCCCGGATAGCGTCGTCGACGGCACCGCGGTCATAACCACGCATAACCAGCGGGAATTCAGTCTCATCGGCTGCCAAAGGGGCGCTCCTAGGGCTTAGGTAGAATAGTCGGGTTGCCCCGTACCCCCCAAGTTTAGCCTGAAAGGAGCACAATGCGTTTTGTTATAGCAACAGTGCTCCTAGCTACCTCTGCCTTGAGCGTGCTGCTTGGCTTTGTATTGAAGGGCCCGTTGGATGCAAATGCTGGCCACAGAATCGAATTCAAGGTCGATTCGGCCTATTCCTACCTAGTTATCCCACATGACACCCTGACCAAGTTCGATGGGGATATCTCAATCCAGGCAAAAGGCACCAAGAAGATCTTCTATGCAGATGGCCGAGAAAGAGACATCCAGGACTGGATCGGCACCTCAAACTTTGTTCGTCTGAACCTAAACCCAACTACCAACAAGCCAGATATTTCTCCAGTTACCGCCGGTGGCATAGATTCCAACCCAAATGGAAGTGATCTTTGGCGATCCCAGCTAAATGTGCAGAACAACTTGCTGACCGAAGTGAGCATGTATGACGACACTGCAGTACTGCTAGCTAGTGATGGATTACATAGAGCTCCGACAACAGTTACGGTCATCTGGCAAAGCGCACACCTAATCAACTGGCCTCTGTTGCTAATTTATGGTGGCGCGATTCTGTTAGTTCTTGCCCTAATCATGAACTACATCGCCTTCAGGCACATTCGTAAACTTCGTGGCCCTAGAAGAAGAATTCCTAAGGCCCCTACAGGACCAAAGTATCGTCGCAGAATAAGACCTGATGTTCCACGCAAAGGCAGAAGATCTTCAAGTCGAAGAATGGTGGTCGCTCCAGTTGCTCTGATCAGCCTGACACTTCTTGCTGGCTGTTCAGCTGCCCCTGCCAAAGAGGTCACCGATCAACCAAAGTATGAACAGGTAAACGTTGTTGTGACCGACAAGCAACTGCAGCGCATTGTTGGGGAAGTTGCATCAACCGTTAATCTTGCTGATAAATCTCGTGATGAAAAGGCTTTACTCACAAGAGTTTCAGGTTCTGCACTGGAGATTAGAAAAGTTCAATACCTACTGCAGGTTAAGAGTAAAAAGATACCTAAGCTTCCAGAACTTGTGGCTAACCCAGTTACCGTTGCCTTACCTATGCAGCTACCTGAAGAATCTCAACAGTGGCAGCCAAGAACTCTTATGGTTGTAACCAAATCAGATTCAACAAACCGAGCGCCACAACTAATGGTTTTACAGCAAGCAACCCCTAGAGAGAATTACAAGCTTTGGTATCTGATTGATTTACTGCCAACAGCGAAGTTCCCTAAGGTTGCAGCAGAAGATACCGGTGCTCTTGCGGTTGATCTCGATAACGCTTACCTAGCTACAACTTTGAAGAGCTTGCCATTCAAATATGGCGACACAATCAATAAGGGCTTAGCCAGCAAGTTCGCAACTGAGTTTGATCTTGCCTCAGATAAGTTCTATGCAGCTTTGTCAGAGTCGCAAACGCAGCAAACAGCAGATCTCAAGAAAGCTAACGCAACTATCAGATTCCAGCACTCACTGGGAAATGCAAATATCATCGGTATGCTCACTTTGGAATCTGGTGGTTTAGTTGCTATTTCAATGAACGACACCTCTTTGATTAGACCTAAGGTTCGCGGCGTTGCTGTTTCAGTTACCCAACTAGATCACAAGATTCTGCTTGATGCACCAGGAAGCGCAAGTGGATTGAAGATCGTTTATGGCAACATGTTGCTGTTCTATGTTCCAGTCGCTGGTTCAGAAGAGCAGATAAGACTGGTTGGAGCATCCCAAGGCATTCTGAGCGTAAAGGCATTGAATTGAGTGAAATGAATTCAGCTTTTAGAGGTGGCGTTGATTTATCTTCTCTGGCCAACAAGATTGTGAAAGAGAAGATTGAACAAACTAGCGGAGTGAAGGTCGATACTCAGGACACAGTAAAAGTTCCTGCCCTTGCCGTTGAACTGCATGAAGCAATCCTTCGCAGTGTTATCCAGATATCATCAATAGTTCCAGTAGTGGTTTGTTTCTATGAAGAAACTAATCCCGAGAGCGTCTCTCTTACCCAAAAGCTTGAGAAGCTAGCCCAGGCTGGCCGTGGTCGATGGTTACTGGGCAAAGTGGATATGACAACCAACGCGGCGCTAACTGAAGCATTTGGAGTTACAGAATCTGCAACAGTTGCGATGATTCTCAAGGGTGAACCAAAGCCTTTATTCCAAGGTGACCAGGATGAAGCAGACCTCGCCGAATTCCTAAGGAAACTTGTTGAGGTAGCTGCCAGCCAAGGCATAGTAGGACAACTTGAAGTCTCTGATGAGAATCAAGAACAAGCGGAGCCACAACTGTCTGAGGCCGAGCAAAGTGCTCTCGATGCCATGGATAAAGGTGATTTCAGTGCTGCCGTGAAGATCTATGAGGCAGAACTGCAGAAGACCCCAAATAATGACTTGCTAATTGAACGACTTGCTCAGGTCAAATTAGTTGAACGCACCTATGCCGGTGAGATAGAGAAAGAACTACAAGTTACACCAGCAAACATTGCTCAGGCTATGCGTAAGGCTGATTACCTGTTAGCCATAGGAGATGCTGATAGTTCCTTCAATCTACTTTTGGATTGGTTTGATAAAGCAACAGCAGAGGAGAAATCCGCTATCTCTTCACTGCTTCTTGAGCTATTCAATGTCGTTGGTAAGAACCATCCAAGTTCGATAGCTGCTCGCAAATTACTTGCTGTGAAGATGTTCTAATCATGACTATCTATCTTGACTACGCTGCTACCACTCCGCTTCGCAAAGAAGTCTTTGACTGCTACGTAGGTTTCCTTCAGCAGCTGGGTAACCCATCTTCGGTGCACAGTTCTGGACAGAAGGTCAGACGTGCACTTGAGGAAGCCAGAGAGTCGCTAGCTAAGAGCGTTGACTGCGATAGGAATGAAGTCATTTTTACTTCAGGTGGAACTGAAAGTGACAACCTTGCTATCAAAGGTCTGTACTGGCAGAGAAAAGCTGAAGATTCAAAAAGAAATGTCATCATCTCCGCTGGCACAGAACACCATGCTGTTATCGATCCAATCGAATGGTTAGAAAAACATGATGGAGCGGAAATTCTCTGGTTACCAGTGGACTCCGAAGGTGTTGTTGACCTTGATTTCTTAGCCGCTTTTCTAGCTGAAAAAGCAGAAAATGTTGCTGTTATTACTTTGATGTGGGCTAATAACGAAACCGGTGTCATCACCGATATTCCAAGAGTTGTTGCAATAGCAAATCAGTATGGAATTCCAGTGCACTCAGACGCCATTGCTGCTTTTGGTCACCTACCGCTTAGTTTCAAGGCCTCAGGTTTAGCCGCCATGAGCATCTCAGCTCACAAAATAGGAGGACCTGTCGGCGCTGGTGCACTGTTGGTTTCCCGCGCTACCAAACTTGTCTCGCTGGTTCACGGTGGTGGCCAAGAAAGAGGTATGCGCTCAGGCACCATGAATGCTCCGATTGCTAAAGCTTTCGCTCTAGCGGCTGAGATTGCAGTTAGTGAACTTGAGCCAGAAATGCAAAGGCTTCAAAAACTTCGTGACTATCTTGTCTCTGGAGTGCAGTCAATTGCACCAGTTGCTAAGCACACTGGTAGTAAGGCTAAGCGAATGCCTCACAACGCTCACTTCACCTTCGAGGGTTGCTCGGGAGATTCACTGCTATTTCTTTTAGACCAACAGGGAGTCTGTGTTTCAACCGGTTCAGCCTGTCAAGCAGGGGTTAATGGTCCATCCCACGTTCTTGTTGCAATGGGAAGATCCGAAAGAGATGCCTACAGTTCTCTTCGAATGACACTGGGTCAGCAAACCACTCAAGAGGACATCGATCATTTCCTCAAAGCACTACCAAGTGCTTTAGAGGGTGCCCTCAAAGCAGGGCTACCGAGTTAGTGGAGAATAGATAAGTGAAGGTTCTAGCAGCAATGAGTGGTGGCGTTGATAGCGCTGTCGCTGCCGCTAGAGCGGTTGACGCAGGGCACGAAGTCGTTGGTGTTCATTTAGCGCTATCAAGGATGCCTGGCACACTTAGAACTGGCTCAAGAGGTTGCTGCACTATTGAAGACAGCATGGATGCTCAACGAGCAGCAAACGTTATTGGTATCGATTACTACGTTTGGGACTTCAGTGAAAGATTCAAGCTAGATGTTGTCGATGATTTCATTGCAGAGTATCAAGCAGGAAGAACACCTAACCCTTGCATGCGTTGCAATGAGCGAATCAAGTTCGCAGCCTTATTAGAAAAAGGTTTGGCCCTTGGTTTTGATGCAGTCTGCACTGGCCACTACGCCAGTATCTTGACAGATGACGAAGGTAACCTCGAATTACACAGATCGATGGCTCTAGCTAAAGATCAGAGTTATGTTCTCGGTGTTCTAACTGCAGAGCAACTAAAGCATTCAATGTTTCCCCTAGGTCATGAGGCAAGTAAAGATGTCATCAGAGCGGAAGCAGCTGCCAGAGGTCTATCTGTTGCAGCTAAGCCAGATTCATATGACATCTGCTTTATTCCTGAGGGGGATACTCAAGATTGGTTAGCTGATCGACTTGGTTCAACCGCAGGTGAGATAGTTGACATGCAAGGAACTGTTCTTGGTAAGCACCAAGGTGCTCATGGTTTTACCGTTGGGCAGCGTAAGGGGTTACAACTAGGGAAGCCAGCTGTTGATGGCAAGCCTAGATATGTTCTTGCTGTTGATGTGAACACCAACAAAGTTGTCGTTGGCCCTCAGCAAGCTTTAGCAGTTGTTGAACTCTCGGGAGATAAGTTCACCTGGTGCGGTAAGCCTCAAGATAATCCAGAAGAGTTCTTCTTTGCTCAAGTGCAAGTAAGAGCACATGGTGAACAAGTAGCGGCTCAGGTTGCAGTAGTCGAAGGAGCTATGGTGATCAAGCTTGATGAACCTATCCTTGGCGTTGCTCCTGGTCAAACAGCAGTTATTTACCTTGGCACCAGAGTGTTAGCCCAAACCACAATAGACAGAACAGTCTCTGCAGTCGATGCCTTTTCCACAGGGTCGGCGAGTTCTGGCTCTCTAGTCTGACGCTCTGTTTAGGCTTATTTAGTGCCTCAAAATCCTGCTGAACGTATCGCCTTTCTTGTAGACGAAATCAACAAGCATCGTCGCGCCTACTACCAAGAGAACACGATCGTCATTAGCGATGCTGAATATGACAGCTTGATGAAAGAACTCGAGTTATTAGAGTCAAAGCATCCAGAACTTATCACCGGTGATAGTCCAACTCAAAGTGTTGGCGGATCTGCCAATGAAGCATTTTCACCCGTTGAACACCTTGACCGCATGTGGTCTCTAGATAACTCATTTAATGAAGATGAACTCAAAGCCTGGGCAAATAGGGTAGGTGACCAGAAGTTTCTTTGTGAACTAAAGATTGATGGTCTTGCCATCAACCTCAGATACGAAAAAGGAACATTGGTTTCCGCTGCAACTCGAGGCGATGGTGCTGTTGGCGAAGATGTAACCAACAACGTTAGAACCATCAAACAGATACCTCAGCAACTAAAAGGTAAAGGTCATCCAGAAGTAGTTGAAATCAGGGGAGAGATCTTCTTCGGTGTGAAAGATTTTGCCAAGCTCAATGAAGGTCTAGTCGCTGAAGGTAAAGCACCTTTTGCTAATCCAAGAAACTCAGCAAGTGGATCGCTGCGTCAGAAAGATTCCAAGGTTACCGCTAGTAGGCCATTGCAGATGCTCGTACACGGTGTTGGAGCATGGCCAGATGCTCCATTCAAGTACCAGAGTGAACTCTATGAGCTTCTAAAGAGCTGGGGGCTACCAACCTCGACAAGGTATGAAGTAGTCGATTCAATCGAAGGTGTCATCAAATACATCAATAACTTTCAGGTCCACAGACATGATCTCGAGCATGAGATAGATGGTGTTGTGGTCAAGGTCGATTCTCTCGCAGCTCAAACAGAACTTGGTTACACAGCAAGAGCGCCAAGATGGGCAATAGCTTTCAAGTATCCGCCTGAGCAAGTAACTACAAAACTATTAGATATCAGAGTCTCAGTTGGCAGAACTGGTCGCGCTACTCCCTATGCAGTAGTTGAACCAGTTAAGGTAGCAGGATCAACAGTTGAATTTGCAACCTTGCATAACCAAGACGTAGTCAAAGCCAAAGGCGTTCTCATTGGTGACACAGTTGTTCTTCGCAAAGCCGGAGACGTTATTCCTGAAATCCTAGGACCTGTAGTCGAACTCAGAACTGGCAAAGAAAAGACATTCGTAATGCCCGCTAACTGTCCTGACTGTGGCGCAAAGCTAGCTCCGGCAAGCGAAGGGGATGTTGATCTACGCTGTCAGAATTCTGAGCACTGCCCAGCTCAACTTCGAGAGAGAGTGGCATACATCGGCTCACGCGGTGTTCTGGATATCGAAGCGCTGGGTTATGTTGCTGCAGTTGCGCTAACTCAACCTTTAGAGCCAGCTGAAGCACCAATAAAATCAGAAGCAAACCTGTTTGATCTCAAGTTGGAGGAACTCTTACCAATTCGAGCCCACGTTCTTGATCCAGATACCGGTTTACCAAAGCTAGACGAGGAAGGTAATCCAAAGGTTGTTGAATTCTTCAAGAAGAAAGATGGTACACCTGCAGAAGTTGCACACAAACTTCTCAAGAACCTAGAAGAAGCTAAGACCAGACCGCTTTGGAGAATTCTGGTTGCCTTATCCATTCGACACGTTGGACCGGTTGCCGCTAGATCACTCGCAACACATTTTGGTTCATTAGATCGAATCTTTGCAGCTTCTGAAGATGAGTTATCTCAAGTAGATGGAGTTGGAACGATTCTTGCTCAGTCACTTCTGGATTGGATCCAGGTTGATTGGCATAAGAATCTTGTTGAGTCTTGGCGTAAGTCTGGAGTACTACTTGAGATACCTGGCCATGAAGGCCCTGGCGCAAATGTAGTATCTGATGGAATCTTCACAGGTATGAGCATTGTGGTCACAGGAACATTGGCGAATTACACCAGAGAACAAATAGAGGAATTAATTATCTCTAATGGTGGTAAGGCAGCCTCAAGTGTTTCTAAGAACACAGCTTTTGTTGTTGCTGGTTCTAATGCGGGATCTAAATTGGCTAAGGCTGAATCACTCAATGTTCCAGTAATTAGCGAAGAAGACTTTGCTGCAAAACTAACTAATTAGTTATTCTTCTCGTCAACTTCTGATTCATCAACAGAAACCATGCTCTCAGTTGACATCAACTTACCCATTGAATCTAGGAAGTCCGCAACTTCTTCTCGCTCGTCAGATAGCCTGTTCAAGCGCTCGCGAGCGTCCTTGATGGCGTTTTCTGCATAACCTTGAGCTTTGCGAGATAGCACTTCTGCACGACGGCGAGACTGGTTAATAAGATCTGTTGCACGCTTCTGTGAATCTTCAAGAACCTCATCGCGGTTAGTTCGAGCTTCTCTTGAGATTCTCTCTGATTCAGAAAGGATTTCAGATGCACGAGCAGACGATTCTGCCAACGCACGGTTAGCTTCCTCTGTGACAGCCTGTGCCTGAGCAACAGCAGTCTGGTAAATGCGAAGAGCTTCTTGCTCTGCTTCATCACGCTTAGCTTTTAGCTCTGCTTCAAGGTCAACTCTTGCCTGAGCGGTTCTCTGGCTTAGGTCGGTTGCGTGAGCACGAGCTTCTTCGGTCTCACGGTGAACCTGAGCACGTAATTCAGCAGCGTAACGCTCACCGTCAGACTTGATAGCTGCAGCTTCACGCTGAGCAGTCTGAATCTTTTCGGCTGCTTCAGCAGCATTAGCTGCTGCTGAGTTAAGTAGTTCGCCGTGACGACGGTCGGCTTCAAGACGAGCTTCTTCCATCTTGATTTCGGCTTCTTGAACAACGCGGTCTGCCTTGTCTTTAGCAGAGCGCTTGAGAAGGTCTGCTTCGCCCTTGGCTTCTTCACGAATACGAAGAGCATCCTGGCCGGCATCGGCAATCATCTTCTTGGCTTGTTCTTCAGCAAGACGAAGAGTCTGTTCGAACTGAGCACCTAGGGCTGCATAGCCGTTAGGACCACCTTTTTTGACCTGCTCTTTGAGGTTCTCAACTTCAGCCTTCAAAACTGTGATCTCTGAGGCCGCAGTTTCGTTATATGAGTTCAAGTGCTCAATCTCAAGTCGCATCTCTTCGATGTTCTTATCGACCTGGTCACGGTCGTAACCGCGCATAACTATGTCGAAGTTCTCTTCTTCAGCCATTTTCAATTTCTCCTGCAAAACCACTAGTCAAGGGCCGATTTGGCTCGACCTGACAACTATGTAAGTTTAGTCCAGTAACCGCATCGGCGTTAGCCCCGATATACTTGAAGTGCTGTCCAACAGAAGAGTTCTAAGGAAACCTGTGTCTGAAATTACCCCTGATTTAGTGCGCCACTTAGCTGGTCTTGCCAGAATTGACCTCCATGAGGATGAAGTTGTTCGCTTCACCGAACAACTGAGCCTAATAGTCGACTCTGTAGCCAAGATCTCTGATGCCATTGACGCTAATACCCCCGCGACTAGCCACCCAATCCCGCTAGCAAATGTTTTTAGAGAAGATGTGGTGCAACCCTCATTAACCCAAGAACAAGCACTTTCTGGGGCTCCTGACTCAGGTCAGGGCCGTTTCAGGGTAGCGGCTATTTTGGATGAGGAGTAAGCCATGAGCGAGCTAATCAGAAAAAATGCCTCAGAACTTATCGATTTGATGGCTAAAGGTGAGGTTTCTTCAGTCGAGGTTACCCAGGCCCATTTAGATCAGATTGCCAAGGTAGGCGATGCCATTCATTCCTTCTTACACATCAGTGCCGAGAGTGCTCTTGCCACCGCTAAAGAAGTTGACAGAAGACGAGCAGCTGGAGAGAAGCTTCCAATCCTTGCTGGTTTGCCAATTGCCGTTAAAGATAACTTGGCAACAACTGATGCACCAACAACTGCAGGATCAAAAATTCTTGAAGGTTGGCTGGCACCATACGATGCAACCGTTGTTACAAAACTGCGCAATGAACTGATGCCAATTCTTGGTAAAACTAACCTTGATGAATTTGCCATGGGTTCCTCAACAGAATTCTCTGCCTATGGTCCTAGCAAGAACCCTTGGGACCTAACTCGTATCCCTGGTGGTTCTGGTGGTGGTTCATCTTCTGTTGTGTCTTCATTCCAGTCACCGTTAGCTATCGGTTCAGATACTGGTGGATCGATTAGATTCCCAGGAGCTGTTACTGGAACTGTTGGCATCAAACCAACCTACGGTGCTGTTTCTAGATATGGACTGATTGCACTTGCTTCTTCACTTGACCAGATTGGTCCGGTTGCTAGAAACGTTCTTGATGCGGCTTACCTGCAAGATGCTATTGCCGGTCACGATCCTCATGACAGCACATCTCTAACAGGTTCTTTAGGTTCAATGGTTGAAGCTGCTAAGCACGGCTCACTCAAAGGTAAGAAGGTAGGGCTTATCAAGCAACTATCAGGCGATGGATTTCAGCAGGGTGTTCGTAACCGTTTTGCTGAAGCACTAAAGCTTCTAACCGAAGCAGGTGCTGAGATTGTTGAAGTTGATTGCCCATCATTTGAATATGCAATCGATGCTTACTATCTGATTCTTCCTGCGGAAGCGTCCAGTAACCTAGCTAAGTTTGACTCTGTTCGTTTTGGAATGAGAGTAACCCCTGAGGGTAACCCAACCATTGAACGAGTAATGGCTGCTACCCGTGAAGCAGGCTTTGGTCCTGAGGTTAAGCGAAGAATCATTCTTGGTACCTTTGCGCTATCTTCTGGTTCTTTCGATAAGTTCTATGGCGCTGCTCTCAAGGTAAGAACTCTTATTCAAAGAGACTTCGATGCAGCTTTTGCTAAAGCAGATGTGCTTGTCTCACCAACTGCTCCAACCACTGCATTCAAGTTTGGTGAGAAGGTTTCAGATCCTTTGGCTATGTATCTAAATGACATTGCAACCATTCCAGCGAACCTTGCCGGTATTCCAGGTATCTCAGTTCCTATTGGTTTAGCGGATGAAGATAACCTGCCAGTTGGTATTCAGTTCCTAGCTCCTGCTCACAAGGATGCAGCTCTCTATGAAGTTGGCGCAGCCCTTGAGGGAATCCTTGAAGGTATCTGGGGTAAACGCATGATGGACTTTGCCCCTGAGTTGGAGGTCAACTAATGGCTAAAGCTAACTTGATGGATTACGAGAAGGCAATTGAACTCTTTGAAGTTGTGATTGGTCTTGAAGTCCACGTTGAACTAAACACCAACACCAAGATGTTCTGTGGCTGCCGAAATGACTTCGGTGATGAACCTAACACCAACGTTTGTCCTATCTGTATTGGTCTTCCGGGATCACTTCCTGTAGTGAACAAGAAGGCCGTTGAGTCTTCAATCTCTATTGGTTTGGCTCTTGGTTGTCAGATTGAAGCTAACGGAGGGTTCTCAAGAAAGAACTACTTCTATCCAGATCTTTCTAAGAACTACCAAACCTCACAGTTCAAAGATCCAATTGCCTTTGATGGTCAATTGGATGTTGAGGTTCCATCAGGTAATAAGTTCACCGTGTTGATTGAACGAGCACACATGGAAGAAGATGCTGGAAAGCTCACACACATTGGTGGAGCAACCGGTCGTATCCAAGGAGCTGAGTATTCACTAGTTGATTACAACCGTGCCGGTGTTCCACTGGTTGAAATTGTTACCAGACCAGTCTTTGGTGCAGGAGCAGAAGCTCCTGAACTAGCAGCAGCTTATGTTCGACTAATCAGAGAGATTGTCAAAGCTCTTGGTGTTTCTGAAGCACGTATGGAGCGAGGAAATGTTCGCTGTGATGCCAACGTTTCACTTCGCCCACACGGTCAAGAAAAACTAGGCACCAGAACAGAGACCAAGAACGTCAACTCGCTCAGATCCATCGAACGTGCTGTTAGATACGAGATCCAGCGCCAAGCACACATCCTCGCCGGTGGTGGAACCATCACCCAGGAGACACGTCACTGGCATGAAGATAAAGGTGCTACTAGTGCTGGAAGACCTAAGTCTGATGCTGATGACTACCGTTACTTCCCTGAACCAGACCTAGTTCCAGTTCAGCCATCAAAAGAACTTATCGAAGCACTTCGAGCAAAGCTTCCAGAGAACCCAGCAGATAGACGTAAGCGTCTAGCAGCTGAGTGGGGCTTTGCTGAGATGGAGTTCAGAGATGTTGTTAACGCAGGTCTTATGGACTTCATCGAAGAAGCAGTAGCGCAGGGAGCAAAACCTCAAGCTGCTCGTAAATGGTATTCAGGTGAGATTGCACGTATTGCTAACTCTGAGGATAAAGATGTTTCAGAAATGAACATCACTCCTAAGCAGGTAGCAGAACTTGCAACCCTTGTTGAATCAGGGAAGATCAATGACCGCATTGCTCGTGAAGTTCTTTCAGCAGTACTTGCAGGAGAGGGTTCACCTCAGGAGATTGTTACCTCAAGAAACCTTGAAGTTGTCTCTGATGACGGGGCTCTAATTGCTGCTATTGATGAAGCCCTTGCTAAGCAACCAGATGTTCTTGAGAAGATCCGTGAAGGTAAAGTTCAAGCAGCTGGTGCAGTTATCGGTGCAGTTATGCAAGCCATGAAGGGCCAAGCAGATGCAGCCCGCGTTCGCGAACTAGTTCTCGAAAGAGCTAATCAGTAAAAAACTTAAAAACAAAAAACCCGAGGCTAATAACCTCGGGTTTTTTACTTGGGGTGAGTAACGGGACTTGAACCCGCGACATCCTGGACCACAACCAGGCGCTCTACCAGCTGAGCTATACCCACCATGTTCGAGATCGGGACTCCCCGAAATCAACTTCTAAAGTTTATCAGACTTGATGCCCTGCGCTAGAGCCTGTGCTTCCTCTGAGCTAGGTCCTGGGCTCTCCACGAATACGCTCTGGCGGTAATACTTGAGCTCCTCAATAGATTCAAGGATGTCAGCCAGGGCTCGGTGACCGCCATCTTTCTTAGGGGCTTGGAAATATGCCCTTGGGTACCAGCGCTTGGCTAGTTCCTTGATGGTGGAAACATCGATGTTTCTGTAGTGCAGGTGATCATCGAGTTTAGGCATGTACTTGGAGATGAACAGGCGATCTGTGCTGATGGTATTGCCTGCAAGGGGAGTTGTCTTAGCCGTTGGGATGTATTTCTTGATGTATTCAAGTACCTGAGCTTCAGCATCCTCAAGTTCTAAACCATGTTCAAACTCATTGATAAGACCTGAGTCTGTGTGCATCTTGCGAACGTAGTCACCCATAGCTTCAATGGTTCCTGCTCTTGGCTTGATGACTAGGTCAATGCCTTCATCCATGACGTTTAGTTCGGTGTCTGTAATAACAGCAGCTATCTCAACTAGACACTCGGTGTCTGGGTTTAGCCCTGTCATCTCGCAGTCGATCCAGACCAGGTACTCAGGTATGTTCATCATTCCCTCAAACTAAACAAGGCCACCGACATCGATGACCTTGTTCAGTTTAGCCAAGACCTAGGCGGTCTTAGCCTTTAGCTTCTTAGGTTTAGTCGCCTTCTTGGCAGCTTTACGCTCTTTACGGCCCTCAATCAAGCGATAGAGGACAGGAACGATAACCAGAGTCAGAATGGTTGATGAGAACAAACCACCGATAACAACAACACCGAGAGGCTGGGAGATGAATCCACCAGAACCGGTGATACCTAGAACTAGTGGGCTTAGAGCACCAATAGTTGCAAGTGCTGTCATCAAGATCGGGCGTAGTCTCTGACGCGCACCATTCATGATTGATTCTTCAAGTGGCATACCTTGGACACGGTATTGGTTGATGAGGTCAATCAAAACAATGGCGTTCGTAACCACGATTCCAACCAGTAGCAACATACCGATAAGTGCAGGTAGTCCAAGGGCTGTGTTTGTTACCAACAGAGCAACAAATGCACCGGTAGCAGCAAACGGAATAGACACTAGAAGTACTAGCGGTTGAATCAAGCTACGGAAGGTGGCAACCATAATCAGATACACAATGGCGATAGCTGCAAGAAGAGCTAAGAACAACTGGTTGAATGAATCAGCCTGATCAGCAGAGACCCCACCAATTGGTAGCAAGGTTGAACCTGCTGGCATCTGATCCTTGATCAGATCAACCTGCTTAGCTACCTGCATGGTGATGGTAGTTAGGCTCGCATCCTTGTTTGGAGTTAGCGAAACAGTTGCTGCGCGGTCACCGTCTTTAGTAGTGATCTTGGTTGGCACTGAAACTAGAGCAACATCTGCCAGTCTTTCTAAACGAACTGGACCCATAGCAGTTGGAATCTGAATAGCTTTGACTTCATCGACAGTTGTTGGAACTGCACCTGACTTGATGTAGATGCTGGTTGACTTGTTATCAATGTTGATAGTGCCAACACTCTGTGGAGTCATTGCAGCTGAAACAAGTGTTGCAACAGCAATTTCACTCAAGCCCGCACGAGTTGCAGCCAAACGATCAACTGTTACTCGAAGAGTTCTCTGCTTATCACTAAGAGTTGTTGTTACCTCTGGTGCAACATCCTCAATCTTGCCGGTTAGAGCAGTCTTTACCTTTTCAATACCAGCACGAAGCTGAGCATCAGTCTTAGCGGTTACTGTGACGTCGATAGTTCCACTTGAACCAAATGACTGACCTGATTCGAAGGCAACCTTGCCAAGTTCTGGATGAGCTTCGAATTGCTTTGTCATCTTCGCTTGGAAAGTATCTCCATTAACAGATGCCTTGGTTGATACCTGGATCTGGATTCCTCCAGCAGCCTGACCAAAGGCAACTCGAGAGTCCCCTGTTGAACCAATGGTTGTGGTAACAGCAACTGTGTCACCAGAATCTAGTAAAAGCTTTTCAACGCGTGAGGCAGCCTTTGATTTATCTTCAAGGGAGGCACCCAGAGGAACACTCTGAGCAATGCTGAACGTGGTTGAACCAGAAGATCCAATGAAGTTGGTCTTTAGGAATGGCACAAGACCGAAGGTAAATAGCAATACTAAGACTGCCGCAACCAAGGTAATAACTGGTCGCTTCTGAGTCTTACTAAGCACTGGAATATAGATGCGCTGCAGTAGTGACTTGCGCTCGTGTTCTTCCTCTTCCTTACGAACCTTAGCTGCCAACTTCTTAGCAGCAGCTTCGGTAAGTGTTGCCTCAACCGCAGGAGCTTTGAGGAACCAGGTAGCAATTACCGGAACGATAGTCAAAGACACAAATAGTGAGGCAACCAACGCTAGAGCGAAGGTAAGTGCGAATGGTCTAAACAACTGACCAACTAAACCGCCAACACCTGCGATAGGAAGGAACACTGCAACTGTTGTCAAAGTCGCAGCTGTAATAGCACCAGCAACTTCCTTGACGGAATTCAAGATGGCTTCCATCTTCTTCTCACCATAGGAGAGGTGCCTATTGATGTTTTCAATAACCACAATTGAGTCATCAACAACACGACCAATAGCAATTGTTAGAGCGCTAAGGGTAAATAGGTTCAATGAGTAACCAAAACCAGCAAGACCAATAAAGGCAACTAGCAATGAGGTTGGGATAGAGATAGCTGTTACCAGTGTCGATCTCCAAGATCTTAGGAAGATCAGGATGATGATTACCGCAAATAACAGACCAAGCAGACCTTCTTCAACCAGATCAAGAATTGACTTCTCAACGAATGGTGCTTGGTTGAAAGTTTCCTTGATAGTTACATTGCCACCTAGCTTGCTAGCAAGTTCAGCCTCTAGAGGCTTGATGGCGTGAGAGATAGCAACTGTGTTGCCATCAGTGGTCTTAGTGATAGCGATAGCTAGCGAAGGCTTACCATCAACACGGGAAATTGATTGAACAGGAGCTAGGGCATAACTTACTTCAGCAACATCTCCAAGAGTCAGAGTTCTGCCAACTGGGCCACCAAAGCTTGAAGCAGTAAGCGGCAAGGTCTTTAGTGCAGCAACGGATTCAACCGGTGTTCCAACTTCAACAGTAATCTGACCTTTATTATCTTGTAATGTTCCAGCAGGAATAACAAAACCATTTGTCTTTAGCGCAGTAGAGATAGATTGTGCTGTCAAGCCATTCATGGCCATAAGGGCAGTATTTAGTTTTAGGTTGATTCGGTATTCACGAATACCACCGATTTGAACATCTTTGACTCCTGGAACTTTTTTGAAAAGGGGAGTTGCGATATCAGGAAGAATCTTTGAGATGGCAGTGTTATCGCCATTGTCTGCAGCAACGCTAAGAACTAGAACTGGGATAGTTCCCAGTCCGCCGCTAATCACTCTTGCTGAAGCATTTGCAGGCAAAGTAGCTTTTACTGAATCCAAGGCATTGTTTAGTGAATCGGTCACCTTCGCAGTGCTTGTTCCAAAATCAAATGTCACTCGAACAGTCGAAATGGAAGACTGGCTCGTTGAAGAAGTGGTGGTAACACCATCAAGACTCTCAACAGCTCCTTCGATTACTCGAGATACCTGTGAGTCCATGACCTCAGGAGAAGCTCCAGGGTATGAAGTAACGATTGCAGCTTGTGGGAACTCTAGAGAAGGAAAGAGTTCCTGCTTGAGTTGGCCGACAGCCACAAAACCAAATACAGCAAGGATTGCTGTCATAAGAGCAACGACTGATCTGTTAGCTAAAGATACTTTGGAAAGGCGAAACATGTAATCTCCGATTTATAAATTTATTTACCTAGGTAAATAATACTGCCAAATTGAACTTAACAAGGCAGTGATAGTTCAATATTGCCCTAGTTGAGAACATTTAGATTAGATCTGTTTACAGCCCAAGGCAGCCCCCGATAAGTACTGCCGGCTTAGGCTAAACTGATACTCGCTACAAACAAGCCTTCGTAGCTCAGTGGATAGAGCAAGAGCCTTCTAATCTCTTGGTCGCAGGTTCGATTCCTGCCGAGGGCGCGTAACTAATAACCAACCAGGGGGTTCTAATGAAAAAGTTACTTATCACCTCTAGCCTTTTGCTGTTAACTTTGGTTACAGCTTGCTCAAATACGCCGGATGACTCAAAATCGACCAGCATTCCAACTCCCTCCGCTAAAGCCGCTAGCTATAGCGGAGAGACTCGAACCACAGATCAATTGCTAACCGCTTTAGCGACTGTTGATCCAAGCTGGACTGAAAAGTTGGATGTAAACACTAAAGCGGTAACCACTTTTACTTCGTCAAGTTGCTCAATTTGGGTCTACAACTCTTTCCAAGATGCTGTTGATGATGACCAAGGATCAAATGGCGATAGCTGGACCTATATAGGTTCCTATGGTCAATTGGGCTTGATCCTAAGTGGCTCGCTTGATGAATGTCGTTCAGGTATCCCTGAGGCTGTCTGGGTTCCTAACTATGTTGATGATTTAACTTCTTCTTCCAAGGCCCTATCGGCCTCTGAACAGCAAATATTGGATTGCTTAACAAGACATGCTGAATGCCTTAGAGATCAAGGTAATTCTTTGCCAGGACATGCTCTGTTGAGTTCTCTTGAATCACTTGAACAACTTCTAATGCTTGATGAGAATGGCTTTTGCGTTGACTCTATTGGCGAGATGGTTACAGCTCAGTTAGCGGGCTGTGAACTTACCGATGAGAAAGCCGGCAGTAATCCAGAGATAATCAACTCAAGTGGATTGTGGGTCATTGAAACCAGATCTGTGAGAGACATTGTTTCTGCAGCAGCTTCAACTTCACCAGACCTAGGCAAATACATGATCTATGGTGATGGCTGGGTTGTATTAGTCCATGGTTCAACTGAAGAGCAACGCAGTCTTTTCATAGAAATGAATAAGCTCATTAAAGGTAACTTAGTCGCAAGGTATTAGCCTTTAGAGGCACAATGTCACCTGGGCCAAAGTCTCTAAACCGCAAGACATTGTTTATTCAAATATATTTAGATTCTTTCAGGGTACTTGACCTAAACATCAATTATTACTAGGATTCTGCGGTTCATTTGTTACCCCAATCAATAGATGTTATTTATCTAGCCTGGGGGTAATTGTTGCTGATTAGCAACTAATGGAGGCTAATGAGTATTTTGAGACGAATGTAGTGTGATAACTGCCTTTTTATAGCGCTCTCAGGATGTCCTCAACACGTTCTTTAGCATCACCAAAGAGCATTGCTGCGTTATCTCTAAAGAACAGTGGGTTCTGCACACCTGCGTAGCCTGATGCCATTGAGCGCTTGAATACGATTACGTTCTCTGCTTCCCAGACTCTAAGCACTGGCATACCAGCAATAGGGCTTGAAGGATCTTCAGCTGCTGCTGGGTTAACAGTGTCGTTAGCGCCAATAACTAGCACAACCGATGTGGTTGCAAAGTCATCGTTGATTTCATCCATCTCATCGACGATGTCATAGGGAACCTTAGCTTCAGCAAGAAGTACGTTCATGTGCCCTGGCAATCTTCCAGCTACTGGGTGAATACCAAACCTGACTGTTACGCCTTTATCTCTGAGTCTTGCTGCTAGGTCTGCAACCGGGTACTGAGCTTGAGCAACAGCCATACCGTAACCAGGTGTGATTACAACAGATGTTGCGTTTCTTAGAAGCTCAGCAACAGAGGCTGCATCAGTTTCACGATATTCACCAAGTTCTTCATCACTGCTAGTAGGAGCTGCGATGCCAAAGCCTCCAGCAATAACAGAGATGAAAGAACGGTTCATGGCTTTACACATGATGTATGAAAGGTAAGCACCAGAGGATCCAACAAGGGCACCGGTAACAATCAACAGGTCATTGTTTAGTAGGAATCCAGCTGCGGCTGCTGCCCAACCTGAATAGCTGTTCAACATTGAAACAACCACTGGCATATCTCCACCACCGATTGATGCAACCAGGTGCCAGCCAAGAGCAAGAGCTAGAACGGTAACAGCAATCAAAAGGCTGATATCTGGTGTGATTACGTACCAAACAGTAAGAACCAAGAATGCAACAAGGGCACCTACGTTGAGGAAGTTCTTACCTGGCAGCATCAGTGGCTTAGATGAAATCTTTGCAGAGAGCTTTAGGTAAGCGACGATTGAACCTGTGAAGGTAACCGCACCGATGAATACTCCGATGAAGACTTCAGCATGGTGAACACCAAGAAGGTTCTCCGGTGTTCCTTCGTCAAATAGGGCACCGTTCCAACCAATAAGAACTGCAGCAACACCAACAAAGCTGTGCAGAATTGCAATTAGCTCTGGCATGCCAGTCATCTCGACAACGCGTGCTCGCCATAGACCGATTGATGCACCGATTACTAATCCGATAACAATAAAGATCAAACCAAGTTGAGATTCAGGTTTGTTCCAGCCATTAGTAATGGTTAGAAGTGTGGTTGCTACAAGTGCCAAGGCCATACCGGAGACACCGTAGATGATGCCACCTTTAGAGCTTTCGTGCTTACTCAATCCTGCAAGGGAAAGAATAAACAGCAGTGATGAAACCATGTATGCAGCGTTAGCGATCATTGGGGCAATAGTTAGAAGGGATTCCATTTATTTGCCTCCCTTCGAGAACATGTTGAGCATTCGTCTGGTAACCGCAAAGCCACCAAAGATGTTGATGCTAGCTAGGGTCGTTGCGATTCCAGCCAGGATTTGGACAGCCAGGTTAGGAACAGTTAGTTGGAGCAAAGCTCCAACCACGATGATTCCTGAAATGGCATTGGTAACGCTCATCAGGGGAGTGTGTAATGCGTGGTGCACCTTACCGATTACATAGAACCCAATCACAACAGAAAGGGTAAGTACTAGAAAGTGCTGAGGTAGTGGTGCTGGAGCAAAGGCACAGATTAAGAACAGCACTGCAATACCAAAAGCAAACAATGCACCACGTCTTTTTGGTGACATGGTTTTCTTTTCTTTAGCAACAGGTGCCTCAACCTTAGCTGCGGCAGGAGCAGCAGATACTTGAACCGGTGGTGGTGGCCAGGTGATCGAACCGTCCTTGACCACTGTTACTGAGCGCTGAACGATATCTTCAAAATCAAGAGAAAGAACACCATTCTTTTCAGGTGTTACCAGCTTCAAAAGGTTTACGAGGTTAGTTCCAAATAGTTGTGAAGCTTGAGCAGGCAAACGACCAGGCAGATCGGTATAACCAATGATTGTTACACCGTTACTTGTTACTACCTTTTGACCGGCAACAGAGCCTTCAACGTTTCCACCTTGAGCTGCAGCCATGTCAACGATTACGCTGCCAGATTTCATGCTGGCAACATCTTTAGCGGTAATGAGTTTTGGAGCAGGGCGGCCTGGAATAAGAGCAGTAGTGATGATGATATCAACATCAGCTGCTTGCTCAGAGTAAATCTCAGCTGCACGCTTGTCGTAATCTTCGCTGGTTGCCTTGGCATAGCCATCGGAAGATTCCATCTTCTCGGCAACTTCAACAGCAAGGTAAGTTCCACCAATTGATTTAACTTGGTCAGCAACCTCTGGTCTTGGATCTGTTGCTCTAACAATTGAACCAAGCGAAGATGCTGCACCGATAGCAGCAAGACCAGCAACACCGGCACCGGCAACAAGAACCTTAGCTGGCGGAACTTTTCCAGCAGCTGTTACCTGACCGGTGAAGAAACGACCGAACTCATGAGCTGCTTCAATAACTGCACGGTAACCTGCGATGTTAGCCATTGAGCTAAGCACATCCATTGACTGTGCTCTTGAGATTCGAGGAACTGCATCCAATGCAAGGGCTGTGATGCCTCTGGTTGCAAGTGATTCAAGAAGTTCTGGGCGAAGCGATGGAGTCATCAGGCTCACAACAATTGCGTTGTCGCTAAGTTTTGAAATCTCTTCGTTGCTAGGAGCAGCAACCTTCAAAACAACCTGACTTGACAGGGCTTCTTCGTTGGAACCTATGGTTGCTCCAGCTTGAATGTATGCAGAGTCAGGGAAGGTTGAGAGTGTTCCTGCTCCAGTCTCAACGACGACTTGGTAGCCAAGATCGATAATGGACTTTACGGTAGTCGGGGTAGCTGAGACTCGAGTTTCGCCAGCTAATTCTTTGATTACGCCTATTTTCATCATCCCTCTATCTTGCCTTATATAGAGGGTTGCCAAAGTAGGCTTTGGACATGAAAGCATTCAGACGCTTTATGTTTAGGGCTTTATTAGCCGGAATTTTGTCTTTTCTTATCGTTCCGTTCCTTATTCCCTTCAATTCATCAGGAACCATGACGGCCTCTCAGGCAGCTCCTGGGGCCGAATTCGTCCAACTCAATGACTTGGCTGTCAGGGTCGAAAGAACCTCTTATTCGGGCAATTGTCGCTGTAATGTTCCTCTTATTGTCCTTATGCATGGCTTTGGAGCCAGCACATATAGCTGGCGTCATGTCCAGCAGCCACTTAGCAAGCTAGGCGAAGTCATCTCATATGACAGGCCAGGGTTTGGCTTTACTGAACGTAAAAGCTCTTGGGAGGGAACTAACCCTTATGGCTTCCAAGGAAACTTTGACCTATTAGATGATCTGATCGCTAAGTTCGGTAAAGACAGAAAGATCGTGTTGGTTGGCCATTCAGCAGGAGGGCAGTTAGCCGCTGAATACACCAGACTGAATCCAGCTAAGGTTTCTGCATTGATTCTTGTTGATGCAGCTATCTGGACTACCGGTGGTGGTCCAGGAGGATTTGATTGGTTCTTTGCTCTGCCACAGATGCAGAAAATTGGTCCTATCTTGGTAAGCAGCATCGCCACTTCCGGTGATGATTTACTTCGTAAGAGTTACTACGACAAAAAGAAACTAACTCAAGATGTTTATGACGGATATCACCAGCCACTCAAGATAAAAGGCTGGGAGCAAGCTTTCTGGTTCTTCTCAACTGCGCCTAGGGTAAGTCAACTTAAACAGAACCTTTCCAGCCTGAATCTGCCAACTCTTATCATTACTGGAAAGTATGACGCTGTTGTTCCAGCTAGAGATGCACCTATCTTGAAAAAGAAGATTGCCAACTCATCTTTGGAGATCATTGATAAAACAACACACTTACCTCAAGAAGAACAGCCAGAGTTGTTTATGAACGCGGTATTGAAACACTGGAAAGAACTAGCTAACAACTAGAATCAAGAACGAAGCCGTTATGTTGCTAATTGTGATTTTGGGGGAAGCAGATTGAACAGTTTGATTATTGTGGGGCAGGCGTTTTCGATTACCTTACCGATTTTGATTTCGGGTCTATTTTTTATAGCCAGTATGAAATATGGTTGGTTCACTTACTTACATAAGCCAATCGACTTTGGTCAAAGAATAGGTAAGACAGAGGTATTCGGCCCTAACAAGAATTGGCGTGGAGCACTTTTTTATATTCTTGGTGGAACGTTAGTCACCTATCTATTGCATCTCTTGCAACCTACTCAGAACTGGATTGCACCAGTATTTAGCAATGAGCCACTGTTGTTAGGAATTAGTAGTTGTTCAGCATATGTTTTGGGTGAGCTAGTCAACAGCTTTGTCAAAAGGAGACTAGGGATTTCTCCTGGTAGTCAAGGCAAGCTCCTTCAGAAGTTCATAGATAACACCGATGGAGCCTTAGCTACAGGCGTTGTATATATATTTATCTTTAATGTGTCGCTGGAACTGCTGCTAGCAGCTTTTGTTATTTCCTTAGTTATCCATGCATCAACAGATGTTCTGATGCGAAAACTCAGGCTAAAGAGTAAGTAGCAATAGGGCAGTAGCAAGTGGAACCGTGGCATTATCTGTCCCTAAAGGTGAGAACCTCTCCACCAAAGTCACTACAAGTGCAGCTAGCCAGATGTGACTTAGAGATAGGTCTGTGTTCTCAACTAGTAATAGAAAAGCAATCACAAAAAACACAATCGAACCTTGGAAGACTTTTCTTTCCTTCTTCAATAGATCGCTTGTGAGCCCGGCAAAGCTATCTGCAAAAGTCATAATGAAGATACTTGGGATGAATATCTCTGGTCTTCCTTGGCTAATCGCATAGGTAAGGAGTGTGCCAATAGGTAAGAAGATCTCTCCATAGGTCTTTCTCTTGACATCATGGATAGAGCTGAACCAACCAAACCTTTGGGAAATCACCATCACTATTAGGGAGAGGGTTATCAGCGCTATAAACCAGGCTGCGGGTAGGAGGAAATAGTCCAGGACTGTGCAGATACCTGAAAAAATGTGAATCAGTCTTCTGGTGATCTCAGATGAAACTTTTCGCTTTCTTTTCAAGGTTTCTATAGCAAGCACTACAGCTAGGTAGCCAACAGATAGCCCGAGTGCAACTAAGAAAGTTTGCATGTTATTTTCTCCCCACAATTGCGTAGCTTGGCTTAGTTTCCTTGAGCCTGGTCTTGATAGATCTGCGACTTTCAGAGTTCAACCGCTTAGTTAGGAACTTACCTTTACTTCTAACAATTGCACCAAGCAGGTTTGTTTCTTTGGCATTCCAAACGGTTTTCACATATCTGATTAGTGATTGATCATAGGTCGCAAGTAGATAGGTGTCTTTTCGCTTAGCAACCAGTTGCATCAAAGCATTGAAGACTTCTGCTGATCTGTGTTCAGGCTTGATAAAGACCATACCTATCTCACTTAGGTTTTTAGTAAGTTTCTCAACTGCTGCCCAACCTATGAGCATGTTCTCCATATAGACAACTGCAAGGGTGTTTGCTTTGGCAAGTGCAGTTAGTTTCTCAACACTTCGAGGGGTTAGCTCAGCCTGAGCCGAAGTTACCAAAAATATCTCTCTGACTACAGCTGGAAGCTTTGTAGGTTCTATTTCAAACGTGGCAGTTATAGCCATATCAAAGAACCAATACCAATAGCCAACGAAACTGGAATCCAGAACAACAAAGCGCCAGTCTTACGAGTCTTTATCTGAGAGAGCTGCCCGATAGATAAGGCGATAAGTATCAAAGCAATAATCCAGTCAGAATAAGGCAACGAATCTATTGGCAAGGTCTTCTTGGCAACAAAGATAAGCAGCGTTGCAAGACTCAGATGGCAAGTAACAATGCCTCTGTAGTAGCGAATATCTCCCTCTTCGGTGTATCCCTTGATGTTGAACGAGATGAGCCTAAGTATTCCAAAAGCAAGGATGAAGAAACCAGAGATGAAGCCAAGAACTCCAGGTAGCAGTATTTGTTGGGTTACTAAGGCAGCCAGCAGTGAATAGTTGATTAGGTCAACCATGGAATCTAACTGTCTACCAAACTCAGAAGCTTTGCCTAGCTTTCTAGCTAAGAACCCATCGAGTGCATCAAGTTGAAAAGCGATTGATGCTAGGACTATGGCTAACTTGGCATCTCCTGAGAGTAAATAGATGATTGCAGCCCATGAGGCTAGGAGAGAGCTAAGACTTACAAGTCCCGCCCAGCCGATGGTACTTACTATTTCTCTATAGCGATTCATGTTTGATCACTCCCGTGCTGCCGTTGATGGTAACGATGTCACCGGTTTTTAGATCTTTAGTCGCATTTGGTGCTGCAACAATTGCTGGGATGCCTATTTCTCTGGCGATGATGGCAGCGTGAGATAGCGCATTTCCTCGCTCAGCTACGATTCCTGCTGCTTGAGTAAATAACAAAGTCCAGCCTGGATCGATGTAATGAACGACCAGAACCTTGCCTCTAACATCGACGGTTGAATCAAACTCTTTCACAACAATTACTTCTGCTGTGATTTGACCAGGAGCTACACCTTTACCGGAGATGCCACCGTCTTGAGATACAGGTTCAATGTTTACTTGATGCATGCCTGCAATACGGCCGGTTCCATGAACAGCCAGAGCTTTATCTTTCTTTTCGTATTGCTCAAACTGCATCTTTCTCATGGCAACAATAGTCTTGCCATCTTGAATAGGTGCATGAGTGTTTACTAACTCGTCAACTTCAGTATCAGTAAGCCAATAGATATCTCTCGGTTCAGCCAAGAGTCCTTCTGCTGCCAATGCCTTACCAATAGCATCAAATGATTTCCTAGAGAGGTTAAAAGTCTGTGCTCTATTGAAACGGAATCTTTCACGCCAATCGATAGCTCGTCTGGTGTTTTTAGCAATTAGAAGAACCAGTGGTCTCAATAACTGAGACTGGTTAGTCGGCCAAGTGATAACTCTCTTTTCAAGACTAGGGCTGGAATCAATTCCTGAGTTAGCTGCCTTTAGTGCTAGCTCTAAAACAGTAAACAGTCGATCGGTGAGTCTTTGATTCTCGAGTTTTAGTTCTCCTGGAGTTCTTGCTCCAAATTCATTTATATATTCTTCAGCGGCATCTTTGACCTGAGACCAGCTAGACGTTTGCTCAAGTTTGGCTATCTCACTGAGCCTTTCGGTTTCAAGGGCCTGTTGAACAACCAAACCAAGTTTGGAGAGCGCTTCTAATGGTCTAATGCTTGCCTTGTCATTTAGCCCCTGCATGAGCAGCATGTAGTCATCTGGGTTATCACTCTTGGCAAAGAGTCTCTTGAGCATGCCGTGGAAGACCATGAGTCGGACATCGTTCAGGATTGTAACTGCCCAGTCCTCAAGCATCTCCTGGCGGATCTTCTTACCTGATTGCAAGAGACTCGCAGCGTTGATGTAATCAACATTGATGGCGTCATAGAAGGCAATCTTTTTAGCTATCCGTTTACTGAATCTTTGTGAAATACCTTCTGATCTAAGAATCAAAATCAAGAAACGAGTGATTGCAAGAATGGACTTTAGATCCATTCTTGACTTGGCTGCTTCACCTCTTTTCTTGACAGGGTTCAGCATGGCTTCGAAATACTCTTGGTTTCTTCGGCCGGGAATTAACTTGATGCCTTCATACCAGTTAGTAATTCTGTAATAGACATGACCTTCCAGATAGCCAAGCATGTTCTGTGTGATTGGTGCCTTATCGGCAATGTCTTTCTTTGATGCTCCAAGCATCTTGAAGAAGGATAAGTAAACCGAGCCATAGAACTGTCTAATCACCGAGTAGGTAAGTGGGAGAGTGATACCTGGGTAGTTCTCTGAAATGTTGCTACTGTCCCAGTCAAAGCTGTATTTAAGCATGGGTTTTGTGATTGGTCTGAACTGTAAGAAGGCCAGAACCTGAGAGTCATAAGAGAACTCGATATCCAGTGGTCGACCAATCTTGGCTTCAATCGCTAGAGCTGCTTTACAGAGCTCTCTAAGCTGCCTTGGCATCTTGTTAGAGTCAATCTCTAGACGATTGACTAAGAACTCAGTGGCATCCTCACCCTCAACAACAGTGTTCTGCCAACTGTTATTGATAGCAATCTGAAGTTCTCCCGAGCCATTTTCAGTAAATAGCACACCGGATGTATCCCCGAAGAACATCTCTTGGACTATTACAGACCCACCTAAGTGAAACTTTTTAAGTCCACGTTCTTTTGCATAATTGATAACTGTTGAGCTGACCATTGAACCGAAACACAGCAGCGCGTATTTCTCTAAGTTCTCATGGGTAAATTCTTGATCAACAAAGGATTGGTACTGCCCAGCAAATGAATCTGCGCCACCGTCTTCCAAAGCAGCAGAAGTCCTAAAGCTAACCGCAGACCATGAGTTTGCTGCAATGGCTTCAAAGTAAGAACCTAATTGTTCTTTATCAAGTTTTACTTTGCTGAGTTGCTGAGCAATTAAGGCACTTGTCTCTTCGAGTGACTTAGTTGAATTCAGGAAGTCATTCACTAATGACTCTAGCAATCGGGATACTTTGCTGTAATCAGTGATGATATCGTCAAATGCGATGGCAACAAACGGGGGTACGTTTAGTTCAAACTCTGTTTGCATCCGGAATAGGTTGTCGGCTTTAGCTCCTAACCTACTCATGAGAAGAAGATCACCAAGCTAGTTGCAATAAATGAAAGTGCGACTACTGCTCTAACTGCGTCATTTCTCTTTCTAAAGATAAGAAGTAGAGCGCCAGCTATTCCTGAAACTACATATAGCCAGATTGAAGCAAAGAATGGATAGAGAGCAATTGGCCCAAACGCAGTGATCGTGAACATCAACCAGAATGCTGAAGATCTCCAAACCGCTAGGTAGGTGTCCATCACGAGCGCACCGGCAGGGTCGTATCTCAATTCGTATTTACGCATGATCTCCATGCCCGCCATAAATAGCATAAAGACTGTCGCCACCACTAAAACGGAAGAATTAATAACTGTTCCAAAGATGTTGAGTACCCAGATCGGATACAAGATGAATATTGCTTGATGAAGCAAGAAGTAAAGATTGAAGTGTTTCTCCAGATAGCCAGCTATAAAGAACTCAAATCCAGTCAGCACCGAATAGCCAAGGATAGCTAAGTAAACCAATGCGCTATTTAGGTTGCTTTGGAAAAGGCCAGCTGCGACAGCAGAACCTAGCTCTATGAAAAGGGAGATCACTCCAATGATTACCAACTGCTTTTTGGTAATGATTCCTCGCTGAACTGGCCTGTTCGGGTAGTTGCTATTGTCATGGCTAGCATCTTTGAACTCATCGGTTACCCGCATCCTGAGCATAAAGAAAAGGAAGCTAATTGCTATAAACAAGGTGCTCAGATAATCATCGGAGCTTTTAGAAAGTGGTTGTGAAATAGCCACTAGGAACATCGCAGTTAACAGGGAGTGGGTCCCGGTAACAGGCAACGGGAATCGCTCATTTAGATAAGTAAGCAGATTCTTCATGTTCCCCCACTTCGTCTGCTATAGGTAACTAAATATTAGCAGTCGGGCCCTAGAGTACCCTTGCGAAAGTAAATTCGGGCGATTGTCACCTTATACCCAGTGAGTTCTGCAGCTATTTCACTTCCCAAACCAATACCTTCCCGTGCAAGCACGAATGGCTGGCTAGCTAAATCACTTCCTGTTTTCCATGATTCTCGAGATTTCAGGCTGGGCCTAGTTGTTGTAATCTTGAACTTATGAGCCTAAATGAAATCGAACTAACCATGCTTGACGGCAAGGAAACTACCTTTGCAAACCTTGCTAAGAAAGTGACACTAGTTGTCAACGTTGCATCCAGATGTGGTCTTACACCGCAATACGAAGCGTTAGAAGCAATGCAGAAGAAGTACGGAGCTAAGGGCTTCACAGTTATTGGTGTTCCTTCTAACCAGTTCTTCCAAGAACTCAAGTCATCAGATGACATCTCGAACTATTGCTCAACAACTTGGGGAGTTACTTTCCCTATGACTGAGAAGGCAAAGCTCAACGGTAAGAGTGCTCATCCTCTGTACAAGGAATTGACAAAGACTGAAGATGCTGATGGCAATGCAGGTAACGTTAAGTGGAACTTTGAGAAGTTCCTTATCTTGCCTAACGGTGAGGTTCACCGCTTTAGACCAACAACCAAGCCAGATGCTCCTGAGATCATCTCGTTAATCGAATCAAACCTAAAGTAACTAGCCAGCAATAAAGCTGCACTCTTCGCTAGTCAAAGAAACCTTCTGCATTAGAGAATCGAGTTGCTCAATTGTTCTCCCTGATGCCAGTGGAACTGTTACTCCAGGTTGTTCTCTAAGCCAAGCAAGTGCAACAGCAGTGTTTGAAACACTGTGTCTATTAGCGATCTCTTCCAATCTTTTGAGTAATTCAAAGTTGGCTTCGTTGGCGTAGTTATTCGAAACTCCTTCAGCTCTAGCTGAAGCAACAGTTGAATTCGGTTGATACTTGCCACTTAGGAAACCACTACCAAGAGTTGAATAAGGTAATCCTGAGATTCCATATTCCTGAACTGATTTAGCACCATCTGATTCGTAAGGCTCGCGAGCAACCAGGCTGTATCGGTTTTGTAAGGCTATGTATGAAGCGAAGCTATTTGCTTTGCTGATGGCAAGAGCTTCACCAAGTCGATCAAAGGTGTAGTTAGATGCTGCAATGTAACGAACCTTCCCGGAAACGACTAGCTGAT
>Ga0209088_10000482_pt1 | contig 28102 bp, 29 predicted proteins | sample S_140625_EF_Meta_FD_187324 | JGI IMG/M metagenome (GOLD analysis project Ga0209088, IMG submission 187324) | Freshwater microbial communities from Lake Simoncouche, Canada to study carbon cycling - S_140625_EF_MetaG (SPAdes) (version 2) | ecosystem: Environmental > Aquatic > Freshwater > Lake ... | reverse complement strand
CGTCGAGGATTCTCTGTTGTAAACAATCATCAGGATAGGCTCCGGGACCGACACCAGTACCTGTACACGGGTCGGCTGAAAAGGCTGTAAGTGACGCAACCTTTGTCTGGAAAGGCGCAGTTCTACAATCGAACGTGGCAAACTGGTCGGATTCTAAGAAAGTGAAGGGAATGACACCTGAGAGTCGCATCTGTGTTTTTCCCGCACCAGTTCTGAGTTTACTGACTGTAATCGTTGGAAATACATATGAACCTGCTAAGAAACGCGGTCTAGAACTTGTCTCAACGTCAGATGTAGCAATCTTATGGATTGAGATCTGATATTTACCTGAGTTGGGTAATTTTGCATCAAGGTACCCATATATGTATGGATAGGGATCTTTCTCTTTCTCGGGACTTACAGCCAATTCAAAGGAAGAATCTTCAGGATCCGCAGCAGGAATATCAATAACTGTATTTGTACTATCACTTAATTTAGTTGCGTCGCCGAGTTGTGTTCCAGCAACCGTAACAGTCACCATTCCTCTGCCTCTCAAAATGAGAGAAATGGGAACTTTATCAGACGTAGGATCTACATAAGTGTATGTAGTTGTACCCATACAGAGACCACATCCAGTATCAAGACCAGCTGACTTATCTTTTTGGCAGCGCATTCTCTCTTTGAATTGGCGTAAGTCGGTTGCATTCGTGGCAAAGACAGGTTGGTCGGGCGCCGAGGAACAACTTGCTAAACTCGGTTTTACCTTAATAAATGTTTGAGCCTTTTCTGTTTTTTCTGCAACGGCTGCCTCTTTTTCTTTGGGATACAAAAAGAGTCCACGCTGTCCTTTTTCAAAACGATTTCCTTCTTCATCTGTTCCGTCCATTAGACATACACCACAATTAGCGGCAAAACGCTCATTTGAGAAAGGATTATCAGAAGAGCCGTTCTTTTTACAAAAATCAATTGTATCAATGATTCCGTTTTTGGGATCCGTTCGGGGCTGCATGAAATATTTTGAAACGGAGGTCTGGAGAACCTCTTTATTTCCAGCTACATAGTCGGACTTTGATCCACCGAACGCCAACTTTGCATCTTTTAGAGCCTTTTCTTGTGTAGCATCATCTGAGCCGGCTGCTAAAAGACCATTTGCAAACGGATTGAGCATTTGTGAAAGAGGATTGTAGCTTGATTGCCCTGATCGCTGATCACCCTCGAGACCAGGCACAGGGTCGTCAAATCCTTCTTTTCTCGTCTTTTCCTTTTGTGTTTTCAGAAAAAACAAAAAAGCAAGCGATGATGCTGTGAGCGCTGTGAGTCCGAGGACTCCTTTTATGTGGTCCATCCTATTCTCTCTAATTGTAGAACTACAAATTGTCAGGGCGGAGACGACTCGTAGAATCCATATCACGAGTAATTACACGAAAGACAAAGTGTGTTTGGTGATTCAAGTTAATCAGACGACCCGCCGTAAGCGTATTTCCACATAATTTAGATAAGAATGTTGCATTATTCGTTGATGATAGGGAGCCATAATTAACTGGCGTAACAGTTCCCGTAGTCGGATCATTCATTCGTGTTTGTATAATAATGAATTTGCTATATCCAACTTGATTTGAACCATCTTTGTAATAGACTGTACTGCCAGGTCCTGATCTACTGGACCACGCGATTCCAATAACAAGATGATCTGTTGTATTCAACCAATTTAGCAAGTCAGCTAATGCTCCAGCGTCACCGGAATACGTGCTCGGAAAGGTTAAGCCGCGTAAGCGGATACGATCACCCTGTGCCACAGAAAAGCGACTGAAATAAGAAGACGTTTCTAGCCAAATGTAATTTGCACTGGCATCAGCGTATTTAGTACCTGCTATATTTACTGTGTAGCCACCACCTGAAGGAGCCATGTAGGCGCCACTCGATCCAGAAGATGAAAACACGCCGCTGATATCAAGTGTATCCTGAATATCACTTACAAGGCTTCCATCCGGTCTCTCCAGTCTGAGCGTGAGTTTCTGGAGCGTAGAGAGCGGAGTCGGCGTGTAAACCTTTTGGCACTTTAAGAATTTGGGAATCATGGCAAGATAACCACCCTTCGTTGTAACGGTGTTATCAGAGATCCAGTTGGCATCATATTGAAGAACACCGAAGGCGCGCTCAAAATTATAGTCGGTGCCGTAACTGTTTGTATCGAGTTCCTTTACATACAAGTTCAAATAGGGGAAGCTCAGAATATTTACATTGAGTGATACGTCATAGTTGACCGATGCCGTTGTGGCTGCGTTCTTTCTCATAATAGCTTCAAGACCTTCAACCGGCAAAATTGCCTTGACGAATTCAATGCGCGTGATATTCTTGAATTTGATTGATGCCGCCGCATTGACACCGAAGAGTTGCCCAGCCCGATTATTCGCGGGATCAAAATTTACAGTGAAATTATATCTGTTTTGAAGTGTTGGGTTTCCAGATAACCAGTCACGATCTGCACTGTACATGAACAAGTTGTATTCATTTTCCTTGTAGGTTAACACATCATCCTGAGGAATGATAGTATCTTGGGGTCTTGATGGTCTCGTTGTTCTAGCAGACGGAAGCGCGAGTGTGGCATTACCGGCTGCGCTATTATCAGCATCATAAGATGAAGGACGTAGCAAACTTTCTAGAGATGTACCTTGATTTTGCTGACCGGCGGGATTTCCATCAAGTACATCCTTCATAAAGACACGACGAGGATCGGGAGCAATCATACGAGAAGCCAGTTCGGATGCAGATTCTCTTTGCGCAGCCATGCGCGATGTTTCGCGTGTTGAGAGCACAAGTTGATCCTGCGCCAGTGCCTGTCCTTGCATTGAGTTATAGTTTTGATCGGCATTAATGCGCGACTTCAGCATTTCATCAGACTGTTGTGCTTCTTCCTCTCTCTGCTTCTTAATCTGCGCAAAGATGCTCATGGATACAGGTTCTTCATTATCAAGAGGGATACGGAAATCGGGCGGAGCAGGAACGACGGGCTTCTTCGGATTCCGCTCATTCTGCAACTGGGAGAAACGAGTACCAATGTCTTGGCGCATTGTCTCATCTTCTTGTTGTACAGTCACTTGGCTACGGCGAACATAGGAGAGAAAATCAGGAACGACCGCAGTCAAGACTTCCTTATTTTTTAATTGAACTGCGGCTTGGGGAAGTGCTTGATTGACCTCGCCCATATAGTGCCGAATAGTCTTTACGAGGCGTTCTTTCTGCTTTTCCGTTAAATCGCCTCCCAGGCGACGCTGAAAGTCCTGGTAAAGTAAACTATTCAGCATCTTTTCATTTTGAGGATTCGTAAACCCTTGTACTGACGACATTCTATTGAGAGTACAGGGATTTCATTTTAGGACACTACGCGCCATTTATTTTTATGTTGAAAAGAGACAATCCCGCAAATCAAGCATGGCAGAATCTCGGGGTGCTCTCCGACAAAATTTCCGGAAGTTATCGCCGGCTAACATTTGGATAATAAAATACAGGCAATACATCCCGCATTCTGAACCGTTAAACTGAAAGCGGCGCGCATTGAAGGCGAGTCGTAGAGAAGAATCTTGTGTAGTTAGCCATTTCATAAAGGTTGCGATTTGCTTCGGTGGTTTCATTCCATAGGAGTCGAAATAGTAGCACCGGTGTGCAGGAATATCGATGAAGTTCGCAATCCAGTGGCTGCCGCCCTTGTAGTGTGGATCGAGATTGTAAATAATACCGATCTTTTGAATCCCTTTCTTAAGTGATTCTGTGATTCGCATACTACACATTTCCTGGATGAGACACTTGCCGCCTCCTTTGTACGGATCGGGCGCTGCAAAATCAATAGGGAAAGGACCCATAAATTCGAATTTGGGATCCATTTCCTCATATTGTTTCATTACCTTTTCAATATTTGTGCTATCTAGCCATTGATCGGGGTCTTTCTTCCATTCATCTGGCATTTTGGGGCGCAAGTAATGTTCTTGATAGTTGCTTCGTTCAGTTGGACTAATAGGCGCTGCTGCTAAAAAACTGTATTCGGCACCTTCCGACACCTTAAATTTATGTTCCAGATCTCTCCGAATCTGTTCAGGCTGTTTCCCCTGAGTTTTTACACCTGCCTTTTGCGCAATGTTATGTAAGACATCTGGAGGCAAACAGCCATAGGAAGGACGTGATGAGCCGACACGAGGGTGGCACTGACATGGTCCAGGAGGCGGTATGTGTCTTTGTTTATTTTTTCTAGTCTTTCCCATCTTTCTATTCTAAGATGAGAGAATGCCTGACCCCGCTCCCAAAAAGTACAGCGAACAGAATTATTGGAGATATATCTTTGCTCCGATGTTTATGATAGTAATTGGCTTTGGTCTCTATATATTATTTACAATGAATGATTCACAATCGATGTCGCTGGATTCTGTCACAAAACAGGTTAATAGTATGTCAGGACCTAAAAATATGGGGAATGTATTGCCGACACGAAATAGTAACTTTCAGAAACCTCTAACGCAGTTTACCTAATCTTTATCAAAACTCTTAGTAGATGGACATCAAAGAACTACTTCCCTACATACTTATTTTCGTAGTCCTAGCTTCAGTCGCGACAAGTGTCGGATATATTGGCTACTCGTCATCAGGTAATCAAAATAGCCGTAATGAATTACAAAAGCATGTTGCGATTTTAACAACAGTCAACTTACTTACGGCTATTTTCTTAGGTATTCTGTTTTATTACTATATACAAACGAGTAGCGCCTCTTTTGTTCCTTTCACAATTATAATGATGACATTCAATATGTTTTTGAGCATTATGGCTGTAAGTATAGCAGTCTTGACGCAATCATGATTTTGCGCAACAGAATACCTGTAGAATCTTATGTTGAAGACGGAATCGTCCGGTCCATAGATCTGCTTCTTGATTCTGCTGAAATGAGATACCTTGTATGCGAAGTCCGACGCGTATTGTATCACCTTTAATAACCATACCTGGACTCACTCCTCTTAACCAGTTTCCATTTTTCCAAATAGGAATACTTGTATTTCCTGTACAGCTCGATGGACAATATAAATTGATGATACTATTTTCTACAAAAGGTTGAAAAAATACATGAAGTTCTTCTGATGTCTTTCGAGAACCAGGAAACCATTCAGTCTGCTTCTGAAACACAATTTTCAGAAGTGTTTCTTGAATTGAACTTAGTGAGTGTAATACATCTGATTTATCTTGAATTGCTAATTTAAGTCTTCCTGTTTGTGGATCGTAATCCTTAACAAGAAGCGCAGGGAGCAATATATTTACAGATGGAAGATGAATTGGTCCATCATAATATGCAAGAGGAGCTAAAGGTTTTTCTCCGTATCGGATTTGACCGACATTTATTTTATTTACGTCTATTTTTTGTAAAGGGACTGCCCACTCCATTATTTTCAACTTGGACATAGTTGTTTAACCTCAACACAGTCTTTAAACAAATAAGGGTTTATTTCCCCACTTAACGCATGATCGTATATATTCATTCTTTAAACGGGTTTGTTGTTTTCTTGTTAACTTTCTCGGACCCACAACCTTACCTGTTTTCCTAGCCTTCAAAACTTGTTTTATAGTTATATTAGCATTCTTGCGGCATTTAGCAGTGATGTTTTTTACCATTATACTATAAGGTAATATTTTATTAAGACGTTGGTCTAAACTGCGCATGCTATTTAGTCTTAGAGCATGGATTCGCTTAATATATCCTGGAGAGGACAATCAGGCACAGGTAAAAGAACACAACTTGTACAAGGTTTACAACAAATTGCTAGGCTGAGAGGTATGCCGTTCACAATCCAGAAGAAACTCTTTCATGTACAGAATTCAAAAGGCGATGGTACAGAAATCTCTACAACAGCTGACGAAGAGGATGACGCCGGTCCCACTTCAGAAAAGAACGCGATCCCCTATGAATTCTCTTACATACACGTTGGGTTTGACATTGCGCGCATGTCAATGCAGGACAAGATTTACCTAAGACCAATTCTACAGCGCTGGGGCAGCGGCTCACAAGTTCTTGCTGGGCATCAGGGGCGCGGCTCACGTATTATTGTCTTTTATCATGCGCATCTTCTAAGCACAGAATCATGTTTTCTTTTACACTCTTTACTTGAAGAATGTGGCAGAGATGTTTCAGTATGGTTTACATCAGAGATGCCGATTCCTGTAAGACTAAATGATTATTTTTTGGAGATACCAGTTGGCGGTGGTGACAGAGCATTAGAGAATTATAAAATGTCTCTAGAAAATACTCTTCTTCCTACGTGGGCTGATATTTTTCGTTTGAAGTTGCTACACTGGTCTTCGTTGGGACCGCCTGTCTTATCTGAGACAACGCAGATTCGTGCTTTTCTGTATGAATGTTTAATGCGAAATTTGCGGTGGGTTGAAGCCATTCATATTTTACTTGATGTTCTTCTCTTACTCCCGATATCAGAAGAGAAGCGCTTACGAGCTCTAGATGTGTTAGCGAGACAGGAAGCAACTGCAGCAGGTCAAACGATACCGAGTTATCGGATTCCACTTCTATGGGAGATGATGTTTCTAAATTTACGAGAGTCTTTGTCTTCAGCTACTGTAGAGAATGAACCCTCTGGTTCAGACATGTGTGATCCAAGCCCAAATCCTGTTCCAGTTACCACCGTTACAGTGGCAAAACGACAGCCCGCTCAAAAACGACGTGGAGGAGTTCAAAAGACAGACGGATGAAAGTGTATTTGATCCTTTGCTTTTACGTGCATCAGTATGGAAGGATTTTGAGGAAGGACGCTCGGTTATGCGCTGTAAACAATGCTCTTTAGCGCGAGTCTTATGGATTCAGCCAAAAAATAAAAAGGTAGAACCTGATTGGTCTACATGGGGTCGTGTATTTCAATGGTATGGAAAACCTAATGACGGTACACAGTGGTGTATCTTTTGGTTTCCATCTGAATTAAAACGAACGGCTCCCGAACGAGGTCTTGAAGTGGGTCCAGCACACATTAACGGCGGATATACAATACCCTGTACATCATCTGCCATCGTAATCTATAGACGAGAAGAAGCAACTCGTGTTCTTCTCCATGAAATGTCTCATGCTGCTTGCTTGGATGATCAGTCTGAGTCGCTCGTTATGCGCGAGGCAAGAACTGAAACATGGGCTGAGATATTTCTCGTCGCAATAAAGTCTGAAGGATCGTTACAAAAGGCTGAACGCCTGTGGAAATTTCAGACTCAATGGATTGCAGATCAGAATGAGTTTTTACGACGCAATCATACTGTACAAGGACAAAATAACTATGCTTGGCGATATACACTAGGTAAAGAATTTATCTTGAACCAACTGCGAATTCATTTACCGGCACCGCGCTCATTCAGCTCAAAGTCTCTGCGGTTTACACATATAACACTATGCTCTTGATTTGAAAATTGATTTCTCTTTCATGCCTATATCTGTAAAAAGTGTTAAATGGGAATACGTGGTTTATATTCATGTATCAAATGCTATGCTGTACCCATTCATCCCGAGTCAGAAGAACCTCTCGTCATTGGTATTGATACCTATGCACTCTTTTATAAATACAAGGAGAATCTAACAGAACTCTTTACATTTATAGAAAAACTTTGTTACAACGGTCGGCACACACCAATCTTTATTGTGGATGGTGTTCCTCCGGTAGAAAAACAACAGGAGCTTCAATTACGAAAGAATCAGAGAAAGGCTGCCTATACACAGGCTATTGCTCTCAAAGCTTTCTTACTAGAGCCGAGCTCCCAAGATCTAGCGACAGATGCTAGAGCTGTCCTCGAATCAAAAGTACTTCAATATGAAAGTGAATCGTGGGCAGTTTACAGGGAACTCCGAGAGCAGTTCGTCCGGATGGCAAAAGAGAAGGGCTATGAAGTCCGGTTAAGTCAAGGGGAAGCGGATGCCGATTTAATGAAGATGAATGCCCAGAACGAAATACAGGTAGTGTTAGGCAATGATATGGACTATTTTGTCGGCAATGTTGAACGATTATGGATAATTATGAAAGATACAAAGGATGTACAAGAGTTTAGGCGTTCGGCTATTTCGAAGCAACTTGGTATTCGTTCGGATTCTTGGCGAGATGTGGCAATTCTCTCCGGGTATGAAAAGGCGCCCGAGCTTCGCCGAGTTCCGGCGAGCCATGCAATTTCACTGCTTCGGTTCTATGGATCTTTGGAGAAGGTTCTTTTGAAACGATCTGAGCTTCTTCGTGGAAGTACGGTAGATGAATTCTTGGCTGCCAGGAAATTATTTTGAGTTTGCGTAAAATATTTTCTTTTGTATGAATATATAACAAATGTCATCTGTATTATCTGGTGTCTCTCAGATTTCTCGCAGTGGAACTCAGCTTGTTACTCTCTCAGCGAACGGTTTCTTCTTCTCTGATGCCACGATTGGCTCAGCGACCCTCCTCGAGGGCTTGACAGCTGTTACGGCGGCGAACGGCTTGGTTCGCGCCACTGGCACGAACATCGTATTCGATACTGCTACTAACCTAATTGCAGCGACGGCTCTGGGTGGCAGCTTAGCCAACTATACAACCCGCTACGCGACTGTTCTGGGCACCCTCTTCAAGGACATGGGTAAGAATATCTATGTTTTCGTACAGGGCAGTGGCGCCCAGCCGCCGCTCCTCTTCTGCGTGCTCACGCGTGTCATGCAGGTATCTGGACAGGCGTCAACGGGCAGCGATTCAACGGGCAAGACGGAACAGGACAGCGCTGGAAGAATGGGCTACGTGGTTACATGGTCAGCGCACTCAGTTGGTGCGGGCGGTGCAACTGCTGTCGTGGTCGCGCGCGTCGGACACGGACACGCCTTCTAAACAGTAGATATATAGGATCAAAACTTTTTTTTTACAGCGTTATACGACGTAAAAAAAGAGGGGACGGTCAATGTGGGGGTCGAACCCACGACTTTTCGGTTAACAGCCGAATGCTCTACCGACTGAGCTAATCGACCAAAGAACTAGCAAAAGAGCTAATCAAGTAAAATGAAAAGATATTAATTATTTGTTTATAAGATGTTTACGCAGGGACAGGCGCGACGACCTTCGGCTCCTTGACGTAGTGGGTGTTGAGGTAGCGCTGGAGGTTGAAGTACGTGAGGTTGTCCGCATCCGTGAGGCGGAGCAGCTTCTTGAGCGCGGCATCAGGCTTGATGTCGTGCTTGTTCTTCAGGTTCTTCTCCTTCACGTAGTTGTTGATCTCACGCGTCACATTTGAGCGGGAGATCAGCGTACCCTTGGGCTTGCCAAGGAAGACGCAGAGCTCCTCCGTGACCTTCGTGGGGATCTCGAAGATGGAAGGACCGCGCGGCTTGGCGCCCTCCTCACCCTCGACCTTGACGCGACGGCGGCGCTTGCGCGCATCCTTGATCTCGCGGTGCACACGCTTCTCGAGCTTCTTGACCTCAGTGATCATCGTCGAGACAACCTCGCGGAGACCCGTGAGACGTCCGAGAACAACCTTGAGGTCATCGTCGAGGGTGGTCGCCGGCATCTCCGCAACCGGCGCAGACTCGGTCGTGGCAGTGGCAGCCACCACTACAGGCGCCGCAACAACTACAGGCGCAGCCGCAGCCGGCGCCTTCGTGGCACGCGGCTTCTTCTCAGCAGCCGCCGCCTTCGCAACAGCGACAGGCGCGACCGCCGCAACAGGCGCGGGCGCAGCCGCAACTACAGGCGCTACAACCGCCTCAACCTTCTTAGACACACTACGCTTAGCAGCAACAACAGGGACAGAGCTCATCGTTATACTAGTACCGGTGGAAGAATTCATCTAAAACAAACGCACTACGCAATTTCTAGGATTCAAACCGCTCAATTTTTGTTTTTTTTCCTCGAAAATCGTCCGTAGGTTTAACACAAAAACTTTTATTTTTTGAAATCGGAAACCGGATGACTCAATCTCGGGGGTTTACAGATATGCGTAAAAAAAGTTCCTCTTTAAGGCAACACGGAACATACCCGATTAACAAATAGAAACAAAGAGGATGCCTTCCGAAAAAGTATGTCAAAACGTTAAGAGTCGGAAGTTTCCTAACGTTCAATGCCCTTTTGCAGCAACACATGTAGATTTTTGCCACAGGCATTATAAAAATCCACTCCGTTTTATTTCTAAAAAAACGGAATGTGATCATGTTCATACACGAAAGGAACATGCTTTTGCTGCAAAAATTCAAGCGTTCTGGAAGAAGAGACTTCCCTATCATAGGGCGCATACACATGGACCATCCTTCTTTGTTAAATCAATTTCACAAAACGACACAGAAATCTATTGCCTGGAAGCAATAGAAAAGATACCTCAGCAGTACTATTTCTCATTCATTGACTCAAAGAAGAGCTGCTGGACATTTGACCTCCGCAGTCTGAATCATTTACTCTTGGAGGATATCCATTTACGGAATCCCTATACTCGTGAGGCTTTCTCAGACATGAATCTGGAGAAAATAAAAAATCAAATTGCTAAACTAACAGCCCAAAAACTTCCTATCTTTTACCCTGTTAAAGAGAATTTGAATTCAAAACAACTCTGGAACGAAAAAGTTCTGAATGCGTTTATCAAACTTGATAGTCTTGGATACAGAGCATCCCCTCAGTGGTTTGAATCAATGAGCTTTCTTGATCATGAGCGATTCTATAAGTACTTGTATAATTTGTGGACATATAGATTAGGTCTTACACCGCAAGAAAAAATAGCAATTGTCCCTGGTTGTTTAACGAATCAAACTCGTCTTTTTCGTTGGACTCCAGACCAAGTACAAGGTGGGCGTTATGATCTACAGTGGTGGCGTAAGCAAAACCTGGAGATCATAAGAAGAATTATAGATACATCTGAAGATAAGACAAAGAGATCCCTCGGCGCCTTATATGTAATTATAGGATTTACATCTGTATCAAAGTCGGCGACTGAAGCCTATCCGTGGGTTGTAGAAAGCATACCTGCTTAACCTATCGTAAAGATAAATACGTGCCAGCAATATAACGTACATTCTTATAACCCATACTGTAAAGTTTCTCTGATGCAGCCCTCGCCCTTTGACCTGTATTACAATAGACTAAAATCCGCGCAGTTTTATCTGGTAAAACAGAAGATGCTTTCTGTTCTATTTCACCAGTAGGTAAATGAAGAGCACCAGGAGCATGACCTAAATTATATTCAATATTTGTTCTTACATCAACAATCGTATCAAATTCTTTCGCAGCAATCTTAGCCTTTGCCTCATCTCCACTTATATAAAGAAAACCATTAACTGCATATCTGTACAAAAGATATACAATTACTACAATAAGTACACCAGTGGCAAATAAATAACTAGTTCTTTGTTTCATCTTACTTAATGCTGTGTTTTAAAACGCATTGAAATTAGACTCTCGGGAGTATCTGTACACGCACACGCACTTGGTTGCCCCGCACTAGGAAAGTAGAATGTATTACATACTTTACACGCGGGCTGCTGCGCATTGCTCGCAAACTGCGCAAACGGAGCTTTAGAACGATCATACCGATTTACACTGAGAGCAATACCAGGAAAGAAGGCAGGATCGGGATCACTGCAAACAGCACACTTCTGTGCGGCTTGAAGAAGACCGAGAGATCCAGAATTGGTCTGATTACCAGTTGTTACAAAAGTTTTACAGCATTCATCATCTACTAATGTTTCTCCAATTCCTCTCTTAGAAGCACCAAATGATTCACTGTGTGCGATAGCTGCACCAGTACCACGCTTAAACACATTACCTGAATTGAGAGCCTGGTTCTTCATTGTTATTTCACTGGCATCGCGCGGCTTTCTTCGAGCTAGATATAATTGTGCTTCCTCTTGACGCCTTCTTATTAATTCACTGCTGCTCATAGCCATTTTTTTACCTATTCAGGAAATTGAAAAAAACCGCCCAAAAATTGATTCGGATTTTCACCCTGAAATCCACTAGACCGAGTTTTAGAATGAGCAATCTTATTGTATCTCCTAAGAATTTTAACTGCGCGAACATCGTTATCACTCCTCTGAAGTCGCTGGACTCAGGTGCAAAGCAGGCGTATGTAAACTACGCCTATGATGCGAATACGCGTAAGAACCTATCCGTTCAGATCGCCACTCTCCCTGTTCCCTATGGCATGAACATGTTTGACAAGGCGGGTCCTCCGAAGTACAGTGTAGATCTCTCTCTGCGCGGCTATGATGAGAATCCCAAGGTCAAGCAGGTTTATGAGATGTTTACTGCACTCGATGAGTACATGATCGATCAGGGTGTAGCAAACTCCAAGACGTGGTTCAAGGCGCAGCTGACGCGTGATGTCGTCAAGGCGTTCTACACGCCTCTGGTTCGGTGGTCGAAGGATGCTGAGGGCAATGTGAAGCCGTATCCTCCGACTCTGAAGGTTCAGCTCAAGCAGCGCGATGGCAAGTTTGATGTCACGCTGTTTGATGAGAACAAGAACGAGCTGAAGGGTGTACCGCTTGATGAGCTCCTGGTAAAGGGCTCTCAGGTGACCTCGGTGATCCAGTGCACGAGTCTCTGGTTTGCAGGATCCAAGTTTGGTCTGTCATGGAAGGCGCTCCAGATCCGCATGGATAAGATGCCTGACAATATCCGTGGTTATGCGTTCCAGGACGATGACGATGTACCGGCTCCCAAGCCGAAGGTCGTAGTACAGCAGAAGGTGGCGCCTGTGACTGCCGCGAGCCCGAACAAGTTCTCTTCCCTGGATGCTGAGGAAGAGGAAGAGGGCGAGGATGATGCCGCATTCTCTGCTCCTGCTCCCCAGAAGCAGCAGCAGCAGTCAGTTCTTAGCGCCATGATGCCCCAGGAGGAGGAGGGCGAGGCTGAGGAGGTTGAGCCAGTCAAGGTGCCGGTAAAGACCACGGTCACTGCAAAGAAGATCATCAAGAAGGTAGGCGGTAAGTAAAGTAAATAAAAGCATATAAAAACGAATACACATAAATAAAAAGAAAAAACATATTTTTAATGATTTCTCTGTGCCGATACTCAGCAAGATCAATAACTACAATTTGGACAAGTTGCACAGGAACAGGAACAGGAATATAAATAGATTTTCTACATATTGCGCATTGTAAATCGTCACCACAGAAGCGATGCCACTGTTTAATACACTTTGCATGACAATAAATTCTACATTCACAACTAAAGAGATTTTCTATACAAAATATCTTTTGTCGGTTTGTTCTTTTTTCTAAGCAAAATAAACATACACGGCTTTCGCCCATGAATCCTATAGATATCTACGGATTTTACTTTGTGCAGCCGCAATTACTAGGATTAAATTCATAAGGATTCGCCGTCGCATCCGTACTGCAGTAGCATTTACCCAAATTTCTCTCCGTAACAACAGTCGCGGTCTGATTATTCGTTTGCTCTCTCTTCAATGTTGTACCAGTGGCAACAACATTCGTGTAAAACGCGGCGAGCGCTTTCGCTTGTCTCCTCTGGGTTAAAAGAGATGAATCAAAATTACGAGTTGGCATTCTAATTTCTCACTAGAAAAAAATGGAGTCGAGCTGGTGGAATGAATATATTTACATTGCAATTTGGTTTGTTATACTTTTGTGTATTTTACTCGGTGTATCGTTAAGTCCTACGAAAGATAAGTTTACTGATATAACAAGAACACAAGATATTGATTTACAAGCATTCTTTCAGCCGTATCATATAAGCGAAGTGTGTGCTCTTTTTAAACCAGTTTATGATTCGATTGTTCTTTCATTCAATCCATTAGAAGGTCAAGCAGCCCGGGATGAAGCCGATAAAGACGTAAAAAAGCATATTCCAGGAGGAAAACTTTCATGTTCTTTAGTTGTACCATCATCTAAAGAGCCGCAAGACGTTTTCAATTTCCTTTCAAGTCTGTCTGATACATATCTAGCCGACGTATATGCGACACTTTTGTACAGTACAGCCACACTTCAGTCGAATTTAGAACAAGTCAAATCATCCTTATCAACTGTCCCTCCGACACCCCCACCTGGAAAGATCTTCGAATCCTTTGAAGATGTATGTAGTCCCCAAGATGCCACAAAAAAACGCGCGGCTCAGGTTCCCACCTGTCTGCTACCGGAAGATGTAACGCCTGAAGCTCTGAATGTTAAAAGTAAAGAGAAACTTGCTAAGTTAGAGGCTGCATTAAATAATTACAAGTCAAAAAGCACAGAACCAATTGCCCTTAGACAATTATCTTACACTGATTTACTTCAAAAAGGAAAAGACCTTTTAAAAGAACTTCTAGCTTTAAAAGCAAAATTAGAAGCGGGTGATGTGACACCCCCTCAATCCGAATCATTTACAGATTTATTTAGCCTTCAATATCAATAGGTAGTTTCCGAGTACCTTTACTTTTACTCTTAGAGCGACGCGTTCCTTTTTCTTCCTTCATCTTCAAAATACGAGCAACTTTCTCTTTTAGCAAGGTAGGAAAACTCTTTTGATATCCACTACATTGAATGGAAAACGCGGGGAAAAACGCTTTATCTTTCTTACGAAGTTCCGAGGAGAGTTCAATAAGTTTTTGGCACAAGCATGCAATTGAATACCCAAAAAAGAGATGATCTTTTGTAAAGATCTGAATTGCCAAGTAAAATGTCAACAGTGTATCAAAACTTCCTACAAGAAGTTCTTTATTGCCATTAAGATGAATTGTGTTATAGGAATGACACGCTTGATCTTCAATAAGCATTGCAACAGGTTTTCCATTACACCGGACTACAGCACGATTGGGAAGAATACCTCCTTCGAGCCCTTTAACAACTTCAACATCTGTAATTTCTTTTCCAAGAAGTTCTCGGATTTCAAACGAATCTTGAACAAGCTTGGGACTCAAGAAAACAACAGTACCTCCATTTTTAACAAACCATTGTACACCCGGAGACTTGAATTTCTTAAAACGCATAGAAAAGGAATAGAGTGCCGCCACTTCAGCACCCACTAACACACGATGTTTATTCAAAAGAAATCCTAAGAGTTTTTCGCGGATTTCTACGGGTATTGATGTGCTACGAGGAAGTGTACTACACTTGATTTTTGCTTTGAGAGGAAATGCTTTATTTAGAAGGAGAAGTCGCTCGTAAACTTTATCCCAACGTGTAACTTGTCCTCTCGGTCTGCTCAACTCTAAATACATATTCATACGAAGAAAGTCGGGATCTGCATAATAAATTCCATCTTTTTTCAATGCTCTTTGATGTACAATCTTGTAAAGATTAGGATTCATAAATGTAATGTCAGCAATAGCTATAAAATTTACAAGAAGTTTATGTGTGCCTTCATGAATACCTATACGCTCTGTGACTTCAGTAAATCCGGCGTGATGTAAGTCCTTAGCCAAAAGAACTAAATCATCTTGAGGATTTGGTGAAAAAAAGTCATAATCGGGGAGATCCTTGTCTTTATCATAAAATTTCATGTTTTCTGGTAAGATAGCATTGATGGCAGTACCGCCGTAACATACACGACGCTTTCTACGAAGGAAATTTTCTACAATGTCGGTGGCATAAAGAAGTTCGGGATTATGAGCAGTTTCATAATGAAGAATATCGTCAGCTTGATCAATCGCCTCTTCAAGTCGCTTTAATTCTTTTTGTATAGAACCTCTATATAAAAAAGAACTTTTTAAGGGAGCCTTTTGTACATCCTCCTCCATACTACTTATTGAGGAGATTGAACTGCGCCTCCCATCGCATCCACTTTCGGGCTGGGTGCAGCAGGTGTAAAGTTATCAGGCTTGACGAAGCGGATACCCTTTGGTTTAGGACGGTAACTAACCTTTGACCAATAGGAAAGAAGATAACCGAGTTGATTTTCTTTGGAGCTTTCAGGTTCTGTCGGTGCTGTCGTTACTGCCGCTGCGCCTTTTGTTTGTACAGGACTTGTAAACTTACCTTCTTCACAGATAAAGAGTGGAACACTCTGAATACCGAGTGTTTCTTCAAGGTATCTGAGTGTAATGAAGGAAGGATTCTCGCCCGAATCACCTGTAGCCATTGTCCAGGCTAGTTTTGTCTTACCCACAGTTGTCGCTTGTTGATCGGTCGGTATACTACTAAAAAATTCAATGGTATCAATAACTCCTCTGGGTATTGTTGTCGGTGCTGTCATCGTTGCGCCGAGCGCGTTTGTAGACGTTTTGTAAATTGTTAGATTTACTAAATAATCGAGATCGGCTGCAGGCGAGTACTTGGATGTAGATGTTCTGAATCCTGATGTATCTATATTGGCAAAAAAGAGTACTTTCTTTTCAAATGATGAGATCGGCTGGTACGGAATATCGTTTTGTTTTGTTTGGCGGTGATAATCTCCCTCAGATGTTTGTCCTAAATGATAGGGGACAAGCGGTTGTAATTTAGTCGCAACCTTGGAAAGAAAAGGAAGATAATCTTGCGACTTCGGGTCGGGTGTATTTACAAAATATAAGACAACGATTAAGGGGTCGTTGGGATTATTTACAAGATTTCCGAAAGCGAGGTCCGCAAGTGTCTGTGCAACCTTACCGATATCGCCGGCATTTGTAGACCGTATTACATTACTACTGTCCCTATAAAGAAGTATAGGTTCATTGGGATTTCCAAAGAGATCTACATTGAGTGTAGTATCATTTCCATAATAATCTATGTTGAGTACGAAACATCTGGCGCCTGTTTTAAGAGCCATTGTAATGGCATCTTTTTCTCCGTAGGCACCATTAACCTTTGGTCCAAGAAATCCAGCGTGTTGAACAGTCAGTGGACTGTAATTAATGAAACATTTTTCATTTGTTTGTAGAGGCTCGCCAAGTTCTACAGGAAGTGCTGTATTCACACCAGCGTGTGATGTATAGAATTGCGCAAGATTTGTATCAACGGCGCCCTTTTGTGTAAAGGCATTATTTGCAACATTTTGGGGTGTTGCTATGAGCTTATTTTGTGAAACTGCGATGTAAATACATCCAATGATGAGACCGACGAGTAAAAAGATTCCAACCCATTTAAGAATTCCCATCCAATCAATTCCTTTTGTCATATTTGTAATAGTTTCTGTAGGAGTCGTTATTGCAGTTTTCGAAAGACTATTTGTTATATTTTGTGCCGACGGCATTCTTTCTAGGCTGAACTGAGATATTCCTTTTCAAATGCGCTGCGCTCCAAGATCCGGATACCCATGTCGCCTGCCTTCTTTGCCTTTGTGCTAGTGGTATCGGATCCGGCTGTTACCAGAATCTGTGCCTGCTTTGTGAGCGAAGGCAAGAGTACAATTCCCTTTTGTAGGCACGCAGCCTCGAATTCAGAAGAGCGGAATCCAGTGACTACGATAAAGAGATTTGCATTTGTCTTTGTTGTAGTAATAGGCGCGACAACACCGATAGGCACAACCGTCATGGGAAACTGCTCCTTACGCCACTTCTCATACCTATGTAATATGCCAACGAAGTCGCGGAGGGACTGCTCACTCCAACCGTCAGCCTTCATCTGAACAAGCGTCATCGTCGTCCACTTCTTCCAATCGGGCTCCATCTGAAAGAGCGTAGTCAGCTTCGTCTCACCCACACCGCGTGGCATAAGGCTTGACGCAATCATCAGAGTCATTTCATTCGCGCCCTGCACCTTCTCAATAAATGCCTTCTGAATCTTTACACCATTTCCCTTACCAATGGCATCACACCACTTCTCTGTGCTGAGCTCCATCAGCATACGAGGTGTCGTATATCCAGCCTCGACTAGCTTCTTTACAAGCCCGGGACCTAGGTTGGGAACCGAGAGTGCACTCGCAAAGTGACTGAGCTTGACAGCCAGTGTCTCCGCCGTCGCAGCCTGGTCCTTCGGTACACAGATATGTACATGAGTCGCGTCCCACTCGTATGCGCTGGGAAACGGGATTGTATCGGATCCCTCAAGTACTGCATCCACGGTAGGAATTACGTCGCCACTTCTCCTGATCCGAATGCGGGCTCCAACGCCGAGACGCTTCTCTACGAGCAACTTGGCATTGTGTCCACTGATAAACTCAATCCGCACATCCTTGACCTGAACAGGCTCAATCTGGATACGAGGAATGATATAGCCCTGATAACTAGGCGCCCAGAGAATCTGCTTTACCACTGTATCAGCACACTGATCGGAGATGACCATCTTGAATGCCACACAGTCCTTCGGCAAGGTAGAGGTAGTTCCTAGAGTCTGCCACTGAGGAACGCAGTCTATACCGACGACAATTCCATCGGTTGCGTATTTGCTCTCCTGGCGGCGCTTCCGAAACAAGGCTTCGAGTGTAGAATCTGTAAGATCCCGGCTGGGAATGGCGGCGCGCCAAGGAATTTCAAATCCGTGAATTTCGAGAAAGTTAAACTGCGCAAGGCGGTTCAGTCCAGCCGGTTCAAGAACTTCGTAGGCGACAAAGTGGAGTTTCTTAGCATCTGCGGGACTCGGGGAACTGTGGTGAAGAACTCCATTCACCCACGCCCTTGTCTCACCCTGTGTAATAATCTCGCCACGAACCACACATCGAACAGTATTTACAAGACCCTGAATATGCTGGACGTAGTTCTTAATCTCTACACCGTCCTCGCCATCGCCGCGTAAGTAGAGACTTCCACTGCCGGAAGTCCAGAGCGCGCTCAGACCATCGAGCTTATCACTCGCTACAAACGTTGTGGACTTCCCAGCAAACTTCTCGACCGTTCCAGTCCCGGGCTTGATCTTCTGGAGAGACGGCATGCAGAAGGGAAGGCGAACCGTAGAGCCACGCGGTGTGGCGCCCACAGATGTCAGGAACGGATGAGTAGGGCACATTGCCTCCAACTTATCACGCAACTCGTCGTACTCCTCGTCGGTCATAATCGGCTGTCCCGTATTGTAGTATGCATCAGACGCAGTCTTCAACTTCTTAACAATTGATTCCATGTTGTATGATAACATCATGGAAGGAATTTAATTCAATTTTTACATTTATATGCGAAATAAACGATCTGCCTTATTTAACCGACGCGGAATCCATCTAAGTTCAACCCATTCCATGTCTTTTGCTAAGTTGATGATGTCCTCATAATAAACCGCAGCATACTCTTGTTTTGGTCTGCATTTGTATATAAGTGAATTCATTACAGATAAATTGTCATTTTCTATTTGTACAGAATCTACATCACATTCTTGTGTCATAAGAATACCATCTTTTACAGAGCACCATTCGGATTCATATGAATTCTTATGTTCGAAATAAGTCTTTACAGATTTATAAGTTTCATCTGTTTTGAGTAAAGATGCCGTCCTCGAAATGCGATCATTGTAACGAAAGGAGCCGTCGGTTTGCAGTTTAGCGAGAAGAGGCGGCGCGAAGAGTGTTTTCTTTACCAGGGCTGAAAACGCGGCAATCGGTCGCTTTGACATCTATTTATCGCCTGTTTTTTCTAGTTTGCCTGCGTTCTATTGCCGCTCCTGCTGCAGCTGCTGCCGCTCTCCCTCTAGTAAATTTATTTTCAACCTTTTGTTGAACATTTGCTTTTAATCGCCCGGCAAGATTTTGATTCGCAGATTTCCTTCTCAATCCGGCAATCTTTTTAGTTTCAGAACGCAATTCCATTTGGAAGATGGAGGCGCCTTGAGAACGACAAACAAAATTGTACAAGATTACTGGAACATTTTTATCTTGATATCGTTTTAAAATACTAGCGCTATCGGCAGGAAAATGTTCATCAAAAAGTTCATCAACCATTTTAAACGGTACTTTTCCTTTCTTAGGTAAAACAGCCTTGAGTTCATCAAATGTAGGATAGACTGATTCTTCAAACGCCATTTCAAGGTCTGCAATCTCTAGATTGGATGAATCGAGTTCTTCTCCAATAATAAATCTCCGTTTTGTTTTGATTGGATATTCATATAAACCGGATCGTGTTAACCAGGACGTGCTTTCATCGTCGTTTGTTCCTGCTAAAAACAATTGAAATTCAAATAAGTTGGCTTCTTCATTTTTATTACCTTCTGCAATATGAATTTCAAAACCTAGTTCTTTTTCCAATTGTTTCTGATATTTACGTGGATTCATGATGTGTTTTTGCGTATCTTCATCCGTTTGTTTAAACAACTTATTAATCGCTTTTAAATTTATTTCTACAATGGATGGTTCTCCACAGAGAACAGCTGTGACAATACAGCATCCTTTAGGAACTTGTTTTCTTTCAAGGCTATCATTACCATGTCCAAGTATAGTACAGGCGACCTCATACGCCATCTTATTAATGATTCATATAATCTTCCATGGCTTTTTCGTATGCGTCAAAATGTTGTTCAAGACCATTGAGTTTAATAACTTTGAGTTTTGCTGTATCTGATATTTTACCGCCTTTGAAAATGTTTTTTCCGACAAGACTGACCTTTGGATTGATCATGACTTCCTTAAAGAAATTTCCGCTTTGTTTAATGGCTCTAGATAATGTGACTGGATCTTTAATGAGGACTGGAGCAGCCGGAACTTTCCAGCGTGGAACTTCACATAATATAGTGATAAGAAGTCCTAATATGTTTTTCCTATGTTTTCCTGTAAATCGAGGATCAGCACCTTTAAACAAATCTAAGAGACATTGAAATTCTTCGTGCATGCGAATCATAGATCTTGACGCAAAATCCTTATAGGCTTCTGCGCATAGATCACCAAAGTAGTAAATAACATCGGCTTTAGCTTTTCCTTTAAGATTTGCTGAGCCACGTTGTACACTGGTTAGTCCGGCTCCATGTTCTTTTCTTGCTTTGGCATCTTCTTCAAGTGTCCATTTTGTCCAGAAAAGTGCCTTTTCAATGGAACCTTCACTGATTGCTTTTAAAAATTCGCATCCAACAGTTCGTAGGGCGCTCATGTCATGTCCATGTTGGTAGACTTTTTTAAGAGCTTGTGTTTCTGGCGCGGAGGCGACATTTGCGAGCCAGCCGTCTCGATGAGTTTCGGGACCGACTTTTGTCCAGACAAGTCTACTTCGTCGTGGGCATTCATGTAAGACATAGATAAGTTCTGAGACACGTGTCTGGAATTCTTCATCTTTGATCAGATCATCGTCGGCATATTTTGCAATCATTGCGTCGATTTCTCCAATACGTTTTTTGAGATAGACGAAGACGCGAGGGGACGCAATTCCGACGTGTTGTATTGCGTAATCCCAGATGAGCTGTATGAAGACTGTGAGACCACCGCTACAAACTAGATCGGCGGCAAAATGAAGAGCACGCCCGGTTGCGATGACTCCGCTTTCGAGCATAGATGCCTGTAGTGATTTGAAAGATTCGGATGGAAGATACCCGGAGCGTGTACGAAATTCTTTTTTATCGGGGTCTGCCTTCACTTCTTTTGGAATGTTAAGAACAGTACCTTGAAACATTGTCAAGCCTTGACAAACATCAAGATATTTTATTTATATTTTGGACTCACAACTTTCTTACCTGACGCACGCGGTATGAGCCCTTTCGCTTTCAGGCTGGCAAGCATTGTGAAACCGATTGATTTACCTTGCTTCCACCGACGAAGATACTTGCGATTTTTAGCTGTTGCTCTGTAACCACCTTTACTACGTCTGTAGTTATTTTTACGCGTTCTACCACCTTTCATCATACAGCCGCAAGCGCCGCCATTCTGGGCAAAAGGTTGCGTCATGGACGCAGGTGGCAAAGTTTGCATATCACATCCGCATCCAGGGGACATTTCTCTCTATAAAGAAAGAATGTATTTACCTCCCAAATATTTTGGAACTTTATCCAAAAACAAAACAAGAAAACGCGTGAAAGAAATCCAACATTTTGGCAAACTGGATTGGAAAAATCCTAAAGCCTACGTCGGGTTTCAGACAGACAAAGGCGCCAAAACGAGAAAATCATCTTACACCGCAACTTGGCATCGTAAGTATCCAGAGATAAAGTCTCTCAAAGATAAAGCAAAGCTTACAGGAGTGCCTCTCAGCATGATACAAAAGTCTTATAACAGAGGTATGGCTGCCTGGAGAACAGGGCATCGCCCGGGTGCTACACAGCAACAATGGGGATATGCGCGCGTAAGTAGTCTCTTGTTAGGCGGAAAGACCGCACAAACAACAGATTCTGATTTAGTACGCGCAGCTACTAGACGTAGTAAGAAAGCTAAGCAATGGTATAAATCTATTCACTATCGAGTTCCTTCTTCTCCTCATCTAAGCGCTTGACAAGGCGCTCGCACGCCTTCTCCCATGTGTACTTCATGACTGTCTCACGAGCCTTCTTGCCATGCGCCAATCTTTTATCAGAATCATTTACATACTCTTCCATTGCTAGGCAGACATCGTGCGGGTCGCAAGCAAATGCCTCACCGCCGACGGGTGAGAATGCAGTCGGCATATAGTAACGGAATCTCGGCTTAACCAATGATGAATTCTCAGGGTTGCAGAACTCCTTGTAGCCACCAATGTCAGGAACGACCTGCGGAACACCTACACCCATCTGCTCAAACTGACAGAGTCCAAAACCCTCACCATCCGATGTACTGATACCTACATCAGCCATGCTGTAAAACATATTAATATCGTGATCTGAGAATGACATGTCCTGTGTGCTTATCATAAGTCTGTTGCTGAACATCTCTGTAGGGACATTCCGTAACTTGAGTTCCCGCTGAAAGATCTCAAAGAGCCACCAGCCACCCTTCTCACCCTTGTCGCAGATACACATGAGGAACAGCGGCTTTGTCGGATACTTTACGATTAGTTCTACAAACGCCATGATCAGTAAATCATAGCGCTTCCGTGGTTGATTACGATTTAGATTTAGAAACAAAAAGATATCATTCGGAATACCGACCTGTTTGCGCGCAAGTTCCTTTGGTACGGGGAAGAACTGATTACTATCAAAACCGTGTAACAAAACATCGAGAGGACGTGTAATACCCTGATCTTTGAGGCATTTCTTCCAGTGATTTGTGAAAGCAAAGATACAATCGGCATCACGATTCAGAATATCAAGATACCCTTGAAGCTGTGTGTTGTAGACTTGGTCACAATAGACCCAGAGTTTAAATGTTCGAGGAATATTATTCTTCCGAATCTCTTCTAAAAACTTAGCGACGACAGACATATCGTTGTAGATCATGATAACATTTGGCTGCTTCTTTCTAATAACGTCAGGTAGTTGTGAAAAACCGAACCCCTGACCTGGTTGCTGAAGTGTTGGGGCAGCTGCCTTCTCCAATGCAGCAGCATCAATAACTTCTACATTGCTAGGGTATGGGCGATACTGTTGCGGAATATTGTTAAACTTCTGAAAACCGAAATGAGTGACTTGGAGCCATGATTGCTTTGCAAGTTGCTGAATAATACCCCAGGTAACTTTGCTGTAGCCAGTAAATTGATGACAGTGAGTACCGACGAGTAGAAACTGAAGTTTTTTATTATCCTTGATAACGATTTGTCCTGAAGGTTCAGGCGCACCTTTCACGACGAGCTGTGGTGCTCCTGATTGAATAAGACTTTCAATACTTTTTAAATAGGAGGGCAGAGAACTCTGGTCCATACTTTCTAAACCAATATAAGGCTTGCCCCTTAAATAGGTGTAGAATGCCAAAGAATAGAAGTCAAATTCGAGACATTTTTACAAACGCATCTTTTAAGAAATCACTTCTTCCTTATAGAAAACAGAAGATCTCTATTGCACTGAGGGAGGCTGTCTGGATACAAAAAATGGGCAGGGTCTTTTCAGCAAAATGCCCTGTTGTGTGGTGTCCGAATACAATCAGCGTCTTTGACTTTCAAAGCGGTCATAATATTCCTGAAGTGAAAGGTGGAAAGACCACCATCGATAATTTAATTCCTATTTGCGCTCGGTGCAATTTATCTATGGGAGATCGGTACACAATTGATGAATGGTCAAGTATGTACATGAGTTCTGAAAAACCGAAGCCCCAGGTTCAGCCAAAAAAAACATGGTGGCAATGGCTCAAGTGTTTTTAGTCTAACCCTAAAAACTTGCGCCCAATTTTGCTAGTTATAAACATACCGCATCCGGAGGCAATCTGAGCATAAAATACGGGAGTTCTTTTTGTGCAACAGAGTAAATACACTGATAAACCAAAAAAAAGTATCGCACTAAGCCAAAATAAGCTTGTAAAAGTATCCATTCTCTTTTCTTCTAATCTATACAAAAAAATAACTAAATGATGTTAAAGTTGATTTAGCAAATATGGACCATTGCGGTACATGTAATCATGACAATATTAAGGAGAATCCAATTGCTGTAGAACCAAAGAATAAGACAAAGTTTGCCTACCCAAAAAAGGATAGTAACGGCATTTCATAAATTTCTAACTAAATAATATACAATGGAGAGCGGTCTTACTATGGTATTACATTCATTAGTAATTGGAATTGTCCTATATTTTATAATGATATTTGGACTGGGACAGGACAGCAATGTGGCTGAAAATAGAAGTATTTTGATTGGATCAGTTGTTCTAATCTACATGATACTATTTGGTCACGGATTACCGACAAAAATAAACAAATATATTTAAAGCCATAGCGCGTAATTTTTGAATTTTTTTGGAAGTTGTTAGACTTGTAAAAAAGAATATTGCTATTTTATTGACGAAGAAGTGTCTGGTAATCGTTATTATACAAAAGCAGTCAGCAAATAAGCATCCGGCAATAATCGTAAATCAACGCGTAAGAACCACAGCAATTGAACAACATAATATAATATAATGGATAATATAGATTTAAAAAATATAAATCCAGTTGAATATTTAATAACACCATTAGCACCATATTTTATATGTAATCATTTTATTTCGACAGAGATGCATAATACTTCAGGGTGGAAATATATTGGTATGAATTTGGAATTAAAAGCAAATGATTTGATTAAAAATCAGAATTATAATGATATAAAAAATTTTGAAATAATTCAAGTTCAAGTAGATTTATTTGATTTTTTTTATGATGAAATATTACCCATTATAATTAAAAATCATTTAAAAGTTGTAATAATAACATCTCAATGGCATCTTCCACAAATTCAAAGAAACAATAAAACAGATGACTTATTAAATAAAAGTAATATTCTTTTATGGATATCTCAAAATCCAATTTATACAAATAACGAAAAATATATGTCATTTCCATATGGAATATGCCATAATAATATAAATGCCTATGTAAATTTTATAAATTCAAATAATATTAACATTGATAAAAATATAAAAATATTAAACCAGTATGCTTCTGTACATTACCATTTGCCAAATAATCATATAAGAAAAATGTTTGATATATTTGGGAAAAATAGTGGTAAAGGAAATGTAAATTATACAGAATTTTTAACAAACATATTAAATTCTGAATTTGTAATTTCAACATCAGGCGATAGAGATGATACTTATAGACATTACGAATGTATTGGGTTAAACGCAATTCCTGTATCAAATATTAATTATGATTATAAAGATATTTTTGGAGATAATATGGTGTATTCAAATGCTGAAGAAATGATAAATATGATTGACAAAAATATAGTTAATTATAATTACAGAAAACCAAATAGAGAAATATTAACTATTTCTTATTGGGTTTGTAAAATAAATGAAAAAATCAATTTATTAAAAACGCGGAGGCAAACGATCAACACATGAGAACCGCCGAAATTAAACAACACATTTAAAGTCCCAGTCTTTTCTTAACATCTTCCGCGACCTTTTTCTTATAAACTACCCAACGATTAAGTATAACCGTTCGATAGTTTTCCAAGAGCTGAATATTCTGTAGTAAATGCTCCGTTAAAGCCGCAGCCTCAGACCAATTAGATGAGGGCAGAATACCTATTTCATTCATAAGGCGAGCAGCAAGCGCATCATTATCACCATTTTTTACATAGAGAGGTATACATCCACATTCAAGTGCCTCATAAATACGGAAAGTCTCTGAATTATTGCCTACGGGGCAAGGTACAAAATACGTGTCTAAGAGAACAGCCAAATACTCTTTTCTCTGGATTTTCTGAGTGCTTTCCCATGAATCGGCGAAAACCGTGCGATTCGGTTGGATTCTGTTGAAAGGTTCCAGTAGTTCTCTGCGAGATCGCCACCCTGTGCCCATGAAAGACCAGCGATTGCTTCTGAAAGGGAGACGCGGTGTCTTCTCTGCGGGATTTTCAGAGCCACCTTCGATCGTATAGTGATATCCGAGAGGAATGACCAGAACATTCGAAGGCAGATTAGGACGCTCATACATTCGTATAACACCCTTGCACATGGGTAATGAATAAACTGATATATCATCATTTACATACTCATCGCTCAAATGTAGAATATAGAAGCCAGAACCAGAATCATTCCACTTTTTCAATAGTTCTATATATGCAGGAATATGATTCTTCTGGAAGAAGACAATAGGTGAGTCGGTTGGCGCCAAATCAGAGAGTTCTACCTTATCAATATAAAGAGGAATATCAGGTCCTAATAACTCTCGTAACCAGATTGACTCATAGAGTTCAGGACCTTGTAGACCGTGTTGTTTTAAACAAACGAGTCGTTTTTTTCTTTCAGACGGCGGTGCCTTCATGAGTTGATTTGTAGGATGTTTCAATGAGAGTTCTGTCTCTACTTGTATTTTTTTCTGCATTTGAATGAGAACTTCGTGAATATTTAGAGGTACACCTTTTGCCGCCTCCATGTTTTTAGAAATCTCCTCGGCTGTAAAGCGATTATCATTATTCCATAAATCACTATCAAACTGATCTATACGATTAAAATCATTAAATGCACTAGATTTATATCTAGGATCTTCATCTTGATAACACCCTGCAACCAATGGATTTAAAAAATACATCTTCAAATGTTCTACATGATTACAGAGTATATGATCTGCACTTGTCCAATATCCATCGTGCGCATGGATAAGCTGAAGAACCTTTTCTGCTCCTTTTCGTGATAGAACATAGGAATAGGCACACCAATGAAAATAATGATTCGGTGGTTTTTGCCCAAACACAGAGTTAGCCGCTACACGAGAAAAATAGCGATTGACAGGTTCTTTTAACTGATCAAAGACAGCCTGATTGGGAGGTAGAATACCTCCAAGATATATGATATCATAGTCTTCAGGTAAAAAAGCAGATGCTTCTTTCCATTTTTCTTCCCATTGAGGGGCAAGTTTTACATCGTCTTCCAAAATGAGATAGTTATTTATTTCCTTTTTTTCATTTGCAAGTTGCCACCAGAGTCCAAGATGACTGAGAGCACAACCCATGATCGCCTTTTTCCAGAGAAAATCGTGCGGTTTGAACAGGCGGGCAAGTTGTGGAGTCAAAACTAAATCGCGTCCTTCAACTGCACTGACTCTTTGTACTCTTGATTGAAGAGATGGAGATGTTTCGTACAACTTTTCCATACGATCTTTTCTTCTATCTAAGTTTATTACATAAGCATCATCGATTCCTTGTGTAAACTGCTTATGGATTTGAAACTGTCCTCTGTGAACATAGAAAGCTTTTCCAGAAATGAATGTCTTTCTAAGACTGATATCACAATAGACTTTATCAAGAGGATACCGTGTTAATCCCATTCGATAGGAGAGAAGACTCATAATACTCTGATCATGTCGATGTCCAAATGGTTTTCCATCTCGAACACCCTCCCACTTGATTCCACTGATAATCTTCTTTTCCATCGATATATGATATGTTTGTGCATAAAAGTTGACTGCATCTGGGTGACCGGCTTTGAATGCTTGTATATTTGCCGCGATTTGCTGCGATTTCTTTTCAGATTCTGTCATATGTAGAGTTTGTTTAAAAGTATCGTGGCACCACTGGTCATTTATTTGTCTAGGGTCCTCAAGTAAACAGACACCATCCTCATATGCAATACGCAAGAGATCAGATGGCCAGCGACAACAGAAAACGCCGGCATCGAGGTAAAGTACAAGACGATCTTTATACTCTGGAGAAGAACATACATAATTTAAGAGCCAGCATTTCCAAGCAAAATGTTGAGGATCCCAGTAATCTAAGAACTCTTCAGGAACAATGGTTTCAGGTGGATGAAAGAACTTTACATCAGGGTATGTATTCTTAAGAAGAAGACGCGACTCTTCGGGTAC
>Ga0209088_10000481_pt1 | contig 28111 bp, 26 predicted proteins | sample S_140625_EF_Meta_FD_187324 | JGI IMG/M metagenome (GOLD analysis project Ga0209088, IMG submission 187324) | Freshwater microbial communities from Lake Simoncouche, Canada to study carbon cycling - S_140625_EF_MetaG (SPAdes) (version 2) | ecosystem: Environmental > Aquatic > Freshwater > Lake ... | reverse complement strand
TAAATAGGGTATTATCTACCGAGTAGTAATAATCGCCCCACGTGTTGCGCAATAGTTCATCTACGGCACCCTTGCCATTTGCACCGCTACCCGTAAAGACATAGAACTCTTGAAAGCGATTCTCGCCAAGTAGGCAAGTAGATAAGACTTGTAGCACATACTTCTCCGTGTCGGCATTCTCAAACATACTTGTTATGAACTTCTTGATCCCAGCCCGCGCCGTGGGATTGCTTTGTCTAGGGTAAGGATAACCGGTCGTCGTGCTAATGTAGTCTTGGGGCGTAATCATACGGAACACGCCCTTTTGTAAGTCATAGACACCATCGGCAAAGGCGAAGAGTTGGCGATTGCCATCAATCAAATCAGATAAGTTCTCTACCTCGTAGAATGAAGGCAAGAAGGATATTACGCCGTTACAGAAGTCACTGGAACCGAACATCTTGTAGGCGACATTTATCTTGGCTAGTTTGTCATTGTGTTCCTTGGTGAGTGCCTTCTGGCCGTCGCGATCATTCATTCCGAGTTTCAAGGACTTCTTTTGATATAAGGCCAGCTCGGCGCGTTTGGTATCCATCGCCAGTTCTTGTAGTGTGTCGGCAATATGACGCTTCAGTCCGCTTGGGTTGTTCTTTTCGCTATGCTTCCAGATATTGGATTTCTCTAGACAATACCAGCCCATCATTTCCTCCCAGACATACGCGTCGGGGTGGATGTTGTAGAAATACTTGGCGATGTCTTTGTGATTTACAAGATTGAGAATATCCCAGAAGTCTTGACGCGATTCCATAAGCCCCCAGAAGGCATTGGGATTACTATCCTTGAGCATTTTCCAAAGCGAAGCCGCCGACACCTTGCGACCCGTGGCCTTATTGAAACTTACCCACTTAGCCTCACATCCGCCATCTTCAAACTTCTTGGATCGCTTTGACACTGCGACCCAGTCATCGCACGTGTAGCCCTCGTTGTGGAATACCATGCCGATTTTCACCCAGTCGGCATAGTTATCAAGATGTTTGATGGGTAAGGCTTCCACAACGGCTACTAGATTGCGGTCGCCCTCATTGCGAGGCTCGGATGTCATGGTTTCCACGGAAGTCTCCTCGGGTTCCTTAGCGTCTTCTATATCCTCATTGCTAGATGATTCCTCATCTTGCACTACGTAGCGGGGATCTAACTTGCCAAGGTATTCAAGGACGGCTTCGGGGATTTCCATTAGGGCCTCGCCTTCCTCGGGGACTTTCAACCATTTATATTGCGCGACAATCGTGCCGTCTGGTGTCGTGGCCTTGCTGGGTTCTACAAATATACACCCGCCGTCATTGCGGGTATCTATCCCGATCTCATCCGTTCCCGTTGTCTGGTTGATGTAAGCACTGAAGGAATACACGTAGTGGAATCCTTTGTTCGTTTTTTGTATCATGTTACAATCAGTCATTAAGGCCATAAGTTTTTTTGCGCATTCCAGATCTGGCTTGTCAATGTCAATCGCCGTTATTCCTACATCTAGACCAGTCCTCATCGCAAAGCCAGTCGCCTTCTTATTATAGGCATGCTTTTCTAGCTTCTGCCATTTAGCCGGGAAGCCAAAGGACTTCTTCCATTCGCCCTTCTTATTCTGTGTAGCCGTCATACGACCGGCAACAATCACGCACCCTAGGCGTTCGTATACGTCGTGTGGGGAAGCCATTCTATCTACATTAGTAAAGTGGCTCATCTTTAGGCGGTTCTACCGTATGGGAAGAAAAAAAAACGAACGCCGGGAGATAAATCTGCCGGAGTTCGGTTTTTATATTATTAGGGGATTATTCGGGGTGTGTCCATTTCCTCTTATTATGCTCCGCAATAAGGATACGGAAGGTTGTCTTCCAGTTTTGGAGGGCATTCTTCTCGCTATCTGAGCTAAATGCGTCTATGGGTGTATTTTCTACCCTATCTTCTGCCGCGTCAATATAATCCAGCAGATTCCGATCGGATGCCTCGCGTGCCATGTTGGTAATCGTGGTCATTACTTGGCGGGCGTCTGCGTGTTCCATTGCTAACATATAGTAGCGGTCCATCCTTAAGCCGGTTCTACCGGGTGGGAAGAAAATAATTGAAATTGCCGGGAGCCTTTATTTGCCCCCCCTTATCCATTTACTCTGTTCTGCTTCTACAATCCTCTTTGCGACGGCGTATTGCTTCAAAACATGACGTAGACAGTCAGCCGGAGTGTAATAAATCTTTTGACCGATAATCTCAATATATTTCTGTAGTTCTTCCATAGATGCTTGGGGTGCTAGTTCTTTACACATGGCCACGATCGTCTCGTGTGTGGAGTTTTCTATGAGGGCAGAATGATCCATTTTTGCTAACATGTAGTCGCGATTCATCCTTAGGCCGTTCTACCAACTGGGAATATTTTATGCCGGGGTTTCGGCAACCTCCGTTGGGGGTGCCGGGGACGCCGGGGTTTCCAGCTTGGCCCTAGCCCGCTCCGCCTTCTTGCGCTGGTAGTATTGGACAGCGTAGGCTTTCTTCGCATCGGAATTACGCTCGTAATACCGGTGCTGTGCGGTGCGACAGCGCTCTTTCATAGTCGCGTAGGATGCTAGAATGTTAGCAATCTCGCCGGGTGTGTAAGTAGGTTCCATCTTATACTTATATGGAAGAAAATCTTTAGGCATTGTTTTTAGTGTAGGGGGTGTGTAGGGTGTGTAGGGTAAATCGTAACTTTGGGCCCTCGGGAGAGTGAAAATCCGGCCAGCGCCCAAACTCTGCGGTAGACCCTACACACCCTACACTCCCCTACATTTCCAAATAATTCTTCAAAGTGTCTATAATTCTATTCAATCTCTTCCTTTCTTGTTCTAGAGCTTCTAATAACTCGTAATTCTGTAATAGTCCCCAGATCTCCCCTAGGTTTGCGTCTATTTTCTCCAAATGATCTATCAAGGATGCTATATTAAGTCCCGGCATCTATTTATTGTCTACAACAATATTTGTAAGAGCTGGTTGTGTATTTGGGGGTGTTGTTGCTTCAATATCCAGCGAGACCTCTAATTTCCGGCCGAAGCAGTTGCTCCTAATCCTTTTATGATTGACAATTCCGTATATTGCCGTAGCGGCACTAACAGCTATCGCTACGTAGGAGGCAATATCGGGACCTTCCATTTCTATATTTAATGACAGCAAAAAAAATAAAGCTATTATAGAATGCTCCATCTTTTCATTGGTTATTATATTGGAACCAAAATAGGAAGTGAAATTTATCGCTACAAATATCCAGATGCTTCCTATCAACCCCCTCCGTTTTGGAGTTGGTCCAAATAAAATCCCCTATATTAGAATGCCTTGGAAATTGCGTAAAGCCCCCAACCGCGACCTATATTGGGTTGTAGACATCAATGGCAAGAAGTATAGTAATGAGCCAATACCGCTAGAAAGGGCAAAGGCTCAAATGAGGGCTCTGTATATGCACGGGGGGGGCGCTGTTATGCCTAAATTGCTTCGGGTAGAACGCTCTCCAAATCCTAAAAAGAAATGGAGAGCCTTCTTTGATAATGGAAAGCATACAGACTTCGGAGCCGCTGGAATGGACGATTATTTGATTACGAAATCCAAAGAAGCCCGTGAGAGGTATATTAAACGCCACAAAAAGGACTTGAAAACGAATGATCCGACAAGGGCTGGGTATTTGTCTATGTTCTTGCTGTGGGGTCCATATACAAGTCTAGAGAAGAATATAGCCTTTTATAAAAAGAAGTTTAATAACTAGGCACAACAGCGCGAATGTTTCTGATGAGTGTTTCCCAAACACTTTTCATATCCGTCCCCACTCTAGGATTGTAGGCTTTCAGCCCAGCCCCGATCGGAACAGAAGCCATAAAAGCTTGGACCCGTCCTACAGAAGACAGTTTCTGTTTTAGAACTTCGCGCGTAGGATACTGGGAAAGCCAAGCGGGTAGCTGGGAGCCTACAGCACTCGTAGAAGTGATAGAAGGAGGACCAGAAGGAGGAGGGGGGCCGTAGAGAGGAACGCCGCCGGGCTGAGGACCAGCTGGAGGGTAGCGACGAGCGGGAACGATAGGGGCTGGACCAGTGTCTCCGCTGTTCTTAGCAATATAATCAGCAAAGAAGGGCAAACTCGTCTCACCCATAGCCGCCGCCACTTGTGCCTTGGTATATCCGCGCTCTTCCATCGCACTCGCAACATTATTTACGAACTGGCTGGGATCGGGATATAGTTTTTCTACTAACTCCCCAAATTCACCACTACGCAGTTTCTCTTGATCCTCGTCCGTAGTAGCAAGAGTGCGTAGATCATTGCGCATCATCGTCTCCAGAGCATCTGACAAACTTCCAGCATCGGGGGCGGGGATTTGAGAACCGGGATCAAATCCAGACATTTCCAGAGGTGCCGCCACGCCCGGCATGTCAGCCGCCACCACCTCCCCAAAATATCCGGGCATTTCCCCGTCACGCGCTGGACGACCACGACGCCCCCATTTGTCTCTGTTCGCATCTAGCCCTTCACCAGCAAAGGGGGCGCGAGGGACGCCACGCTGTTCGCTGTCTTCACGTCCCATGGAGGGAGCCTCAAACATTCCATCATCGGGGCCATCGTCAAAATCATCTAGCGCTGTAGCGATACGGGCATCTGAATCGCCTAGAGCCTCTACTAACGATCTGCGTCTCAGCAGTTGGTCTAGTTTTAGGGTCTTGACTAAACTCTTGGAAAGGGACTTCTTCTCCTTCTCTGACCGCTCCATATTGGCAAACATAGCACGGGTGTAATCGCGGGTCTTATTGGCGAGAACACGCAAGGTTTCGCTATAGATTATGGAGCGATCTGCTGAGGTGTCATTTTCGGCATTTAGACTTAACAATATATCATCCAGCCCATCTAGGATATCTTGAAAATCCTCTTCGGAAGCAATGGGTCCAAGACCGATTAATTTGCTCACAAAATCCTTAGCGGCCTCAAAAGTAAAACGAGTGTCGTCACCCACCTCCACAGCGTCCATAAAACCGCGCAAGAGTAGGAAAAACTCCACCTTGTTCGGACCACCCTCCATCTCGTTATTCCGTGTGTTGACACCTTGACCCATAGGCACTGCGTAGCCTTGGGCGAGGGCATTAATGCGGTTTAGTTGCTCTATGCGATCGTCCAGCTGGCCACGGTAGAAATCGTAGCCTTGGGCTGTCCTCAGAACGCCACCCCTCATAGACCCGGAACCGGCTCCCATCATGATATCTGTGCCATCTATGACACGGAAAGGAGCATCGGCGCCATTGTCCCGCCGTGTGCTTACCAGCGCCTCAGCACCATAAGAAGGATTGGCATAGCGACGCTGTCCTAGAACCGGCTTCGGGACGTGGTAGTTGTGGGGGCCAGTCATCATTAAACGCTCCGCCGTAGCGTTTGCTTGGAGACCATTCATAACGCTCTGGTTCGCATCCAGACGCTTCTCCTCATGGTATTTGCTCTGGAAGTCTTGGCCTACAAATAGATCAAAGGCTGGCTCCATAACGCTCGGGAAGTAACTGAATCCCGCATCAAACGCCCTCTGGAAATTGAGCGGAAACGTGAGTTGCACGGCGAGATCACCGCCGGGCTTCTTGGTTGCTACTGCTGCCATTATACTAGGTAAACACAAATTTATTTTCCGATATAACATATATCAGAAAATAGATTGGTTGTAAGTTGTTTACTGAGGGGCTTTTGCCAAGGCTGCCGCAACCTTCTTTTCAAAATCCCCCTTATTCATGACGAAGAGTGATCCTAAGTAGTATCCGACGGTCGGATCATTTGGATCGTTATCCTTAGGAAAGGGAACCATAGTTAAGATGGAATCCGTTATTAATTCAACAACCTCCTCGGGGAGCTTTACTTCTCCCTCCCTATCGGATGAGGCGATAACTTCTTGCAAATCCTTCCCCAATGAGAGAACGTGAAAGAATCGCCATTTCTTGGGGTCTGGATTGGTTACAATCATATCTCGGAAATTACGCATCCGATAGGAATAGCGGGAATAGACGCGCAGATTGCGGAAATTTGGTAGTAGCTCGGGCATCTTGGCAGAGAGGATACGGATCAAAGCGTCTTCATCGGCCGTGTTTACCTTCTTCTCTACACTGGCCGTTGGGGGAGCCGTGAATTCCTTTGGGAGTCTGGCGAGATGTTCTTTGAAATAGTTGGATTTCATATAGTCGTCAAGTTGCTTCAGTCTATCGGGTTTGTCTTTAAAATACTCCTCTGGCGTAAATAGAGGGATACTCCCCTTGTCACTGCCCTTTTTGTGTCTATAGTATTTTGTATAAGTCTTTCCAGCATCAACATATCCGGTAAATTTCATAGGGTTACCGCTCGTCCAACTATCATTAACAATACCACCGCTTAACGAATTATGGGCGATTTTTCCGATTCGCATATTTTTACCGTCGTATATAGCCTTGAATAATACCGCTCCTTCCTTGCCTTTCCACATGGTCGGTTCAATCAAAAACTCGGAGTAGTTCATTTTCCGTTCTACCATACCCTCGCGATTTTCTTTTAGGCCGTTTCTACCCATTGGGAAGACTGCCGGGGGGTTGTCCAGTTCTTCAATCATAATCCCCAACGCCCTAAGATTGTCGGAAGCCCATTTCATTTTCTTAATGTCAAAGACCTCCAGACCGTCTTTATACATCGCTATAAGTTTCTGGATGTAGCCGGAGGCTTTGGATCCGCCGAACTTCACTTGCGGAGCCTTGACTTTTTTAACAGCCGGAGGCCTTGCCATAACAGCCGGGGTTGTCCGGACTTGGCTTTGGTTCGCCATAGCTTCTGCGCGGAGCCGAGCCACTTCGGCGCTTTGCTGTGCGAGTGTTTGAGCTGATTGGGCGTATATTGCCTTCTGCTGTTGCGCCTCGGCTGCGGCAATGGCGTTCTTCTGTGTGGCTAGGGCGTGTAGCGATTGTAAGTTCTGCGCCCGTGTAGCAGCAGAGGCGGCCGAGGCCGCTTTGATCCTCTCCATTTCGCCTTGGAGGCTTGTGGCGCCTCTCTGGGCTGCTTGAACTCTGGCGGCATTCTGGGTTGCTGTTATTTGGTTCCTTGATGCGAGCCGAGCCGCTTCGTCTTGCCTATTCTGCTCGTTACGTAATAAGAGCGCATAGGCTTCGTTTTGTATGACAATTTTGCGATCCGCTTCTTGTTCCGCGGCTTCCTTGGCGGCTTCCACTATTGGGTCAACGGCTGGTAGATCGTTACTGTATTCTTCATAACCATACGCCAGCAATTGCTGTTTCCAGCGCCACGGCTCCTTAGGGAATCGCCTCCTCAATTCTAAAAGGCGCTTAAATTCAAACGTATCGTGAGCTGCTTTGATGTCTGCTGCGGTGTAAGCATAATCATCAGATGACCACTGGCTTTGGTAATCTCCCATGAATGGCGTGGCCATATTCAAAATACCGCTTATTAACGATCCTACAATGAATGTTCCCGGCCCTCCAATGAATGTCGTGGCGGCTAATGCTAGATCTTTGGGAGATCCGGCCAGAATGGGGCCACTCGGTGGCTTTGTAGGGAAAAATCCGTATCCACCTACCATTTTCGCAAGTCTTCTAGACACTCTAGAAGGCTTGTGTTTTTCACTGATAATCTTATCCCAATCTACCTTCATCTACATAGCGTTAAGCATTTTTAAAATTGCCTTCTCCCCTTTGCCTCCGCCCCTACGAGTGCGAAAGCGGTCGGCAATTGTCACCGGGCGAACCGGTCCCGGGCGGGGGGCGACCGCCGAAACCCGGACGGGCTGGCGGCGACCCAAACCGGGCTGGGTCGCCGCAATCTTCGCCGCCAGTGCATCTGCCTCTGCCTTTCGCCTAGCCGCCTCCAGCATTCTCGCCGCCGCCGCCTCCGCCTCCCTCCTCCTCATCTCTTCTTCCCTACTCTGGCCGGAATAGGTGGTTGTGCTAAAGGTTCCCGGGGCGCCATAGTTTCTTGGATCGCTTACTCTTTCTCCCGAATAATAACTACCAAGGATTCCGCCGGGTCCTTCGTGGACGTAAGGGGGGAGGGGCCTAGGCGGGCCAACATATCTTCCACTAGAATCATAATGGTCGTCGGGGTGCGTTCTACCACCCGGCCCATAACCCTCGGCGTAATCTATGATTGGCTGAAATTCGTCAAGTTTCCAAGTTGGTTTGGTGGTTGGCTCTTGACCCCTATAAATGTCTAAGGAAGGATCACCAACATATCGGGTTGGGAGCGCACGGCACCCCCCATTCAACATCTTCAATATTGCCTTCTCGTTCTTGGCTCCACCACGCCTATTACCTCTCCCGCCCGGGTTTGTTGTGGGCGGGACAACGGGAGGAGGTGTCACGGGTGGCGGGTTTGTTGTGGGTGGAACATAGGGCGGGGTTGTTGTGGGTGGGACATAAGGTGGGTTTGTTGTGGGTGGAACATAAGGTGGGTTTGTTGTGGGAGGCGGGTTGTTTGTTCCGCCCGGGTTGTTTGTTCCGGGCGGGTTTCCGCCGTTTAATATATTACGAATAGCCTCTTCCGATGCGCCCTCTTGGGCTGCTAACCACGCATCATAAGACGCCTTCTGCCGTAGAATTTCATTCTCCAACGCCGTCACCGCCGCATTCTGTCTGTCTATGGCGTCATTTGCTGCGTCTAGAGCATCTTGGTTTTTCTTATCATTTATTCCTTTTTCTATTAAATAGTCCGCTTCGTCCTTAGCGGCCTTGGCTTCATATTTTGCTTGTAGTTCGGCGGCGGCGCGATCGGCCGCCTCATTCTGTAGTTCCCGCTGTCTTGTGGAAATTGCGTCGTATACTGGCGCTCCAACAGACAAACCGACACCCAATGCTGAAATGGGATTTGCTCTTACCCATCCGGGTAAATTACGGATCCCCCTTATGGCTTGACCGGGCGCGGCCCGAACAGCAGCGGCAGCCCTAGAAGCCGCCGCAGAAGTGCCACGGGCGGCGGCGGCAGCAGCCTTAGAAGCAGCAGTTCCAACAGCGCGACCGATATTAGCAAGTGCTCCAAGATTCAAACCGCCTTCCATATCATCATAACACTTACACTTCACCCTACGACAACTCGGGCATTTTGGTTTCCGCTGGCGGGGCATCTTGTTCTATATTATCTATACAAAATTCTACAACGATCGTATTAGCGATATTTGATTTGTAGACACTAACAAGTTTGGATTCCATCTCGTCTTCGTTATACATCGGGATTTCATACCGAATTGTTGTTCCTTTACCTATTACATGTATGTTACGACTGTGAGACCACATAGTCGGAACATAAAAGTTACGTTTACAGATACGGGAAATCATCTACTAATATAGGCCATTATCTTTTACATACTTGGACGCCTCCGGAAGAGATAGACCTTGTTCGCGCATTACCCTCGCAACAATCGTCGCGCGAGGATGCATTCTCCGCCCCCCCGCAAGAGGATTAGGGGGGGGGATAAACTGGCCCCGAGGATTAGGGGGGGGGCGTTTGATCTGCGGAGTCCGCCCCCCCCGCGTCGTCCCACTGCGTCTACCCGTAACAATCGCCGCGGTTCTATACCCCGCTCCCAGCCTCTGGGCGGCGTAATACTCATCGGCAAGGTTACCGGTAGCTACGCCCTCGCCAGTTGCACGGCGACGGCGACCGGGGCCACCGGGGCCATAGGGGCCGTCACCACCGGGACCACCGGGACCATCGGGAATCTGGGGACCATCGGGACCACCGGGGCCACTGGGACCACTGGTAGGTTCGCCGGCTCCGGGATCATAGTAGCCGGGATCGGTTCCGTCAAGCTCGCCGAAATAGATCGCCAGAGCAAGCGTAGGAATGCCAATAGCCAAAGCTGCCGCAACACGCGCCGGAGTGACCCCCATACGTGATAATCTTGATGCCACGCCCGCATTTGTTTCGCCCAGCGCTTCGGCCGCACGAACACGCGCAGCAGCCTCGGCTGCGCTATAAGGTTTAATTGTTCCGGGCGTGCGTGTTGCCAGCGTCGTAGCCGGACGCCCAAACGCATCACGGAGAACAAAATTACGGAACCCGCTGTTAGTCGTAAACGCTGATTGGAAGCGATTAAACGGGACAATTGCGGTTCCGGTGGCTACTGGCGGCGCGACGACGCGGGGGCGAATAGCGCCACGAACGCCACGAATGGCACCAGTTGCCGCATCACCGACGGCACCCAGAATGCCAGAATACCACGCACCACCCTCCATATCCTCATCAGACGAGGATTCCTCGCACATACATCTCTTGCGACGGCAGTTGGGGCATTTGTGAGACGCACCTCCCCGGAACTGGCTCAGCCCCATAGAAGGCGTCGCACCCGCACCGACCATTCCCGCACCGTAGAACTGACCACCGTGCATCTGCTCGCGATAATTCTGCTCTTCCATTGCTCGCATGTCGGCCATTTGCGCGCGTGCTGCTCTTGCCATTATATTAAGTGGATACAAAAAAAAGCAAAGGTGTATGTATAATGAAGGTCTTGTCTCTTTTTGATGGCATATCTTGTTGCCGTGTTGCTCTTGGAAATACTCCCGGGATTGAATATCTAGCATCTGAGATAGACAAGAACGCGATCAAAATAGCAAAGAAGAACTATCCTAATACCGTCCATTTGGGAGACGTAAAAGATATAAGCGGGGCTAAACTCCCGTCGGATATTGATCTTCTCATAGGTGGATCCCCTTGCACCGATTTATCAATCGCAATGAAAGGCCGAACCGGACTAGAGGGGAATCGCTCAAAACTATTTTATGAGTATTTACGCATCTTACAACAAACAAAGCCGAAATGGTTTATTCTGGAAAATGTCGCGTCAATGCCAGATAAAGATAAAGACATTATTACGGAAGCGTTAGGAGTTCAGCCGGTGATGCTCAACGCCGCTCTGGTATCTGCGCAAAACCGCAGACGTTATTTCTGGACAAATATACCCATTAAGGGGCTTCCGGCCGATCGGGGATTTAAAATTTCTGACGTTCTAGAGTCAGAAGTAGATGAAAAATACATCGTAAAAAGCAAATTTACAGAGAGAAAAGTAGCCTCTAAAAATGATGTAATGGAGATAGGATATATTAAAGAAGCGACGGGGCAAGCCCACCAAGCGAATCGTGTGTATGACCCGGCGGGGAAATCTCCTACCCTTTTAGCGAGTGTTTCCGGATTGATACAAGTCGGAAAAAGCAAATTTACAGAGAAGAAGGTGGCGAATAGGAATGATGTAAAGCAACTTGGTTACGTTTCAAACGGGAACGGGCAAGCTAACCGGGTATATGATCCATCGGGTAAATCCCCCCCGTTAATGTCAAGTTCTGGCGGGTTGTTCAAAATAGGCCGTGATGTTGGACGTAGATTAACTAAAGATGGTGTTCGCTGTGATGACGACAAGACTGTCAAAATAACACGTAGAATAGAAACGCGCGAAGATGGAAAATGTGGAACACTTACCTCGGTTCTAAAAGATAATCTGGTCGTGGGTGATGTCATACGTAAACTAACACCCGTAGAATGCGAACGGCTAATGGGTCTTCCCGACAACTACACGGAGGGGATTTCTATGACAGCAAGATACAAAGCCGTCGGAAACGCCTTTCACGTTGAGATCATCAAATGGATATTATCACATATTCCACAATAAAAATTGTGGGTATGTAATATATGGAGGACCGTAAGCATTATTGGGAAGATGTTTGTATCCCACGCAACGAGTTCATTAAAGAACACGTGCATCTCTTGAAATTGCTGAAGCACGGCAGCCGGGCACAGTTGTTGGCAGAAGCGAAAACACAAGAAGCGGAGCTGAAAGGCAAGACGGGTGGTAAAAAGAAGCGTTCAGCCCATTACAACACGTATTAAATCGGCCGAGGGAATAAAGAAGCACTCTTGCGGGCGGTTGTGGAAGTCGGGGCGATCACCACGGCTATATTCCGTCCGCTCATATTGGCTAAACTTCTCTTCGTCGTATTTGATGCCATACAAGCCGTCCACATAGTCAAAGAAGAACCAATACGTATTCTTCGGGTTCCTCTGTGCCTCATTCACCTTGTTCGCCCCGATAATGGCCGTTGGGTAGGCATCGTGCCGGATCCGGCGGGTTTTGACTTCGCTAAAGATCATCTTGGATTCGTTGTTGTTGTCATAATCAAAAAGAGCCATACCGCCACGGCGGATAAGAGGCTCTCCTATAAATTCCTCTATTCTCTGTTTCACGGGGATCTCATTTGCGGTTCCTAGGGCGTAGTCGGAAGCGAAGGTAGCGGAGAACATTTCTACACTACCGGAGATTTTTATTTTCTGTAAAAAACACGCACTGCGGGATTTTTACATACTTTAAAAATGAAAATATATTATAGAGTAGAATGGATCCCCCGGCACTAGCTACGCAAACCAAGAAGCCCCGGAAGCCACGTAAGAAGAAGGTAGAGACTCCGGCATTCAAAATAGAGCACGGGCTTTTTTTTGTGACTTTCAAATGATTACTTCACGACATAGGTGCTTTGTTGTTCGGCCACTGAGTGACCCATGGCCGCCGCATCCTCGGCCATATCATCCTTCATAGCCGAATACTTGTCGGATAGGAAGATATGCCGTAACATAGAAGACCCGATATTCTTCCCGAAAATCTTGTTGAGGATCCGGGTGATTCCATTTAGGGCAGTAATGGGGACACCGCCGGGGCTGACAAGGAAGGGAACCGCCATCTTCCCCTTACTCTCCTTCCAAAGAGGATGGTGCTTGAGATAGGAAACCAAAATGTTTAGCAAGTCGTCTGGTATGGCGATTTTCTGGACTCCGTATTTCTTGGCCGTCTTGTATTTGTTGAAGATGAATTGGTTGCCAGTTAAGTCTAGGTAGTTATGGTCTGCTGACATATTATCAGACCACTTCTTGACGACAAGCATATTCAAATAGTCTTGGTTGCGCCGGGGCTGGATCTTGGTATACAAGCTGAGAACGACGCTCTGGAGGATCTTCTCGGCCTCGGGAGCCGTTAAATGCTTCTTATTGACATATTCGGCCGCCTTGGTATTCAGTTCCTCCTCTGTCTTCTGGACGTCCTCCCACGATGACCAGTTCTTCTGTTGCTTCTCGGACTTCTCACCAGCCCGGGCTGTTTCCGCTTCCTTGACTTCCTTTGACTTGGCCATCATTAGGTCGTAGTAGTGCTTGTAAATCCCCTTGTAGGTAGCCTTGTCCTTGTAAATGGACAGAACACTAACAATGGAGGCGAGGATCCCTTTCTTCGTGCTGTCTGCGTAGGTTTCCAGTTTGGCAGCGACATCGTCCTTCTTTTTTAGGAAAGCAAGGGTGGTAAAGGGCTTCTTGTCGTTTAGCATTAGCAAAGTCCGGAGATAGAGATTTGCCGTAGATTCAGAGACGCCACGATCAGAAACGAGGGATTGGGAGAGGGTGGCGAGGAAGTCAGCCATTTATATTACTTCCCTAGAAAATATCTTGCCGGAAACAAGTTTTTTACTTTGGTTTACTGATTATTCCCAGTCGGAATATGGGAAGATTGGTAGAAAATGTAGGGTAGTGTAGGGTGTGTAGGGTCTACCGCAACTTTTGCCCCTCGGGAGAGTGAAAATCTGGCCAGCGCCCAAACTCTACGATTTACCCTACACACCCTACACTCCCCCTACACTATTCCCAATTAGAAGAAAAGACTAGATATCTAAACACAGTTGGTAGAAAATACCAGAATGTGCTGGATTAATAATCCTAAAGTAAGAATATATAAGCGCCCCGGCCTTTTTGTGTCCCCTTACAGTGTATACCTATTTAGAGATGCTACTACCCCCATTAAGACTTCCACATTCAGTTCTTATAAAGAAGCGGTTATGTGCGCGCATCTATTTACAGATAACTATGAGACGATTGGAAGGGCTTTTCAATAAAAAACCTCCTAGTATAGATGGACGCCCTAGCAACTAAGGCATTTCCCGACAATTACTCCCAAGAAGTGCTGAAAATCTTTGCTGCGCTGAGTATGACAGATCTTAGGAAATTCTATCTTGTTGGCTCTGCCTCCCTTCGGTCCCAGCAGTATTCGGCCGACTTTGATTGTATGGAAAAGGTGAGGATATCCAACGCGACGGAAATGGTTCACAATCTCCGCGATGTTGTTAAGAGCCTAAGATCTATCCCCGACTGCTTCATTGGCGATATCAAATGTGGGGAAGAGAAGGCTTGGGATGTCTTCAATCAGAATGCGGGGGTTGTAGACGACAAGGTGCAGAACTTCAACCCTACGGAATCAAAAGGGCGAGTTGCCAAACTCCTTAGCAATAATATCATTACCCCCACAGAGGCAAAGGAAGCAGATTCCCTACTAGACAAGGCAACAAATCGCCTTGGATTTATTACGGCAAAGAAGACGATCAAATTCCACATTCTCCGATGGAAACCCGATCAGATTTTGGCTGGCTTTCAAGAATATAGGGGCTATCGCTTCAACCTAGAGGACGCAGTAACTTCTGGTGGTCTTATAAAAGTAGATGCCGTTGCGAATATTGCCGATCGCTACACGGAATTCTCGGCCATCTATGACACTTATCTAAATGGTAAACTAGTATCAGAAAGATCTTCCAATATAGTCCAAAGCCTAACAGATGATATATTGTTCTATAACCAGACCAACCCCTTTAAAGCCCTCAAGCGGTTCTTTGCCCTTATCAAGTTGCGCAAGGATACCGAGGCGGCTGCCGTCTTAGTTCCTATAATGAACTCTGACCTCGGGCGCCTATATCAGATCATAGGCGACCTACATACGTTACGGGGGCTGCTGGATCGCCCTAGCTCGGCCTACAACCTCAAGATAATCCTAGGCCAAATAGACGATATGAAAGCTAGATTGGGGAATCTGTATCAGTTACGCGACTTTCTCAGCAAGGAACACGGCATTATTGGGAGCCTCAACGCACTCCTCAGCAGTCCGGCCACTTCTATCAAGGGCAAGCTAGATAAACTGATTTTGGAACTGGAGGGAATTAACAACGAGGGGACAGTAAAAATTATCAAGACAACCCTTAAACATCTCATACCCGGCGGTAAATAAGCCAAAAAACGGCCAGTAAATAACCCCCAAAAATGTTAAAATCATTTACGTTTACCCGATTTTCCATGGGGGTTCCATAAGTGTTTAGAGATTTATTAAAAATCTCCCCCTAAAGTATAAAATGCCCAGCCTCAATTTTGAGCCCGGCAAGGGCGCAAAACCGATCGCGATTGTCAAAGGAGGCGAAGAGGACGGTAATCTTCTCTATCTTCACGAAGATTCCCCAGACGGATCCAAACCAAAGGGATCTTCCAAGAAGGGCAACTCTATAAATCCTAATATATATGCGACGGAACTCCGGACAGTCAAGCCCCAAGAGCGCGTCCGCCTTATGGCCAGACTGGAGGAGGCAAGGAATAAGGGTCTAGACCCCGACCAGCTTATCGGCGAGACGGCAATTGGCAAGCAGTTATACGAGCGTATTCTTTCTGATGAAACGACCTCTAAGGAGGTATCATTAGAAAGCGGTGCCTTTGAATTGCTCCCGTCGGCCGACCCCAAGAAGCGCGATGTGTTCTATATTGCTGGCGCATCCGGCTCCGGCAAATCTTACATTGCCAAAGGCCTAGGGGAATACTACCAGAAGCTATTTCCCGATCGCCACGTCTATTTGATTTCCAAGCTTGCGGAGGATGCTGGAACCCTAGACAAAATGAAACCTCCCGCCAAGCGCATCAATATCCAATCATTGATTGACGATTTCCCCAACCTTGATGAGTTCAAGAACTGCATGGTGATTTTTGACGACTACGACACGTTTACTGGCCCCGCAGAGAAAATCGTCCATAAGTTAATAGATGATCTCGCTACCATGGGTCGGCATACTAATACAACGATGCTATGCCTTTCTCACTACCTTACCAACTACAAGAAAACCCGTCTGTTGCTCAACGAGGCAACACATATCGTCGTCTATCCCATGGCCACCTCCTTCCACGCCCTCAACTACCTCCTTAAGACCCACGTCGGAATGACAAAAGATGACATAAGGGATCTAAAGAAGATGGGGCGCTGGATTTGTATATTCAAGAACTTCCCCCAGTATATCGTATCCGGTCAACATGCCCGAATGCTGATCCGGGATTAGCCGGGTAGAGTTAGCTCATCTACCTCTTCCTCGGCTTCCTCGGCTTCTACAGCCGGTTCCTTGGCTACTACTTTCGTAACTGGCTCTGGAATGCCAAAATCCCGTCTATATGCTACCCGAATATCTTCAAAGAACTTTTCGGCACCGGCTCCATACGTTCTAGTGATTTCTGCCATGCAATCATTAGAAAGGAAGGATTTGGGTAGGCATTCCCCTTGAACCTTGTTCTCTATGTAGTTATTGAGCCAAAAGGTGGCTACAAACCCCGCCATCTTGTCCTTTAGAATCCGCTTGGCGACTCCCTGCGAAATCTTGGGCTTCTGCTTTATGGGCGCTACGTCTTTCTTGATTTTGTGATCCTTAGAGAGGGGGCTACCGTGGTTCATCATCCGTTCTATTTATGTATAGATATTAAAAAACCCCGCTCCTATAGATGTCAGTTCCATCTGGTGTGCTACGATATGCCGGTATTTGGAATGTTACAGATACCTACATACCGGGTCTATTCGTTCAATCCTCCCTTGTCAATAATTGGTATGCTGTCCTTCAAACTGTTACGGGCGGGGCAGACCCCTCTGTCGCCTTGGCTCCGGATTGGGTCGCATTCCCGCCTTCCGGTGGTGGTGGTGGTGTTACTACCCTAAATACTCTTGCGGGTGCGATTACTCTCCAAAGCCCGGATGGATCCATTACGATTACCCCAAGCGGACAAAATATAGACTTACAAACGATAGCCAGTAATATTAATTTAGAGGGGCTTCAAAATAAACTGGGGATTTTCCCAGCCCTCCCCCTTGTAACTGATGTAATAGAACTTGCGGCAAATAATGATTTGACACCCCCAACGGCAATTGTTCCAGATGCGACGGCCCCAACATCGTCTGCAACTCCTCAAGGCACCCTCTGCTGGCTATACACGAAGCCAAATACAAACGCTGGGTTCAATTGGTATATGTATAACCCACGATTTGGTAGTCCAGCGGCTCCCCTACCCTATAGAAAATATAGTGCTAATCCCGCACAAGATAGAATCCAAAGTGTGTGGGCTTTGATTCAACCAGCAGTCAATACAAATATTTATACGGCTGGTGTTATAGCACTAAATCTCTATGCCTACGATGATGCAAATCCTCCCACCTCGTCGTTTTATAACACCCGCTGGGCCTATTCTAACAGCCAAGGCCAGAACAACGGCCAGACGGGAACCAATCTCTATGCTGGATTTACCTACCTAATATATGCGTATGACGCTCCACGCATTACAAACCAGACGGGAGTAGGGCAACCCGACATTCAAGACTGGGGACTACGCGATCCCTACGACCTCTATCCAGATGTAAACCATATCCCCCTACAGAACTGCGTCCTCGCTTTCAATCCTTGGACGGATGGAACTAATTATCTTACTTGGACGACTACCGGCCTTTTTACAAACGGGCAGACTGTTATCTTTTCTGGCTTTGGGATTGGGGGGACGGGAAATGGTATCTTCTACACGGCAGTCGGTAATCCACCCGTAAATACTCCTCCCGTTTCTCTTACGGGTGTTCCATCGCCGTTTTGGGTGGCTATCTCTCCTCAACCATCTTCCTATGCCTCCCAGCCCATTCTTTCTATGAATGTGAATGGTATCAACGGAACTACGACGGGCTGGACTGCGGGGCCTCTACTCCGGATACTGGCGATGGGATATTCGGTCGGGCCAGATCCTAACACCCAAACCGATAGTGTTAGATATGTTCTTAATTAAAACCTCCATATAGAGATGAGCCTATCGGCTGGAGCAGAAAAACAAGCAGAAGCATACTCACTAAGCGATGATGATATCCGTGGCTTATTGGGAGGGAATATAGAGATCACCCCGTATCAAAAAATAAAGGAAATCCAGAGTATCAACGAGTTATTTGATAGTCGCGGTCGCGCGATCATTTTCTACCCCCAACAAAGCGAAAATGTCGGGCACTGGACTTGTATGATAAAGGACGGGCGCCAAATAGAGTTTTTTGACCCTTACGGGGAGCCTCCCGACGCACAGAAGGACGGCCTTTCCAAGAACCAGCTTGAGAAAATGCGAATGGATCACCCCGATTTGACCCGGCTCCTAGAAGAAAGTGGATGTCATGTTATCTTCAACAAGGTTCAACTCCAGAAACTGGCAGATGATGTGCAGACGTGCGGGCGTCATTGTGTCTGTCGCCTCCTTTATTACAAGATGCCGATTGGCAAGTATCGGCAGATGATACAGAAATCTGGTATGACCCCCGACGAATTCGTGGTTGCTAAGACTTATAACAATTTGGGCAAGTAAAATATTTACATAGTGTAGAATGTCATACTCATTTCGCAGTGTTGTAGATGGCGGAGCCGATAGCGAAATGATATACTACAACGCTACGATGACCTCTAGCAAGACGGCCGATCTAACGGTATCACAGCCTCCCCAGCCGGTGAAGTTCAATGAGACCCGCGATGCGCCTATTATCAAAGATGCCTCCCAATACAATTTCTCTATTATCAAGTTTACGATGAACGGCCCCGGCCGCGAATTGCCTCTATTTATTCCGCTCATCCAGACCAACGGAACGGTGTCTACAACTGGCCTACAGACTGACCCGAACCAGACAATCTATAATCTAGCAACGGCCTATCAGCGGGTTTGGAACTATACGAATAACGCTGGGGCGGCGGCGACAGCAATAATTACTCTAGCTCCTCAAAGCACCCCTATCCGGTATATTCCGGAAATTCAAAATCGCACTCTGGCACCGGTTCCTCAAGTCCCAGCAACGGGAATAGCGAAGCAAGATCTTTCTACCCGGTATTACTGGGTGTATACCTACAGCCACTTCGCAACCCTTGTAAATAACGCTCTATATGAGTCCTATGTGGCTCTATGGACCGCATTCCAAGCTGCGTGGGCTGCCCTCCCGACGGCCCAGCCTTCCCCCTATACGGGTGTAACTACCCAAGCCGGAATCAACTCATTCATTCTGGACCACGATGTGCCCTTTATCAAGTATAATGAAATCACCAAACTCTTTGAACTCTACGGCGACACGAGGGCTTTCAATATCAGCGGGTCCCTTGTGAGCGGTCCTCCACTTCCCGGTCGCTATGGCACGCCCCAAGGAACCCAGCAGAGCGTCCCGGCTTTTGTTCCCCCAGTCTATGTTGCAGCCGACCCTCCTTCTGGTGCGACCCAGCCCTACCTCCGGCTGTTCTTCAATACGGAACTAATGAACCTCTTGGCGAATTTCCCCAATATGTTTTACGGGGCTGTAGGCGGCTCTACTCTTTTATTCCCTCTACCGGTTACTATTTCTCCCAACGTTTTCAGTATCACCCTTGGAAACTCAAGCACTTTTTCCGGCGTCGGCCCTTGGCTCTATTCCTACGAAATCCTATTTGTGAACCAGTTATACACGAACATCCTCAACAACAATCCCCTACTACAAGGAAACCCGGCGGCTGCTCCTCCCGACTATAACCCCTTTTTCCTCATCCCGACGGATCGCCAGAACCTCTACTGGAAAGTCGTCCAAGACTACCGCTCTACCGATGCGATGTGGTCTCCGGTGGCGGGGATTGTTTTCACCTCGGCGATGCTCCCGATTAAGAAGGAGTATAACTCGGCGATTGTGGATTTGAACGCTGGCAATTTGGGCGGTGGCTCAAGTGGTTCCCAGAGCGCCTTCCAGCCGATCATAACGGATTTCACTATTGACCAGCAGTTAGAGGGAGCCGAGGGGTGGCGCAATTTCACCCAATACGAGCCTACGGCAGAATACAGAATGATTTCCATGACCGCCTCCCACGAGGAGATCCGCAATATAGATATCCAAGTATTCTGGAAATACCGGCTAACTGGGGAACTGATTCCCCTTACGGCTGCAAATTGCTCCGACATCAATATAAAAATGTTATTCCGCAAAACCGACTACCGCTCTTAAATTATTATCTTTTCCTCATTTTTTTTATGCTTCCTAAGTATAACAACAATGAGCGCTGACATTGAGAAGTTGGCAGTGTTTGATGACCGCATTGTGCAGACCCGCCCGAAGTATGCTGTGGAAAAGGGTGCGCTGTCCCTCACCAACGCCCCGTTTGCGGCGATTTCCCAGTCCCAGTCTCAGCACACCTACAATATATACGTTCCCTCCGAGAACGTGTATGTGGCTCGCGATCTGGACTGGTCTTCTACCGTGTTCCTCCAGATTGCCGTCCGTATAGACGACACGGCGGGGGGGCAGTATCCGGTAGGCGAGCCTCTTTTCCAGTTGGGCGTAGATGGATCTCTGGCGGCCTTCCCGCTGAACTCCCTCTGCGCGACGATGACGGCGACCATCAACGACACCACGGTTACCATCAACTCCCAAGATGTTATGACGGAGGTTCTCCGGCTGACGGACTATGCCCCTAACCGCCTACAGCGCACTTGCCCGACGATGTTGGATAAATACCAGCAGAACTCGGACGCGCTGAATGCGACCAACGACCCCATCTCCGGCTATACCAACATGGCTCACTCCTACAGCGAGCAGCCCAACGGCTCTTGGGCGAACTTGGCCTTCACGAATCCGGCGGGGGCGGCTCTGGTTGGCAACGGCTTCTACATAGATGCGAATGGCCTTACTATTAACTACGTGGATGGTGTCCCGGTGTCAACGGACGACGGCACCGGGACCGTGAACGGCCTCTACACCGTGTATCTGCGCTGGCGCACGACGGAGAAGCTGATCCTCTCCCCCTTTGTGTTCGCTGACAGCCACGGCTCCGACACGGGCCTCTTCGGCATCAACAATATCCAGCTCGTGATGAATATGCGTGATCCCGGCCGTTCGCTGCGTCTGCGTAACAGCACGGTAGGCTCGCTACAGAAGCTCTTCTATGCGGGGCTCAACACCCCGGCAACGTGGGCCAACCCGGTTCAGTATAACCAGTCCCGGGCGAACGGCCCCTTTGAGAACTCTTTTATCAACGTTCAGTTCCTCACGCCTTCTCTTGATATCCCTCTGCCCCCGAAGAGCGTGGTGCCCTACATGGAGTTCCCTCGTTACATCACCCAGCCCCTCACGTCGGCGATGGCGGCGGGTTCGGCGGAGCAGCTCACTTCCCAGACTATCACGCTCCCCCAGATCCCCGACCTTCTCATCATTTACTGCAAGGCTCTTGCGGATGCGGGCACGGTGGCGGCCAATCGCTCGCATGACCCCACTCTGCCCCAGTATGGCACGTCCTATCTGCCTATTGACTGTGGCCAGAATGGCGATCGCCCCCAGAACCCGCTATCCGTTAACTTTGACAACTTTTCCGGGCTGCTGTCTTCGCAGACCCCCGAGCAGTTATACCAGATGTCCGTAAGGAACGGCCTAGATGTGGACTGGAACACGTGGTCTGGCCGTGGCCGTGTGCCTACCGGCGCCGTGGGTGCCCGTGTGTCTACGGTGGGTGGCTTCCTCGTGCTGAAGCCCGGCGTGGATCTCACACTCCAGTCCGGCCAAGCGTGCTCGCTCGTGGGTAACTTCACTCTCCAGTTCAACGTGCGTGTTCGCAACACCTTCGGCTTCCCCGTGAACCCCCAGTTGTTCGTGATTACGGCAAACTCCGGCTTCTTTGAGTCGGTGCGCGGATCTTCCCGCATCATCAAGGGCGTTCTATCCGAACAAGACATCATCGCCGCACCTCTGGCTCCGGCGGGAACTCGTTCCAGCCTTGCCCGCATGATCGGCGGGAAGATGATGGCTCTGGCGAATCGTATGGGTCTGGCTCCCAGTGGTAGCGCGCCCAGATCCGCCGAGAAGAAGGAGGAGGGTGGTCGCCCGATGGCGGGGGCGGGTAAAAGTTTGTCCGCCCGGCTAATGTAAATTCGCTACGTTTTTTTTCGCCTCCTCTAATATAACATGGCTTCACTTGAGAGTTTGAAGAACCCCGTCCAGCGCTTAGGTGTTCTTGGAACCGCTGCTTCTCAGACTGCGTCTTTCCGTCGTAACGAAGTAGGTAACGGCGATATTTGGGATGTCACCAAACAGTATTACCTCAACGACATAGCATTCTCCGATCTTGATGGCGGTGCGTATGTGTTTTCTGGCGGTGCCACTGTCGGCACCGCAGCCCCCCAAACCAGCATTCTTGGCGGTGATGATCCGGCGACCAATTGGCTCGGCGCTGGCGCCGTTTGGGTTCCTTTGGCGGGCTTCGGTCCCCGTGTGGTGGAGCCGGCTGGGGCGCAGAGTGCGACTCTGTCGGCGGCTGGTGGTGTGCTGACATTCGTCAACTGCGCCCTTATACAAGCGGACTTGGGTGCGAACACCCCCGTCGGCTATGCGAACTACATGGCTCACGTGCAGATGTCGGTGACGTTTAGCGCCGTGGCGACTGCTGCGGAGTGGTTCAACCTCACCCTTGCCCCTACTGGTGGCACGGTGACCCCTTCTCGTGCTGTAACAGTAGTCCCGGCGGTCGGTGTGGCGCTCCAGAATGTGTCGGTGGATGTGTATGTGCCTCTGGCGACCGACGGCACCACGACCTCTATCGTGCTAACGGGTGCGATGAACGGCGCTTCTCTCCTAACGGCCACGATCGCCAACGTAAAAGTGACCTATGTGCCTATGGTGCCTTAAACGATAGGATTTCCTAAAATAACTTCACTAAGCAGATATGAGTGTATCCGGCCTTCAAACCCCATTCCAGCGCCTAGCAGCACTGCCTCAAACGATGAATTGGAGGGGAGTTTGGTCTATCACCGAAAATTATCTGCTTAATGACGTTGTGGAAGACACGACAAATAATTCTACATATATATTGACGGGGACACTATCTATAGTGGGTGGCCAGAACCCCGTTTTATCCCCAAATTGGTCTGAGCTAAGTGGAACGGCGGTTGGAATTGCGGCCGTCTTGCCCGGGACTGGAATTGATGTAGACAATACCAATCCAACCCAACCACAAATTAGCAATCTTGGCGTATTACAAATCCAAGGTGGCGTTGGTGTGGTTGTAGATAATACAGATCCCCAGAACCCTATCATAGATTCTACAGCAGTTCAGCAACTCGCGCCCGGTCCCGGTATTTCCATAGTCAGCACCAACCCTCTCATTCCCATTATTGGTAATACGGGCGTGAGGCAAATTATAGTAAACCCCGGAACCGGCTTATTAAGCACGGGAGGCCAAAACCCAACCCTTGTTAATACTGGCGTCTTGAGTGTAAGCGCGGGTGTTGGTATTCAAACGACAGAGCTAGGGGGAGCGGTTGAAATAACAAATACGGGAGTAGCGACACTGACACAAGGACCGGGGATTTCCATCACCGGGCCATCTATCGCCCCTACAATTTCCAATTCGGGAGTGCTGTCGGTGGCATCTGGCGATGCCACTATCACCGTAGACAACACGGATCCCCAAAATCCAATTATATCTGGAAATACAAACACCATAACGCAAGTATATTCAGCCACAGCATTTACTGCTACTCTATTCGTTCCACCTCAAGCGGGAGGATCATTCGTTTTCACTCCAACAGCGGGAACTATATTTCTTGATTATTTCTTGAATGGTCCCCCAGAAGCCACGGGGATTTTCATGGTGGATCTAACTTCTATATCGTTCATTCTAACGGGAAATGGAACAGTAGGAGCCACGAACACAATACAAGTAGCAGTGGGTGAGGGGGCGAATGTATACGTATCACCGATCTATTTGAATAATTTCTATACACCTACTGGAACCTTATTCCCCGTATCTGGCAACCTAGGCCAAATTTATATTGATGTTACGGCTGCCCGGGCAGCGGGGGTAACAGCCCCGGCCTATTGGAGAATCATCAATGATACAAATGGAACCCTATCCCTAAGCAGTTATGGAAGCGCATTCGCACAATATTATCCCCTAGGCTTACAGTAGAAGGATGTCCCAAGATATCCAAAGTGAATTAGATACACCCTTTGAGCGTCTAGCGGCATTACCGAACATGATGAGTTGGGCCGGCGAATGGAATGCAACAGACGAATACTTTCTAAATTATGTCGTTACGGATCCAATAACCACTGGATCATATATATATACCGGATTTTCTTCATCTATTAGAGGAGGCTTACCGCCTTCGCAAGTGATCGGGCCGTCTATTTGGACTGCTGTCGGCTCTACAGTCGCTGCTGGAATTCAATCGCTGAAGGAAGGTGATGGAATTCTAATAGACGGATCCGATACGACTCCTACTATATCAAATACTGGTGTTTTATCATTGGGAGTTACGGGCTCATTGGTAAATATAGGAACCGCCCAATTTCCCGTTTTAATATATGAGAATTCCATCACACAAGTCCAACAAGATCTGGGGATTGCTATAGACAATACCGACCCAAACATTCCCGAAATTAGAAATACGGGTATACTAAATATCTTTGAAAGCGAGGGCATTTCTGTAACTGGCGAGAATGAATTGACGTTGGCAAATACGGGAGTTATATCCATCGGTCTTGCGCCCGGAACAGCTTTAACAATAACTAACCCCGGCCAGAACCCGACTATAAATAGCACGGGAGCCGTCAGTATTACCGAGGGCTTAGGGATAGCAAAAGAGCCGGGTCTGCCGGCGAATGAGCCACAATTGAATAATACGGGGGTTATTTCCATAGCCCCTCGTGATTCCTCCATAACAATCGCCGGTGACTTCCCCGGACCCGGCAACAAGGAGATAAAAATGTTCAATCCTATCCGAACAATTGTATTTAGTGGTCCTTTGACTATGGTTCCATCCACAATAGTTGGGATAAATCGTTCTGCTGTAATTAATGTAACACAAACCCTCGGGACGCTGTGGGAATCTATAATGCTGACGGGATCACCATATTCATCTGGTAAATTTATGTTGAATTTTGGGCTGAAATTTACAGCAACATTGCCGGGCACTGCATCTGTTAATAGACCTAGTCTAAGCTTGTTTTTACAAGACAACACGCAAAACCCTCCGGTGGAAGTGGGGATCCCTAATAATGCGTTTGCTAATGGCGGACCCATAGAAGGTAATAGTTCAGAAAGATCTTTCTTGTTTCCCTATGTTGCTATTAATATAGCACAAGTAAGAGCTTTGGGGTTTCGTAGATTGACGGGCTTCCGTGTATTCTATGGTGGCGGTATTGTGCTTTCATCCACCCTTCGCCTCACTACCTCCGGTATTTGTTGGGCTACGTATTTTTCCCAGAATCAGTTTTGACGACGATCTCTACACTATTGCTTATTATATTACTTAGATTTTGCTCTAGGCTTTCAATATATTTGCGATTTAGATTTAGTCCCTTTGCCTCATTCCAGTCACGCAGACTCTCCAAATAATTCTCGTATTCCCGAATGTTATGAGATACCTTCTTAAGGTTTTTCACAACAGATAGTAGCCAAGGTAAGGAGATCTTGATTTCTATTTTATCCATCTCTACTAGATGGCGATACATTTATCGTATATGCAACAGATGGCAGCGGCTGCCTATGAGAAAAAACCTCCAGCCGAGATAGGAGGATTTAAGTTACTAGAATCTACTCCGACACTCAAATTCTATTCTGCCGGTAAGATAATCATCGTCGCTGTAAGAGGGACAGATGACGCGAGGGATTTCGCCGCGTGGCATTTAGTGGCCTTTGGTCAACTAGACAATTCGCCTAGATTCCAAGAGGATCTACAAACCCTTATTGAATTCCAAAGGAAATACCCAATATATGAATATACGTATATTGGCGTAGGTCATTCCTTGGGCGGTGCTTTGATTGATAGGTTTCTGCGTATGGGGCTTCTCCGTAATGGCTTGTCTTATAATGCTGCCCCAGAGCCTCAAGAATTAAGGGGCAATCCAGTCCATCGCCGTATATACCATGAGGACGATCCCTTATACAAAATAGCCGGAAGGTTTATTCCGGGTATTGAGGTTCGTAAGTCCCGCGATCCGTTCTGGCTCAAGTATCTACGCAACTTCGTCCCGCTAGGGATTGCGAACGCATACAACGCAATCGTAAAGCATAAGTTGCCTACCTTTCAAGGGGGGGCTACACGTCGTGAGAAGTTTATAAAAGCCAACAAGCTAGAGGATAGATCTTATAGTCTCAAAGAACTCTCCACCATTAGCAAGGTGCCAATGAAGATATTACGTGAGGTCTATAATCGCGGGATAGGGGCTTATAAAACCCAAGGAAAAAGCGTGAGACTCAAGGGATCTTATGTTAAGAATGTAGAGGCACCTATGTCTATGAAGCTATCAAAGGAACAATGGGCGATGGCGCGGGTGTATTCATTCCTTGATGGGAATCCCAAGCACGATGAGGACTTGCGTAGCAACGTTGGGGGAATGGGCAGTTGGGTTAGTGCTGCCAGAGTGGCACCGGCTCCCCAAGACGCGGGAGATGGAGGGGGAAATGATGAACAACAAGAGGAGCAAGAGGAGCAAGAGGAGCAAGAGGAGGAAGAGGAGCAAGAGGGGGAGCCACCCGATGAACCCGATCCTCTACCCGAAGAATTTGCAGCAGAGTTTGAAGATGCGCCATATTGGGTAAATTATATGGCGAGGACTTCATTTATGTTAATTAAATCATATAATCAAATGGAAGTTCTCCTACCAAGTCTTAGAGGAGCCGAAAGAAGAGCAATGCGGACGGAGATGAATAGAGCCAAGACTGAGTTATTTGGGTTAAGAGATCTGGTCGGCGAGGTATATCCAGAATGGCTTCAGCGCTTTAGAAATAATATAATATCATATAGTGATGGGATAATAGCAGAATATATAGCATTGGGACAATGGCCGAGGAAGAAACCGCGGAGACGACAAATGAAAGTGCGCTGGCAACAATGAGTCCGGATCTCTTCCTAGTGGGTAGAACTAAGAGTTATTTACACGGTAAACATCTAATTAACCATTACTTTTAGTTATTTACACGGTAAATAACTAATAGTAATCATAGTTTATTACAAAAAGATATTTAAACGGTAATAAAACCGGTTTTATTACCATAAAAACAACTAAAAGTAAAGAATTTGCTTTACTATTAGATATTTACTGGGTAAATAACTAATAATAAGGGTATATTTAGATATTTACCGTGTAAATATCTCTATCTAGTCGTCTTCTACCAAATCGGAAGGGGAGGGATCCTTCCGCTTCAATCCGAAATAGACTTGACCTACTGCGGTTCGCTTGTTCTTGATGTTGTTAAATGACATAAGACTCTTGAACTTAGCGTCGGCCATATCCTTCGTGCGGGTTTCTTCTATGAATGCCCGTTTCAACTCCGAGGCTCCGATCTTGTCCTTGTCGTTGTTAGTTATGTCATAGTTCTTAGTAAGCCACGCCTTCACTGGGTTATTGCCATCCATGTAGTCGCCAGTGGCATCCGTGACGGAGTTAGGGCGGGGCAAGTCCTTCAAGTCCTTAACGCCCTTGTATACTTCCGTAAGCATTAGGAAGAACTCATCACGCCACTCGGGGGACTTACATGACTTGTCGCGGACATCGGGATCGCCTAGGCGGTGGAAGGCTTGGTCGCCTACCTTGTTCGCCGATACGAACTTGAACGGGAATTCAATGATAGACATACGACGCTGGATGCCACCATCTAGACGATTGAGTTCGGGGATGGCGTTGGCTTGGATAATGACCTTGAACGGTGGCACATACCGAATGATGTTCTTACTATTGAGAGTTCTAGCCTCCACTATATCATTACCACTAATCTTCTTCAGTAGCCCGCCTTGTAGCTTCTCATCCGATTCGGGTTCCGTTGTCATCATAATACGCTTAGACTTGCCAATAACAAGCGCGGGGATGGGCTGGTCTTTGCGTTCCAATGGCTTTGTAAATAGGGTATTATCTACCGAGTAGTAATAATCGCCCCACGTGTTGCGCAATAGTTCATCTACGGCACCCTTGCCATTTGCACCGCTACCCGTAAAGACATAGAACTCTTGAAAGCGATTCTCGCC
>Ga0209088_10000480_pt1 | contig 28184 bp, 25 predicted proteins | sample S_140625_EF_Meta_FD_187324 | JGI IMG/M metagenome (GOLD analysis project Ga0209088, IMG submission 187324) | Freshwater microbial communities from Lake Simoncouche, Canada to study carbon cycling - S_140625_EF_MetaG (SPAdes) (version 2) | ecosystem: Environmental > Aquatic > Freshwater > Lake ... | reverse complement strand
TTTTTTTGCGCATTTATTTTTTGATTTCTTGCCTCAACTTTTTTGCGGTGTTCTTTATCTTTCTTTCCCATCTTATTTTTATTTAGTCTTGTTTAGGTCTATTCAATTCGTACCACTCGATGATTGCGTTAATCGCCCATACTGAACCTGACGCTAACATACCATCAAAGAACCATGATGCCCATGGAGTAACTCCAAGTATTTGGTGTACAGGTGAATATAAGAAAATTCCAAAGAAGAATCCAATCCATGTTGATGCGCACATCATACATTTAATCATATCACTTACAAAGATAAAGAATCCACGTAAAGGATATTTCGGTGTGTTTGACGCTTTGTTAATGAAGTTTCTTGGTCCGTTGAAGATACTTCCGTAAACAATTATGTTAGTCATCCCGTAGGCCATGACCATCCATAGTAATAGTTGTGTTATCATATTTTGTGTTTTAATTTATCTATATAATTTGTCGTCCAAGTTGGACCCTTTTAAAAATAAAGCTTTCTTATCATTATTAAACTTTTGAATGTCTTCAATTGTTTTTTCGTATTCTCTAATTTTTTTATCCTTATCTATGTTGTCTTGCTTTAACTTCTGAACTGTGTTCTGAAGTGCTTCAAGTTTTAGTTTCCAACTATTGTCAGTTGTCTCTTTTTCTACGACAACTTCTTTTATTACCTCCACGATTTTCTCGACCTCAACTTCCTTGATTACTTCAACAGTTTCAGGTAGTCTGTCTTCCAACTGTTGTATTTTTAACAACAGTTCATTTGTCTGAGTATTGTCACTAATGTATTCTATTTTTGTGACAACTGTCTCAACAGGAATCTCCTTAATCACCTCTTTAATAACTACCTTGTCGATAGGTATCTCTTTAATGACCTCAACAATCTTTTCAACTATAACTTCTTTAATTACTTCAATAGGTTTTTCAACTTCAACATATTCAATCCTTACAACCTCTTTTTCTTCGACTACAGGGACTTCAACATACTTGATGACTTCTTTGATTACTTCCTTCTCTATAGTCTCTCCTCCGCTATTTAAAAGACCATACCTCTCAATATTAAAACCAGTTGTAAAGGATTTCTTGACAACTTCACTAATGAGCAAGTCATTAAGGTTGCAGTAAGACAACAAATCTTTATGTTCCGTATTTGAAAAGTTAATCTTTAATTCCATACTAATAATTAACTAGCTTTTCAGTTCCTTCAACTAAATTATCAATCGAGTTAATATAAAATGATAAGAATGGTTTAGGGTTTGGTAGGTCAATAAAGTCGTACTCGTCCTTGGCAATATCATAAACACCATAACCATGTTTGGTTACTTTCTCACCAAAGTTTTGTTGGATAGTTGAACCAATCATATATGCTTTCTTTCCACCAGGGATGTCAAACACTTGTCTCTTGTGAATATCTCCACACAATACAAGGTCACAACCTTTAAACTTACTCACATCAAATCCATCCTCGAATTTATAACCGATATCGGTATAAAGTCCTTGGATAGGTCCGTGAAATAAACCAATGTTCTTATTCTTTGATTTGTTGATGTCTGGTGGGATGTTATGTTCCATTAATGAATATACACACCAATTAACATTATCGTCCTCGTATACCCCTCTATTCTTCAAATAGACAATGTTCTCATTGTTAAGCGAATCAATGATTGGAGTAAGGGCATCAAGTCTGGTGTTGTTGTTTTCAAGGAAGTCGTGATTACCAATGATTACTATTGTTTTAGTAATCTTGGAGCATTCCGTTAGAATCCACGCAACGAATTCTATAAGTTCAGGTGTCATTTGGTTCTTTGAATGAACCAAGTCTCCTGTAAAGACAATTCTATCTGGCTGAAGTGTTTCCCATTCTTTTAACGCAGATTCAAGGATTCCACGATATAAATCATGGTCCTTGAATAGTCTTACGTGTAAATCAGAGAAATGAACAAGTCTATTAATCATTAATTAATGTTTTTTCATTTTCTTCAAAAGGATTAAACCCTTTGTTTATGTGCCCACAAGATTCACATTTGTAAATCGGGAACGGTACTGTAGTGTCTTCAGATGAACCAGTCATAAGAGCAGAAACACGTTTAAGATAAATAACTTCTTTGAAGTAGATTCCCTCACAACTTTCACATTTGATGGTAGGACAATCTCTTAAATTAATTTTTGGTTTTTCTAATTGCATATTGTGTTTAATTTTTCTTTATAATTCTAAACAAAGATAACAAATAATATTCGTTTTTACAAATATTTTTTCATATCCATGTCCATTATGATATCAATAATATCTTGAGGTACTTTATATTCATCATATTGAGTGTCATCTTTAAGATGTGAAATAACACATCCAAATAATTTGATGTCTTCGTATTTGGTACCTTTTAACATCTTCTTTAATAACTTACCATATAATGGTAATTGAAGATAGTAGTGACCAAGTGCCGTATCATCATATTTGGTGAATGGTTGTAACATTTTCTTAGTATAATTTGTTACGAGAAAGTTCTTTGGTTTGTTAGTTTTCCAATCAGTGATGACCAATCCAAACTCAGTATTAAGTCTGTTCATCATTAACCAAATCTTATCGGGTTGTCCTGTGTATCCCAATTCAGGGTCACCAAGAACCATCTCCGTATCTAATAGAACCGCTCCTCTTTCCTCCATTAACTTAAGATACTTGTTACCCGCAACAATCATATTATCACCCTTCATAATCTGTGTTAAATCACAGTTGAAGTCAGGTTGTCTAACCTCTTTATAATTCCCATTTCTTTTGATGAGTTCACTCTCTAATACAAAGTGAACACGACTTCCCATATTAGTTGAATAATCTCCAGCCGCTGCCCACTCTTCAATCAACTCTTGTTGTCTCTGTGGGTCTCCACCTGCCTTATTATAAGCCGCCTCCTCAGTTGGAAACTCCGTATAGAACTTCTTTAATACTTTGGAAACTGAAGGGTAATCCTTCTTTCCATTCATTGTGTATATGTGGTCTTCCTCTTTAAAGGTTAGTCCAAGTTCTTGTTGTCTTTGAGCAATTAACTCTCTGATTTCTTCAGCTACTTTATTTAATTTCATAGTAATACTCATCTATTTGTCCTCGTAAATCACAGATGTCTTTATCACCAGGTAATTTAACAATTTTTATTTTGTTATATAATCTACCACCGTTTAACTCGTGGTATAGTTTTAGTCCATCTTTCCATGCATCACCGTCAGTACAGATGATTACATTCCCATTGGCTCTGTTGTATAAGTTTTCAAACAATAACTTACTCATCTTCTTCCCTAACATTACAATAGAGTTTTCTAAAAAGAATCCGTCAAACGCTCCTTCAACCAAATAGACATCTTTCTCCCAATCAATTAATCCCTCGTTGAATATAATCTCATCTTTAGGAACCGTCGGGTTCTTGTATTTCATTTTGTTTGATATCCACGCCCTTGCAACAAAATAGTTCAAAGTACCTTCAGTGTTGAAGGATGGGACAATAATTCTATATGCGAAGTCTCCTGATACGGTATACCCTATCTTATACTTCTCAATAATTTCTTCGGTAATACCTCTTGAGGTAAGATACCTCATAGCTTCAATGTGCGGAATAAACCTTGCATTTGAATCTTTAAAGGTTGTATAACCTTCAGGAAGTCTTAATGTTGGTCGTTTAAGGTCTTCTTTCTTTAACTCCTCAGGTTTGATTAAGTTGTATAGTTTCTTTTGGGCTTTGGTTCCGTGTTTGTCAAATAGTTTACCAAGAGGTCCTTGAGTTCCGTATGTTTCACCACAAGACCAACACTTATAAACGTGTTTACCGTAGTTAATCTCAAGGTTACCTTTACCATCACCATGGTCTAATCCTTTTTCTTCAGCACAGACAGGACAATCAAATGATATTTGACCTTTGGACTCGTAGTGTTGTTTAGGTTTCCCTAACACATCTGTAAGTAACTCTACTAATACTTCTATCTCATCTGACATATTATAAAGATAGTAAATTATTCGGTAATGTCATCTTTTGGTTCTATCCCAATTATGTTGTTTCTCCACCATTTACCAAATCGTGAATTTTCATCAATATTTTTTTCAACCGTTATCATCATAACAAAAAATACTGAGGTGAACATAAGGAAAAAAATCCATATATAGGCAATTATTATCATATTAAGACCATTTTATTTTGTTGACATTCTGATACTCATCTATATTAACACCAAAATATCTCATTCTCATTTGAATATCTTTCAAAGAGTTTTTTCTGATGTATCGATTTAATTTGACTTTGGAAACACTAACTCTTCCATTAGTAATGATGTCGGAACTATACCACTTTCTATTTTCGTTATATAGTCTAACAAAAATTTCTCCCTTGAATTCAATATCAACCTCACTCCTATATTGATACTTACGATAATTTTTAATTATGATAGTACCTATAAGACCTTGATTTCTAACAGGAATTTCTCCCCATTTAAGAAGTGATTTCTTAATAGCTTTGGATTCGGTGTCGTCTATGGTATATCGTGGCATACCACAAAGATAGTGAAAAGGTTTGGATTTACCAAATTTCTTTCATCTTCATATAACCAAGTGCTGCGCAATACGCATCAGATTGGTCAAAGTTTTCTTTCTTGAGTGTGTTGTTTTTGGTGTATTGCCAAATAATTTGTGGTTCTTTTTTTGCAACCAATTCCCATATAATAACTTTTTTATCTATGTCTTTTGGTAGACCTCCAAATAAAACGTGTTTTCCTTTGTCATTTGATTGAACTAGGTGTGGGAAGGCAAATTTTCTTGAGTTATATGTTGAAATGAATTCAGGTACAACTCCTAATATTTCATAAACTTCTTTACATACTAAAGTGTTAAACCTCATTAAGGTTCCAACCGTATATACGTTATTTGAGTTTAGAAGTGGCTCTTCGATAACGACACTGGTAATTCCCATACCAACATAGTCTCTAAGTTTCTCTCTAAAGATATTACTCTTTAAAATTAATTCTTCAATCTTATTCTCAACCTTTGGGTTTGGAACAGGCGATATATGAGTTAACTCCAATAAATTATTTGATTCAATGTCGAATAAAGCCCAACCGATTGTTTTGGTGGATACGTCCAATCCTAATACTTTTGGAGAGTCCGTCTGAATGTTTTTTCCCATAATTAGAAATCTAATTTAACTACGTACTGCTGAATACCTTGACGTAATTCAGGAGACTGTAACTTAGATATAACAATAAGGTCTTTATTAGAATCGTAAAGCCCAATTTCAGTAACATATGATTTTGTACCCTTACTCCAAGTTGGATTTGACGTGTTGGTGAATTGATTACGCCCAAGATTGACAAGATATTTCATCTCATAAATTGTTGCAGTAATATCAGTTTCCAAGTTCCCATAAAAGTAGAACTCATCACCAAAATTCAATTGTTTGGTCTGTCCGTTTTCAGGTAAGTCTAAAATCGGGCCTAAGTTATAATAGGTAGCCCCTGTTGTTGGATAATAATTATCAGTGGTAATTTGAAACGTTGTTCCTGTAATACCATCCATAGTAATATATCCATTTGATAAGGTCATTGCCGTTGTAACATCAATTTCTCTCCAAGCTGTTGATGATGGTCTTGTATCACCTGTAACTATTTGACATAATAACTTCATAGAAGTTGCTGAATATCCTGAGAATTGTTGTTGAGACATGTATGTAAATTCATTTCCAAATCTAACAGCAACGTTTTGTGTGTTAGCCGTAACAGCATTTATAGGTTGGATGGAAGTATAGTAGTTACAATGAAGTGAACTTGTTGCCCCTGTATTTGTATCAAATCTATATGTCACCCACATTCTTTGAGTTGGACTTGTCATTACACCAGATTGTACCACGCTATCAGATGAACATGCGTTAGGAGTTAATAATGAAAGTTTAGGTGCTGGTAATGTCCAGTTTCTATTTGACTTGTAAGACATTGCTGCAATCACTTCCTCATCATCAACAACAATAATTTCTTGGTCAGGGAATACTTTACCAATTCTATTCAAGTTACCATTACTATCAGGGTTTGTATCCCATAGATGATAGTATCTGATACCTGGGTCATTCATATCAAGGTTCTTAGTTGATTTGATATAATATGGTGTACATAAATCATAACCTGGAGGGTCTATCCAAAACGTTTGTCCGATAGTTGTTCCTGTAGATTTATGCCACATTAATGTTGGCATAGTTAACTTAAAGTGTCTTGCCAATCCGATATCATCAGTTGGATTCTGTGGGTCATAAGGTTGTGTTGCAAATTTTTCACCATAAACATTATCAATGTCTTGATTGGTGTAGTGTATAATTGCAATTGCCTTTTGTTCTTTTGGTGTAACAATTATTTGCTCATCGAATGAATTATAAAAATAAACTTTACTTGTATCTGTTTGTCCACTTGGCTCTTGATAACCTAAATATTCTTTAGTTCCAATGTAAGAAACAGAACCATAGTTTGCATAACTTTCGTACGTACTTGGATAAAGACCTGCAGGGTTTTCACTCCAAGGAATATTCATATTCCAAATTAAAGTATTCTCTCGATTTGTAACATCACAAGGTGATTCAAAGTTAAGAGTGTCGGTCTGCCAAAATGGTGCTGGTGTTATAAAGTCATATAATTGAGTCATACCTGATGGATAAACATAAAGTCGACTATAGTATGTACTAGGATTTAATCCTACATATGCTGGTAAGTTTCTATCTAATGTAATTGTAAAAGTAGTACCTGTGGTACCAGTTGTAGGGTCCATGTTTTGAATCTTATAAGTTAAAATTTGATTCATACCAAAATCACCACAACCTCCATTACCATCAAATACCATAGTTACAAAGTCTCCAATATTAGGTGTCCCTGTTGTCGATTGATTACAAACATTAATATCAAAATCAATTTCAATTTGAGTTTGTCCTGTCATTGTAGACATGTCAATCCAATAATTTGGTGTAATAGTATAACCCGAACTTGTTTCAATTAACGTATTACCTGTCGTAAAAAACCCTTTTGGCCCTGCCGAATTATATACTGATTGAATTTGGTTATCCATAAATGGAATACCATATGTGTTACCCGCACTTCCCTCAACATAATAAGGGTACTTAATATTTTGTTTGTTTGATTGAGGTGAACCAGTATCATTCTGAGCATTGAATGCTGGCATCAAAATATTATTATTTGTTTGATTGTAATTTGTTACAGCACTATAACTAACCTCACTATCTCCAATTTGAAAATAAGATATGTTGAAGTTTCCTTGGGAGATATTTCTTCTTCCAACGTCTGTTAACCTCGTGTTAATTAATCCTGCTGTATTTTTAATAATATATGACATCCTTTATAAATATTCGTTCTATTTTTTTATGTTAAGTTGGGATAAGACTACCGCCACCGCCTCCTCCGCCACCGCCTCCTGTATTACAATCAATATATACCGCCAAACATGTAACATTTGATGGATTGTTTGCGTCCATTAATCCAAAATACCAAGTTCCATTAGGTACTGAGAAGTATGTTCTAGAGGTATTAACAGTTACAAAATCCTCTGCGGATAATGCATCACCACAAGTTGAGTAATAATTGCTTGTCATCATGTATTGACCTGAACCTCCATTAAAACCACCAAAATTTACTGTACCAAAACTACTACTAACACAGTAAAAATTACTTATTGCACTTACAGTAGTAACAATTGGTTCGACACCTGGAGTGTAATCTATACTATTACTATTAATTGATAAAAATTGTGCGTCAGCAACAACAAGACAACAACTACATCCTTTAATTTGCGGAACAATTAATTGTGCAAATATTTCTTGAGTTAAGTTAGTTAAACAGTTATCTACGTTGCTTCCGTTTGTTATTGATAGAGTTGAATTATCAATGATTATTACTGGTGATGAATTACTAACTTCTAACGTATAAGTGTCAGCCTCAGTAACAACAGTTTGTTCTGAAGGACTACAGTTAGGTCTTGTATTTGTTTGAGTTGTTGATTGTGTTGTAGTTGGTGTTTTTGTAATTCCTCCTTGAGTTACTGTAAATGTATCTGTAATTGTTCCTGTACCTGGCCCATTATAAGTTTTTGTTGATGATAACACTAATCCAAATTCTAAAGTAACTCCAATAGGTAATTGAGGTGTTGTCACCACTTGTACTTGGGTTTGTCTTGAATTATAATTAGGTGTTACATTACTTACTATATTGTCTGTATTTGCACTTATTGTTAACTGATATGTAATTGGTGACGCGTCATATCCAACAGTTGCTGTTTGTGTAAGTTTACTACCCAAAGCATCTTGAGTTATTACTGTATATGTGTTTGAACATAATCCGTTAAAGCTGTTACTACTTTGGTATGTATTTCCATTATTAATAGAATAGATGTAAGGTCCTGTTCCATAACTAGCAGAAACAGTAATAGCTCCATTACAGTTAGCCGTTGAGTTACAACTACTATTTTGAGTTGTTAATGTTGCTTGTAACGGTATTGTTGCAGGACAGTTACCTTGATTCATTGTTACTGAATATCCTATTGTACCTCCGACAATCGCCCATCCATTATCAGGGTAGTAAGATGTTGTTGTACTAGCGAATACTCCGCCTCCTGCAGGGCTGTATGGTGTAACCATATCTGATTCAAGAATCTCCCAACGATTTCTTGATATAGACCATACGATGTTAAGTTGTCCATTGTATGTCCAAGTTGTCTTACCATTCTTATTACCACTACCAACAAATTGATAAGGTCCAATTGCACTTGTTTGAGAGATAGCAATGAAACATAATTTAGGACAAATACCTGAAGGTGTTACTGTTGGTGTCGCAGTTGGACTTGGAGTTGGATTTGCAGTTGGAGCTAATAAGTTACATACTGTGGTTGCAGTATAATCACCATAATAGTCAACCACAACAACTTCATAAGTACCCTGAGGTACTCCAACTAAAGTTTGGTTTCTTTGCCCACCTTTCCAATAAAACGAATAAGGGCTTGTACCACCCGTTACAGTTAAAGACAAAATACCATCCAAAGATGTTGATGTTTTTGGTTGTAAAATTGGTTTACATTGAATACCCATTTCAAACAATGTGAATACATCACAGTCATTCTTTAATTTAAGAACTTGGCTATTTGTTGGTGTTTGTGTTGGAGTACTGGTAAGTGTTGGTGTTGTTGTGTTTGTCGGTGTTATTGTAGGTGTTGTTGTATTTGTTGGCGTATATGTTGGAGTTTGTGTTGGAGTAGGTGATGGACAGCTAACTGTTGCAACATTATATAATTTTGTAACACCATTTGATGGCTGGCTATAATCCATTGTCACCAATAGACCTGATGTAGTACCTTGAACAAAATTATTACAACAATCGGTATAATAATAACTTCCCGTTGTAACTGCTTCTCCACAACTAATAGGTGTTGTTGATGGAGTTGGATTTGGCGTTCTTGTTTGTGTTGGAGTTGTGGTTAATGTTGTTGTTGGTGTCGGCGTAATTGGATTACTTGATGTTGGTGTGGTAGTTGGCGCAGGCGTGGATGTTACTTGAGGACATGGTATATTACCACAAAACTCTTCTTGAATAAACGTTCCTGAACCTATTAATGTACCTTCAATGGCACAAGCAATGTAATAACTACCACCACCATTAACATATGCAGAATCAGAAAACCCGTTAAAGTTTGTCCAATAAATAGTACCACCATCCATTGCTTGGTAGGTATAAGAGTAACAATTTCCGCAGATTGTTGATAACGCCATTGGTTTTGGTTGGTTAGTTTATATTACCTATAATTATAGGTTTTAAGTATTTTTTGTATAGGTTTATTCATTATGTTGTTGTTGGTGTTGGTGTTGGTGATGTCGTTAATGTTGGTGTTGGCGTAATTAAATTTGTACAAAGAGCATAATTAATAATCGTTCCTGATGTGTCTATTTGAACCGAATAGAAGAATCCTCCCCACGCCATCAAAATCCATTTATTCATTCCATTGTATATTGAATATAAAACTCCGTTATACAAATTAGAATAAACTTTAACTCCAATAACAGGGATTGTATTGGCTTGATTAATGTAACAATATAGATTGTTAACACTCATTACGTCGCCACAAGTAGTTGCCGAAGATGTATAAGAATTTTGTCCAATTGCATGAACTGAGACAACAGGAGTTGCAGTAGGTGTTTGAGTTTGTGTTGGTGTTGTTGTAATTGTTGTAGTTGGTGTCATTGTCATGGTTGGTGTACGTGTAGGTGTTTGTGTATTAGTTGGAGTATTGGTTGGTGTTTGAGTAACAGTTGGTGTAACACTGGATGTTGGCGTTGGTGTAATAAGAATTGTATCGGTATCAATACATCCATTAACGTCTATTATTTGAATAATATAATCAGTTAAGTCGTAAGGGTCTGGAACATCAAAAATAAATGGGAATGTTGAAACTGTGCCTACATATACACAAGACGCGCTCATAGAATCACAATAGTATATTTCTACGGGTGTATTTGCTGTTACAGATGTTATTGTTACTTGTTGCCCCATTATTGTACGATTGTTGTTCCTGATATGATACAGTTATTAGAGTCAATAACTTTTAACATATAAGCAACTGAATTATTATATGGCGCAGGTATATCAAACACATATGGTATCGCAGATGTTGTTGAAATGTAAAAACATCCTGTCCCGTTTGACTGACATATATAAACATCATAAGGAGACTGACCTGTTATACCATTAATTGTTACTTGTATCGCCATGTTAATAAATACTTTAAAATCTATTTGTATTAGTGAGGAAATACTCCTCATCTGTGTTTAAGAAAGTTTCAACATCAAATGATGTCTTTAATATTCTATTGGGATTTTGTAAGATTCGGTCTATTAGTTTTTGGTTTCTTCCAGGATATCCTCCATAAATTCCCTCAATTAGATATTCTGTAACATTAGTAAACCTATCTCTAAAATCACTTTCAGAAACATCATCTTTTATTTGTTTTTTAATATATCCAATCTTTTTAAATTCTACACCCTTTGAAACATATTCACCAGAAGTTAATTGTTCATAACTTACCGTTGGAGCTGGTTCTTTAAGCCATTGAATATCAATTAATAAGTTGAAGTGGTTAAGAGCAATATCATACATTACGTTCATATGGGATTCCAAAACTTGTGGGTCCTTAACTTCTCCAATCATGCAGAAATCTACGTCCCATGTGTTATCAAAACTATGTAAAACACCTCCAATTAAATGAAGATTAAATTCAGATAAAATATTGGTTTCGTTTTTTATCGTCATTAAAAAATCTTTAATCTTTTGGTAACTCGGTTTAGTCCAAATTTTTTCTGTGGATACCTTACCAACCTGATAGTAAAAGTAGTCTTGTTCTGCCGCTATTTTTTTAAAAACATTCATAATGGATTAAAAGAAGTAATTACTACCGCCACCACCGCCGCCGCCTCCGAATGTATTACTTGCCGATGCTTCAAAACATAATTGACAATCAGCAAATCCTTGAATTACAAATTTTGCAGTGTTTGTTGTTATATAATAATCCGCCACAACACCATCATAATTTAAAATAGTATAACAAGTATTAGTTGTTGTAACACTAACAATGTTTCCTCCATTTGCCGCAAAATTGAAAATTGGTACACTTGATGGTGTATATATTGTTACGTTTTGTTCACTATCATCACAAGCTCTTGCGGTATATTTTCTATATGTTGGACAAGAAGAACATGATGTAACAGTAGTTCCAAAAGGTTTTGATACAATATAATTTGTATTTTGTACACCTAATTCACTATTAATGGTAACACAAAAATCATCAGTTCCGTCATTACCTACCGCAATATCACCAAGATTAACGTTGTAATCTAAAGTACTATTTGTTGTTCCTGCAAATCCAAATTCAAAAGTATTAATCGTAATTTGAGTAGGAGCAGAATAACAACTCTTAACAATTATTGTTTGTCCATTATCACATCTTGTTCCACTCCAATATTGATATTGTGGACATAATCCAACGCTAGCTGGTGTTTCCTCACAAGATACACAAGTGGTATAAGTTATTGAAGGTGAACCATCAAAATAGTTTCCTGAATACGTTACAGGTAAAACTGTTGGTGGTGCAATATATGTTGAGTCAAATCTACCAATGTAGTTCCAACAAGTATTAAGTGAGTCTTTAAAGATTACGCCAGTTTGAGATACAAATGTAACTCTTTGTGTTTGAATCATTTGTGTCACTAATAGATTAGGGTAGATAGGTGAACAACTTTCATACACATAAACATAATTAGGTGTTGTTGAAGGTGTTGGTGTGAGAGTTGGCGTTGTTGTATTAGTTGGTGTTGGACTATTTGTTTGGTTAGGCGTTGGTGGTGGTGTTGTTCCTACAGTTGCCGTTGGTGACGGAGTAACACTTGGTGATGCTGTAATACTTGGTGTCGGTGTTTGCGAACTTGATGGTGTTACCGTAGGTGTTGTTGTAACAGTTGGTGTTGGTGTTGGAATAATACTACAGTATTCACAAACAGAATAAAGTTGTACGATATCTCCGACTACAGTATTTGATGAGAAGTTTGAATCATCTCTAGTGTAACTAACACAATGGTATCCTCCGTTAAGTTCAACTAAAATAGTCATTCCAATTACAACAGGAACTCCGCTGAATGAAAGACCATCTGTGACATAAAATTCATCACCCGATTGACAATCAGTTAATACCTTAACAGATACACAACTAAATGTTTCGTCTATCATTGGGAATGTTACTTGACCTCCAACAGGAACAGTATTTGTTAATGTAACTGAAGGTGTCAATGTTATTGTAGGCGTAACTGCTGGTGTATATCCACTCATACTGAATGAAATTGAAACTCCATTACAAATATCACCAGTAGGTGTTGGCGTTGGAGTAACTCCAATAGTGTCTACTGTAAAGTTAACATCGTCACACGCAACACTTGGTGTTGGTGTTGGAAGTGGTTCCCAATCACAATCAAAATAGGCATTAAAGTCAAATGTTGAACAATTAACTTGAGTTGGAGTTGGTGTAGGGCAAACACCACTATAAAAATCATTTGCTGCAATATCAGGACAATCTGAGTAACATGGTGTCGCTCCTTGTAAAAGACAAGTTCCTCCAATAGTATTAGATAAACACCAATAACTTTCCGTTACTCCACTGTTATAATAAATTACACCTGTAGTTGTTCCGTCACCAGAATAAACTGGAGCATCATTATATGTTGAACCTGAAGTATAATTTCCACTATAACCTGATAACGATGGTAAATGAGTATAGAAACAAAACACAGAATAACCACATCCTGATGGCGCACTATATAACATAGGTATTAATTCCTCAGTAGGCGTTGGAGTAGGCGTTGGAGTTGGATTTGGGCTAGCATCAGGAGTCGGTGTTGGAGTAGGCGTTGGACATTGTGTTTCTCCTCCCATAAAAACTACTCCATTAGTTGAATAGATTGGTCCTTGTTCGGCATATGTGACTACTTTAGCAAATCCTGTAAATCCAGTGCCTCCCACAATACTATATACATACCCTTCAGTTAATGTACCTGGAATATTTTCAAATCTGAATAAGTTTGTGGAGTCGTTACAATCCTCAAATAAATAAATGTCGTATGGTTCGCTCATGTCTATAATAAATAACCAGATTCTGGCTTTTTATACATTTTAAAAGATAGTTTTATAAAAAAACAAATAAAGACACCAATAATGTATATTTATGAGATATGAAACTTCTCAAAACGATAGAGAAAATTATTAAAGAAGCTGAAGAGCAATACAACAATGCCTGTGAGAGTTGTGTTCCTGTGGAGGAGCTCGATAGGTTAGAAAAACATTATAAGGATTCTTTAAAACTCCTTAAATTATACAGTTCAAATCAAGAACAAAAAAAGAAAATATAGTTTAATTTCTAATCGCTTCACAAATTCCACCTTCTGATTTGAGCTCAAACCCTTTATTATTTAACCAATTATAAATCTCATCTTTTTTATCTTGAGATAAATTATAATCTTCAAAAATAATGAAGTTGGGTAATGAAACTTTGGTTTCATCTATTCCCATTATTAATTTGGCGTCCAGTCCTTCAACATCAAGATGTAACCAATCAATTTTTCCATTACATTCTGATAATATCAAATCAGTAATACTAATAGAACTTTTTTTAGTTGAATGGATTTCTTCTTTTTCCCAATGTTTGATAACACTTTCAACTACGGTATTTGTATAACCCGCTCCACCTTCAAAAAATTCAACTTCCCCACCATTTGGTGTTATTAAGTTTTGAATAGGTTTAACGAGTGAGTTTTTAGTATAATTTTGTTTTAACTTATTAAATTGTTTATCCGAAGCTTCAACTAAAACAGCCTTACATTCTCTATTTTGAACTATTGGTACCCACTCTCCAAACTCACCATCATGTGTTCCGATAACTAACCCTGTTGGGAATTTTCCATTAGATAATAATGATTTATTATAGACCCATAAAGACTTATAGAAATGGTTTCCGTGCTCCATAATGTCCCATTTTTTGATGTATACAATTACTCCTCTTGAGTCAAGGATTTCAACATCAAACATTTCCGTATTAGGATATGTTGCAAACCAATTATCGTTTAGGTTTGATGACCATTGTATTTCACCGCTAACGTGTTTTTTAATGTTTAACTTTAATGGTAAATTTTTGTTGTATTTGCTAATGTGTCCAACACTAACTTTTATACCATCTGAATTATATGTTACTGTTATCATTTCTTATGTTTTTCTATAAAATAATTTATGTCTTGACTCCATAATATCATTGCCTCTTCTTTAACCTTACTTTCTTCCCAATCCCACCAAGCAATATCTAATAGGTCTTTAATTTGTTGTTCTTCAAATCTGTATTTCAAATGTTTTGCGGGATTACCACCAACAACTGAAAAAGGTTCTACATCTTTGGTTACTAACGCTCCTGCAGCAACAATTGCCCCATGTCCAATTTTAACACCAGACATTATTGTTGACTTGGCTCCAATCCATACATCATTTCCAACTATAATATCACCCTTACAAGATGGATGACCCATCTCCATATGTAAACTTGCAATTTCAGGTGTGACTGGACCTAACAATTGAGAGCTTGTTGTTATCCAATCTGGTCTATGGTTGGCATGTAAAAAAAAATTACAGTCTCTTCCAATTGAACAATACTTTCCAACGTGTATATGATATTCGTCGCTCCAAGAAATTATATTAACATTTCTGTCAAAGTATGTTCCTTTATCCGCACGCCATAAATGAATATTTTCAATCATTGTTCAATTTCTTTTAAAGTATTATGTTTTATTTTTTTTATAATTTTTGTTATATCATAATTAATACCATTGTATTCTATTAATACACAAGGAGTATCATATTTATGAAATCCTAAATCAAACAAAGAATTACCAATTATATCATATCGATATTTATTTTCTCCTATGGTTAATAAAATATTTTTTAGTTCATTTATATCATAAAATAATAATTTCACAGTTGTAGGTTCTTCATCATTTTTATCCACAAAAAATTTTAAATCTTTAATAGGTGAATAATTAAAAAAATCTTCCCCTTCATAATAATATATTTCATCTTCAACTGGAGTTTTTATAATATTATACGGAAAAATATTTATAAGTTTATGTAACCAAACAAAAGCATCTCCTCCCTCAGAATCTAAATAATTTTGAAGAGTAATATATGATATAAACTTTTGTAAATTTTCTTTATTAAAAATCATAAAATGTAACCCTACATCCCATATTGTCTCTCCTCTTTTTGACGAATAAACATCACATTCTCGATTACTCATTAATCCTTCAATTACGGTATCATCAAATTTCAAATCATAAATCATATGATAGAAATAATCATAGTCTAAATTTAACGCAATCTCACTTAATTTTTTAACTTGATATAAACCAGCCCACCCATAATCGGGTACTGTTTTTGTTGTTTTTATCGATTTGTCACCTAATTTAAAAATTCTCCAAAAATATATTGCTTTCTGTGGCCAATCAAGAACTGGATTATCTTTCATTAAGAAAAAATAATCACATTTTTGTTGAACGCTTTCGGGCAAAATAATTGGACTGACCACCATTACATCTATTCCAAAATTTTTTACGTTATCTATATTTCTTTCAAGAATTTTTAATTTTTCTTCGGTATCACAATAACTGCTTATTAATGCAATTTTTTTTGTTTTTTCTTCTTGCGCCATAAATTTTAATTTTCAATTGAAATATAATGCATATCATTTATATTTTCAATAAATAAATTAACAAATGAATAGACCTAAAATTTACGCCCACGGTTCTTACGTTGGTGACACAGGATATAATCAACATACAAGAGATTTTTTTAGACATTTAGATAAACACTCGGATATTAAAGTGAGAAACTTTACCGTAGGTAAATCTTGGAAAGGTTATAATGAAACCCCTCACGACAACGAACACTATTTTAATAAAACAGATAAAAAATTATTATACAAACAAGTTTTATGGAATACTGATAAAACAAGAAGTAATTATTCTATTTATTCTGACAAATCTAAAGAATTTGAACCTGATGTTAATATTGTATTGTGTGAAACAAATCATCACATTTTTTATGATAACTATGACGGACCAAAAATTGCGTATAATGTGTGGGAATCAACCTTACAACCACAACAATATTTTAATAAATTAAAAGAGTTTGATGAGATGTGGGTTCCATCAAAATGGCAAAGAGACTGCACCATCGCACAAGGTTATGACCCAAATAAAATTAAGGTGGTACCTGAAGGTGTTGATGTGAATACTTTCTTCCCTGATAAGGAATCTACACATCCATTAACAAAAGATAAGTTCACATTCTTTTTAGCAGGAAGGTGGGACTATAGAAAATCAATTAAAGAGGTCATTGAAACCTTCGTAAAGACGTTTGATAAAAACGAACCTGTTGAATTAATTGTTTCTGTTGATAACCCATTCTCAAATGATGGTTTTAAATCAACTGAAGAACGATTAAAACATTATGGTTTAGAAGATGATAGAATTAAAATTCTTCATTTCCCACCAAGAGAAGAATACATTAGATTATTAAAGTCTTGTAGTGTGTTCGTGTCTTGTGCAAGAGCTGAAGGTTGGAACTTACCTCTTATTGAAGCAATGGCTTGTGGTACTCCATCAATTTACTCAGATTGTTCAGGTCAATTAGAATTCGCAGAAGGTAGAGGTATTCCTGTTAAGATATCACACGAATTAGCAGTAAGTGCCAGTACATATAATCATTTTAATGATAATGTTGGAAATTATTATGAACCCGATTTTAATGACTTAGGTGAAAAGATGATTGCGGTTTATGGTGATTATGAAAGATATAAAACATTTGCATTAGTAGAGTCAGAACAGATTAGAGAAGAATTTAATTGGGAACGTGTTGCTGAAATAGGATTAGAAACAATCAATGATTTCTTAGAAAGAAAACCTTGGTTAGATAAACCAAAAAAAGAAAATAGAACTATTATCAGTTACTTAGATGGTCCAAGAGTTGAAGTTTTAGGTGATGAGAAAAAAGAATACCTTGTTGAGTTCATCAATGGTGATAATGATAAGGTAATTCATTCTCAAACCATTACCAATAATATGTGGGTTGCCAGTTCCAAAAAATACTATATTCCTTGGGTTATAAAAATTAATGGCGAAATTGTTGATAGATTTAATTTGGAAAATAAAACCGTTTTAATTTCTTTTGAGACAAAAGCCATTGGTGATACATTAGCATGGGCACCATATGCAATTGAATTAATGAATGAAAAAAAATGTAAGGTTGTTTTAAGTACATTCCACAATGAATGGTTTGAAGGTTCCAATGATTATAAAGACATTTCATTTATAAAACCTGGTGAGTCAGTTAATTGCGATGTAATCTATAGATTAGGTTGGTTTAAAGATGATAATCAAACTTGGAGGAAGTTTGATAATTACCCGACTCAAATTAATCTAATTCCTTTACAACAAACCGCAACAGATATTTTAGGTTTAGACTATAAAGAGATAAATTATAGTTTAAATTTTACACCTAAACCAAGACCGATAAAAAAGAAATATGTTGTTTTTGGTCCTCAATCAACTGCTGGCTGTAAAGAATGGGTTTTTGATAATTGGGTTATCCTTTCAAAAATGTTAAAAGAATTAGGATATGAAGTTGTAATTTTATCATTAAAAAAATATAATATTGATGGTGTTATACATAACCACACCAAAGATTGGTCAGAAGTTATGAATGTTTTATTTCATGCGGATTTCTTCGTAGGATTAAGCTCAGGATTATCTTGGATGAATTGGGCATTAGGCAAAAAGACAATTATGATTGCAGGATTCAGTGAGAATAATCATGAGTTTTCATATAATATGACAAGAGTTTCAAACAACCTTTGTATTAAATGTTGGAATGACCCTGTGTTAACATTTGACCCTGGTGATTGGGATTGGTGTCCAGTTTATAAAGGAACTGAAAGACAACATATTTGTCAAAAATCTATTACACCGTTACAAGTGTTTAATAGTTTAGAATTATAAAATAAATTTAGTAAAATAAAAAAAATGAACTTAGATAATTTTGATTGGGGTTGGATGAATAAACCAACAAATAAAACTTTAACCAGTGGGGATATAACAAAATCATACTCTCAGTGGCACAAAGACACAATATTAAAAGAGGTATTCGAAGATAAAATCTATGAAAGATTCTTTGAGGTTGAAGAAGGGGATGTTGTAATGGATATTGGTTCAAGTGTAGGTCCTTTTACATATTCAATACTAAAAAATAATCCAAGTCATGTTTATTGTATTGAACCAAGTTCAGAGGAACTTGATACTTTATTAAATAATACTAAAAATGGGCCAGTGACTGTTATAAATAAAGGAATATCCGATGAAGAAGGTGAATCTGAATTCAACCTATTTGGACTTGAGGATGGGCTAAAGGTTGCTCAATCAACAACGTTTGATAAAATTAAAGAAGAATTTAATATTTCAAAAATAGATTTTATAAAAACTGATTGTGAAGGTGGAGAATACTCTATATTCAATAATAAAAATATTTTTTGGATTAAAGAAAACGTAAAAAAAATTGTTGGTGAGTGGCATTTAGAAACACCAGAAAAAAAACAAAAATTCAAAGTTTTTAGAGACACTTATTTAAGATTATTCCCAAACGTAAAGGTATTCTCTGTTGATGGTATCGATATTAAATGGGAATTATGGAATGAAAACTTTATTAATTACTACTTTCAAGTAATTATTTATATTGATAATAGAGATTAAAGTGATTTGTAAACTACAAGAATCTTTGGAACGTCTCGTCTTTCACCATGTACAAGGAAAAAACAATTAATTTTTTCTGATTCAGATTTGATGTAAATTTGATTGTTTTCTATTTTTTCAACCCAATGTGGAGTATATTCTCCATTTGGTGTAAGTTGAACTGTTGTTGTATCCACATCTACTAATCCTGACCAATATTCAGGTAATTCAATTATGTTTGAATTTGTTCTTCCTCTATGATAAACGGCGTGTTCAGGTCCTTCTAAACATCCATAAGTAATTCTATACCCTTCTCTTGTTGGGTGGGCAATATCAAATGACTTTGTTGTCGCACTTAAAGAACCATTAATTATTGTATTTCCTGATGTTGTAGTATTTCCCGTAAAATTAAAATCAACATACGCATTAATAGAATCAGTGTTGACATTAAAAACAGCACCAGTTGCTCCTGATATACCCCACAATAAATTAGAGGTAGGGTCATCAACAACTTCCACAAACGTTCCTGTTTCACCAGTAACTGTTAATATACTAGCAGAACTATTACCTGAAAGCACGGTTATACCATTTACGGTTAAACCTGTAGACTTTATGTTATTAGTATCAAAAACGTTTATATTTGCCATTGTTTATAAATATCAATCATTTTTTATTTTTTAAGCACAAGACGTACCATCTATTGCAGTTATGAATACACTATTATTACTATTAATCTCTACAAAATTTACTGTGAACGTATCAGAACCATTTCCAGGGACATTTACACAAGCTGTGGCCGAATCACTTCCAGTTAAGGTAATTGTTTGACCAGGTGTTGTTGAACCATAATATACCACTACGGTTCTTGTACCAGTTAATGTAGTTTGGAATGTTCCATAACCACCACCACCATTTACAGGGAAGTTGTCTCCACTGACATAGGTCACACTTACTCCATCTACAGTAACATCGTTTATATCAACATCTAATGAATATACTGAGTTAACCACAAAATAAACGCCACTTGGAGGTGTTGGAGAATTTGAAGGAGTGTTTGAAGGACTCACTGGTGGTGCTCCACAGGTAGAACAATCAACACCATCATACAAGCAAGATATGTTACACAATGCAGGATAAGTTAATCCTGCGTCAGGGTATATTGTAGTTAATGGTTCTACACAGAAATTAAGTGTTCCATATCCAGGAACCGATACTGTAGTTTCAGGGTCTCCACAAGGTGTATATGTTATATTTACAGATTCTGCCGTTGTATTTGTTGTTTGGTAACATTCACAAGAAGGTGGTGTTGGTGGTGTTGAAGTAGGAGTATTAGTTGGAGCTGGTGTTGGTGTCTGTGAAGGTAAAATACTACAAGCCACATAATCTAAAAGTACTCCATCTGTATAAACTTGAGCCGCCCATGTTGTGCCTCCTTTTTCTAAAAGAAACCATTGACCACTAGAGCCACCATTATGAGGTACTGTTAAATTAGAATTATCATAGAAAATCATTCCTACCATAGGTGTTGTATATCCTGGAGGAGCATAAACAACGATAGTTGTTGAACCTGCGCAAGCATCATAAGTATTACCGTAACCAAATGATGATATATTATATGGAATTGCCAATTGTGTTGGTGTAGGTGTTTGAGTTGGAGTTGCGGTTAATGTGGTAGTACTTGTTGGAGAATTAGTAGGTGTTTGAGTTGGAGTTGCGGTTAATGTGGTAGTACTTGTTGGAGTTTTAGTTGGTGTTTGTGTTGCAGTTAATGTAGTAGTGGTTGTTGGTGTTTGTGTTCTTGTTTGAGTTGGTGTTTGTGAAGGTAGAGTTGCACAAGTGTAAACGGTTTGAAGTACTCCGTTTGCATTTGGAAGAACAGCGTAAAATGTTCCATCATATTCTAACAAATACCACCCACTACCACCAGGAGTCCAAGTAGCTGTCAACCCTGGATTAGTATACATTTGAGCACTTACGGCAGGACTTATTCCACCACCAGCACCTGGTGTCTGATACAAGAAGTCAATACCACTAACTGAACCTAAACAAGCAAAATACTCATTAGCATAATCACTTGAAGACCTTGAGAATATTGTTGCTGGTGTTGTTGGTGTTGGAGTTTGTGTTCTTGTTTGAGTTGGTGTATTAGTAGGAGTTTGAGTTGAAGTGGCAGTTAAAGTAGTTGTTGTAGTCGGAGTTTGTGTTCTTGTTTGAGTTGGTGTTGATGTTACAGCAGCAGTTCCTGTTTGAGTGTTAGTAGGAGTTTGAGTTGAAGTTGCTGTTAAAGTAGTTGTTGTAGTTGGAGTTTGTGTTCTTGTTTGAGTTGGTGTTGATGTTACTGCCGCAGTACCTGTTTGGGTCTGAGTTGGCGTTTGAGTCGAAGTTGCGGTTAAAGTAGTTGTTGTAGTTGGTGTTTGTGTTTGAGTTGGCGTTGATGTTACTGCGGCTGTTCCTGTTTGAGTGTTAGTTGGAGTTTGAGTTGGCGTTGATGTTACTGCAGCAGTTCCTGTTTGAGTCTGAGTTGGCGTTTGAGTCGAAGTGGCGGTTAAAGTAGTTGTTGTAGTTGGAGTTTGTGTTGGCGTTGATGTTATCGCCGCTGTTCCTGTTTGAGTGTTAGTTGGAGTTTGTGTTGGCGTTGACGTTATCGCCGCTGTTCCTGTTTGAGTGTTAGTTGGAGTTTGTGTTAAAGTAGGACTAGCAGTAATACTTGAAGTTGGTGTAGGGCTCATTCCTACTGTCTGAGTTGGTGTTGGTGTTGGTGTTGTTGTAGGGGTAGGTATAATAAACGTAATAACCGCCTTTGCGATTGCATTAATTTTAAAATTCCCTTTATTTATCCTAATTGACATTATTTAACTTTATTTACTTAGGACACATTTAGTGTTGCAATCCAATAAGTAGGATAAAGTAGACCAGTATTACTATTTGAATTAATTATAAATCCATTTACCGTTACACTTTCTACCGTCCATACTCTAGCGTCTCCACCTGTTACGGTTACTGAATAATTTGTATTAGGAAATGCAGAAGTAAATGATATCTGATAATTATAAGGTGTACCTGTCCATGTTGAGTTTGAAACAATACCAGATTTAGCTGTTGTTGAACTTGTCACAGTTCCTGTTCCTGCAGCAATAATCCAATTACTACCATCACTTATAACCTCAATACTATCGTTATTTTTTAAACTTTTTGTGCTTGCTCCATCAATTGTTTGACCTGAAGTTGTTGCAACTGTAACAACTCCACTACCGTTATTTTTAATAACATAATTCTTACCATCAATTAATACCGCAGGTGGTAATGTTACTGTAATAGTATTACCTGTAACATCTATTAAATAATCATTTTCCCCTACGTTATAATTCGCATTAATTTCCGTAATAGGAAATGTTATTCCTCCCAATGATTTTATCCCTTTTCGTACAATAAATTCGTTAGCCATTACTTTTTGAAATTAAGGGAGAGGTTACCCTCTCCCGTTTTATTAGTTTTGTTCTTTGTATTCAAGTAACACTTTCTCAACATCTTTACGTTCTGCTTGTATAAAGAAACTAACATTTATAACTGATGTTTCAGAATCTATGTAAATTTTATTATCTTCAATTTTAACAAGATAATGTAGTGTTGCTGAACCTATTGGTGTCAATTGAATTGTTATACTATTTTCGTGAACTAATCCTGTCCAATAATCAGGTAATTCTATTACTTTTGATGTTGCGATACCTCTAACATATACTCCATGTTCTGGTCCTTCTAACACACCATATCTTAATCTAAATCCTTCTTTTGTTGGGTGAGGGATATCAAATGATTTTGATGCTGCGGTAAACGCTCCCGTCACATTAGTAGCTCCCGTAACATTCAAAGTTGAGCCATCATATCTCATCCCTGCATTACCTTGAACTGTTCCTGCGGTTCCTGTTGCTGTAACAACAAAAGTATTTGTATTGTTATTTACAACTGCTGAGTTACCCGATGTTCCACTTGAACCTGAACTACCGCTAGTTCCTGAAGAACCTGAACTACCACTTGTTCCTGAACTACCGCTAGTTCCTGATGAACCTGAACTACCACTTGTTCCTGATGAACCATTTATACCTGAAGTTCCTGATGAACCTGAACTACCACTTGTTCCTGATGAACCATTAGTACCAGATGTACCACTTGAACCTGAACTACCGCTAGTTCCTGAAGAACCTGAGCTACCACTAGTTCCTGAAGAACCATTTGAACCTGATGTTCCTGATGTTCCTGAAGAACCATTTGAGCCAGATGTTCCTGATGTACCACTTGAACCTGAGCTACCAGATGTTCCTGATGAACCATTTGAGCCAGATGTTCCTGAAGTTCCTGAAGAACCTGAGCTACCACTTGTTCCTGATGAACCACTTGAACCAGATGTTCCTGAAGAACCATTTGAGCCAGATGAACCACTAGTTCCTGAAGAACCATTAGTACCAGATGTACCACTTGAACCAGATGAACCACTAGTTCCTGAAGAACCTGAGCTACCACTAGTTCCTGAAGAACCATTTGAACCTGATGTTCCTGATGTTCCTGAAGAACCATTTGAACCGCTAGTTCCTGAAGAACCATTAGTACCAGATGTACCACTTGAACCTGAGCTACCTGAAGTTCCTGATGAACCATTTATACCTGAAGTTCCTGATGAACCATTTATACCTGAAGTTCCTGATGAACCACTTGTTCCTGATGAACCACTTGTTCCTGATGAACCACTTGAGCCAGACGTTCCTGAAGAGCCTGAACTACCTGAAGTTCCTGATGAACCATTTATACCTGAAGTTCCTGATGAACCATTTATACCTGAAGTTCCTGATGAACCGCTTGAACCAGATGTTCCTGAACTACCTGAACCTGATGTTCCTGATGAACCACTTGAACCCGCTGTTCCTGAAGAACCTGAGCTACCGCTAGTTCCTGAAGAACCTGAGCTACCGCTAGTTCCTGAAGAGCCTGAACTACCTGAAGTTCCGCTTGAACCATTTGAGCCAGATGTTCCTGATGAACCATTTGAGCCAGATGTTCCTGATGAACCACTTGAACCTGCTGTTCCTGAAGAACCTGAGCTACCTGAAGTTCCGCTTGAACCAGATGTACCACTTGAACCTGAGCTACCGCTTGTTCCTGAAGAACCATTTGAGCCAGATGTACCACTAGTTCCTGATGAACCTGAGCTACCTGAAGTTCCGCTTGAACCTGATGTTCCTGAAGAACCTGAGCTACCACTTGTTCCTGAAGAACCATTTGAACCAGATGTACCACTAGTTCCTGATGAACCACTTGAGCCAGATGTTCCTGATGAGCCTGAGCTACCACTTGTTCCTGAAGAACCATTTGAACCAGATGTGCCTGAGCTACCGCTTGAACCAGATGTTCCTGAAGAGCCTGAGCTACCACTTGTTCCTGAAGAACCATTTGAACCAGATGTACCGCTAGTTCCTGATGAACCTGAGCTACCACTTGTTCCTGAAGAACCGCTTGAACCAGATGTTCCTGATGAGCCTGAGCTACCACTTGTTCCTGAAGAACCGCTTGAACCAGATGTTCCTGAGCTACCGTCTGTACCATTACTTCCTGAAGTTCCTGAAGAACCGCTTGAGCCACTTGTTCCTGAAGAACCACTTGAACCTGATGTACCTGATGTACCTGAACTACCGCTTGAACCACTTGTTCCTGAAGAGCCACTTGAACCTGATGTACCTGAACTACCGCTTGAACCACTTGTTCCTGAAGAGCCGTCTGAACCTGAACTTCCGCTAGTTCCTGATGAACCTGAGCTACCTGAAGTTCCTGAAGAACCACTTGAGCCAGATGTTCCTGAAGAACCTGAGCTTCCGCTAGTTCCTGAGCTGCCAGACGTTCCGCTTGAACCATCTATACCACTAGTTCCTGAAGAACCCGCAGTTCCTGATGTTCCTGAAGTACCTGATTCACCAGATACTCCTGATGTTCCTGAAGAACCATCTGTACCATTACTTCCACTTGTTCCTGATGAACCATCTGTTCCGTTAGAACCGCTAGTTCCTGAGCTACCATCTGTACCGTTGCTACCGCTAGTTCCTGAGCTACCATCTGTACCGTTGCTACCGCTAGTTCCTGATGAACCGTCCGTACCATTACTACCACTAGTTCCTGAAGAGCCATCTGTTCCTGATGAACCAGAAGTTCCTGAAGAGCCATCTGTACCATTACTTCCTGATGTTCCTGAAGAGCCATCTGAACCTGAGCTACCGCTTGTTCCTGATGAACCATCTGTACCATTACTTCCACTTGTTCCTGATGAACCATCTGTTCCGTTAGAACCGCTAGTTCCTGAGCTACCATCTGTACCGTTGCTACCGCTAGTTCCTGAGCTACCATCTGTACCGTTGCTACCGCTAGTTCCTGATGAACCGTCCGTACCATTACTACCACTAGTTCCTGAAGAGCCGTCTGTTCCGTTAGAACCGCTAGTTCCTGATGAACCATCTGTACCATTACTTCCACTTGTTCCTGAAGAACCATTTGAACCAGAAGTTCCTGAAGAACCATCTGTTCCGTTAGAACCGCTAGTTCCTGAAGAGCCATCTGTTCCGTTAGAACCGCTAGTTCCTGAAGAGCCATCTGTTCCTGATAAACCAGAAGTTCCTGAAGAGCCATCTGTACCATTACTTCCTGATGTTCCTGAAGAGCCATCTGAACCTGAGCTACCGCTAGTTCCTGATGAACCGTCCGTACCATTACTACCACTAGTTCCTGAAGAGCCGTCTGTTCCGTTTGAACCTGATGTGCCTGAGCTACCGTCCGTACCATTACTACCACTTGTTCCTGAGCTACCGTCTGTACCATTACTTCCTGAAGTGCCACTTGAGCCATCTGTTCCGTTTGAACCTGATGTGCCTGAGCTACCGTCCGTACCATTACTTCCACTAGTTCCTGAAGAACCATCTGTACCAGAAGTTCCTGACGTACCTGCGTCAGTTCTTGTTTCTAATTTATTGGTTGTTGTATTTAAAACAACAACTTGGTCTGATGTACTACCAGAGTTAACTCCATATACAATCAGCCCTTTACGGGCTACAAATTCATTTGCCATAGTTTTCTTTTTTCACTTTCCAAAAGAAAAATTCTTTTATGTTTATTAATCTATAAATATTGAAATAATTGTTATTATCGTATCTAATTAAAAAAAAACCACATCTTATTAGGATGTGGTTTTAAATCTTATATTTCTAAGGTTAGAACATTATTCTACTTCCTACTTTTACTGTCCAATTTCCTGATGTTACAACCGCTTGGAATAATATATTACTACCACTTACTGTTGTTTGGAATGAGATACCTGTTGTCGCTCCTCCAATATCAGGTGTTGAGTAATCTGTGAACATTGATGTTATGTTATCCCAAACTGATATGACAGTTCCTGCTCTTTTATTTGTTCCATCAGATACATAATAATCAAATACCGCAGATACTCCTGATGCCGCTACAATTGTTATCAACGTTGAGGTAGTGGATACTGAACCACCTGAATATGAACTTAGATAGAAATTAGTACCATCAAATCTCATATTTTCTTCTCCTTGAATTGTTCCCGCAGTTCCTGTAGCGGTAAGAACATAGTTATCAACATTATTATTAATTAAAGCTGACCCACTTGTTCCTGAAGAACCTGAAGAACCTGAAGTTCCTGAGCTACCACTTGTTCCTGAGCTACCATCAGTTCCATTTGAACCGCTAGTTCCTGAAGAACCATCTGTTCCGTTAGAACCTGAGCTACCTGAAGTTCCGCTTGAACCATCTGTTCCATTTGAACCGCTAGTTCCTGAAGAACCATCTGTTCCGTTACTACCTGAAGTTCCGCTTGAACCATCTATACCACTAGTTCCTGAAGAACCCGCAGTTCCTGATGTTCCTGAAGTACCTGATTCACCAGATACTCCTGAAGTTCCTGAGCTACCGTCTGTTCCATTTGAACCTGAAGTACCTGAGCTACCATCTATTCCTGAAGTTCCTGAAGAACCATCAGTACCGTTTGAACCACTAGTTCCTGAAGAACCATCTGTTCCGTTGCTACCACTAGTTCCTGAAGAACCATCTGTACCATTACTTCCTGAAGTTCCTGAAGAACCATCAGTACCGTTTGAACCAGAAGTTCCTGAGCTACCGTCTGTTCCATTACTACCGCTAGTTCCTGAAGAACCATCAGTACCGTTTGAACCAGAAGTTCCTGAGCTACCGTCAGTTCCATTACTACCGCTAGTTCCTGAAGAACCATCTGTTCCATTAGAACCTGAAGTGCCTGAGCTACCATCTATTCCTGAAGTTCCTGAGCTACCGTCAGTTCCGTTAGAACCTGAAGAACCTGAAGTGCCTGAGCTGCCATCTATTCCTGAAGTTCCGCTTGAACCATCTGTACCATTAGAACCTGAAGTTCCTGAAGAACCATCGGTTCCATTACTTCCTGATGTACCTGAGCTACCGTCTGTACCGTTACTTCCTGATGTACCTGAGCTACCGTCTGTACCGTTACTTCCACTAGTTCCTGAAGAACCATCTGTACCATTTGAGCCAGAAGTTCCTGAAGAACCGTCTGTTCCGTTGGAACCTGAAGTACCTGAGCTACCATCTATTCCTGAAGTTCCTGAAGAACCGTCTGTACCATTACTACCGCTAGTTCCTGAAGAGCCATCTGTACCGTTAGAGCCACTAGTTCCTGAAGAACCATCTGTTCCGTTTGAACCTGAAGTTCCTGATGAACCGTCTGTACCATTACTTCCTGAAGTTCCTGATGAACCGTCTG
>Ga0209088_10000478_pt1 | contig 28231 bp, 19 predicted proteins | sample S_140625_EF_Meta_FD_187324 | JGI IMG/M metagenome (GOLD analysis project Ga0209088, IMG submission 187324) | Freshwater microbial communities from Lake Simoncouche, Canada to study carbon cycling - S_140625_EF_MetaG (SPAdes) (version 2) | ecosystem: Environmental > Aquatic > Freshwater > Lake ... | reverse complement strand
TAGAAGCGATTGCTACAAATGCGGGATTTGCGTCTAGATCAAAATTCATTGACGCTTTTAAAGAGCGAAAGGGAGTAACCCCTTCCGCTTTTATAAAATCTTTTAGAACAGTAGAAGCTTAGCGAGGCATGATGCCTAATTGCTGTAAGAATTCTAACATGTCCATAAAATCACGCTCTTCTGTAATCTTACCATTTACAATAGTTGCAATCGTACAGCCAACCACGTCCACATCCTTATTGGTTGCTGGAATGCCAAAGAAAGTACCTGTATGCTTGCCCTTAAAATTCCAGTATTTCACTACTTTATTGCCTTGTGCAAGTGATTCTCTTACAGTAAATTGTCTATTACTAAATCCAGTCACATAATTTGCGTAATACGCTATCGCATTCGCCTTGCCTGTTACTGCAGGTGTCGTGTGTAAAATCACATTATCAGCAAAAGCAGTATCTAATACATTCACTCTTCCTTCATTAACTACCACGTCCCAAACTTGCCCGTAAAACTTGATGTTTTTTGCAGCCAGATCCATTTTTTGTGCAGATACCGCAGTAACTGCCAATGTGCATAATGCTGTTAAGCATATAAACATTTTTTTCATAGTAATATTTATTTTGATTTGACCCAAAAATATATTGTACAATTTCTAAAAATCACAATTGATCATTTGAATATGTTCCCAATTACGCAAACGGAACGAAAAATTTGATATTTTTAACAAAATCAAAAATTGAAACAAAAATTAGGACCAATAGTTGCGATTTTGTTGATGGTAGCAGCGCATGTTGTTGGACAAACAAACAATACATCCATTTCAAGCAATGGCTTTAAAGTCATTCCGCTTGGTGTGAAGGGTGGCTTAGATGAGTCTAATCTGTCTGCATACCTTGTGGCTGCCAGTGGCAGCGATCAATTTATTTGTTTAGACGCCGGTACTATTTATAAGGGCCTTGAGCTTGCTGGAGCAAAAAAGCTTTTTAAATCATCCAACCCTAGTCTTATTCAACAAAATAATATCAATAGTTATTTTACTTCTCATGCACATTTAGACCATACTGCAGGACTGATCATGAATTCCCCCAATGACAAAGCAAAAAATTTATACGGACTTTCTTCTGTCTTAGACGTATTTAAGAAAAATTATTTTACCTGGTCTGCTTGGGCCAATTTTGGGAGTGAAGGAGAGGCGCCCATCTTAAAAAAATACAGCTATCAATCCCTAACACCTAAGCTTGAAATTTCAATTGACAATACTGGCTTATTTGTTACGCCCTATGTGTTAAGTCATGTCAATCCCTATGAGAGCAGTGCTTTTCTTGTAAGAAATCAGGATGCTTATTTATTATACCTTGGCGACACAGGTGCAGATAGGGTTGAAAAAAGCGACCAGCTAACTCAATTATGGCAGACCATAGCGCCCTTGGTAAATCAAAATCAACTTAAAGCCATCTTTATTGAAGTGTCTTTTGATAATAGCGTTTCTGAAAAATCTTTGTTTGGGCACCTTACACCGAATCTGTTGATGGAAGAAATGACAAAATTAAACCAACTATCAAAAGGCCAATTAAAAAATACGCAATTGTATGTAACACATATCAAACCTTGTGATGGCTGCGAAGCAAAAATAAAAGGAGAAATTCAAGCAGCCAATCAAATTGGTTTAAACATTTTCTATCCAACACAGGCTTCCCTGATTGAACTGAAGTAAAAATTCAATACCTTTAAAATTCTTAAATTAAAAAATATGTCAACTAAAATTACCGTAAATAATAACGGATCTTTGAAAGTCGAGGGCGAATTTACAATCGTAGATAGAGAAGGAAATACCTATGACTTAGCCGGTAGAAACGTATTAGGATTATGCAGATGCGGATTGAGTAAAAACAAACCTTTTTGCGATGGTGCACACAATGGACAGTTCGAACACCAAGCGACTGCATTTGCATTGCCTCCAAAAAAAGTATAGTCATTCAAATTGAACTACCAAAATTTGATATAAAGCGCAATCACCACGCCTAAAACAAGCATCGCCATAGCTAAATGGGCATTCGATAATTTAAACTGTCCCTCGTCTTCGGTGATGTCGTTTTCATGTTTTTGCCCTTTCACATCCAATAAGCTAACAACTATAATGGATAAAGTGGTGAAGCAAAATACCCAGCCCATTTGTATTAAATAAGGAATTTCAAAACTGCCTGATGCAGTTGGATACGCTGTATACAATAAAGTATCATTACCCATCCAGCCAGGTAAGAACTTATCAAAAATAATGGAGAGCGCCACACCTAAAAAGATACCCGTGATCGCTGCTTTTGAAGTCGCTCTTTTCCAAAAGAAGCCTAACAAGAAAACTGGGAAGATGGCTGGAGAAATATAACCCGTATATTTTTGGATAAATTCAAATCCACCTTTGCCACCTATTCCCAAAGTATCTTTCCAGTTAATGATAATTGCAATCAATAATGAAAGAATGATGATCACTCTTCCGGTTGTTACAATTTTTTTATCAGAAGCATCTTTATTGATATACTTTTTATAAATATCTAAGGAATAAATCGTAGAAATACTATTTGCTTTGCCCGCCAATGATGCCACTATCGCTGCCGTCAAAGCCGCCATAGACAATCCTTTTAGGCCCACTGGTAAAAATCCAACCACAGCCGAATAGGCGTTGTCTTGATTCAACACACCATTCGTCATCATCTGCGTTTGCAATCCTCCATTTTGGTATAATACATAGGCTGCAATTCCTGGAACCACTACTAAAATTGGCATCATTAATTTTAAAAAGGCAGCAAATAAAATACCTGTTCTTGCTGTTTTTAAATCTGCACCCAATGCTCTTTGTGTGATATACTGATTACATCCCCAATAATTTAAATGCGCTACCCAGATACCAGCAACCATCATAGCCATTCCTGGTAAGCTTGAATAGTCCTCAATTTCTTTTTGTGTTGCACCTGGACCAGGTTTATCAAATATCATTTTAAAATGATCTGGTGCTGCTTGCATTAAGTGCTTAAAGCCTGCAACCATATTCTTACCCATACCAAATTGTTCACTGACAACTGTTAATGCAATATAAGATGTGATTAATCCGCCCACTGTTAAAACCAATACCTGAAATACATCGGTATAACCAATCACTTTCATGCCACCCAATGTAATGAACAATGCAAATACGGCTAAGCCAATCATAATTAAATGAAAATGCGTGCCTCCTGATAAGTTATTGATTGCGATGGCTCCTAAATATAAGATGGAGGTAAGGTTGACAAAGATGTATAAGAACAACCAAAAGATGGCCATGATCATGGCGACAGTTTCATTGTACCTCGTTTTTAAAAACTGAGGCATGGTATAGATCTTATTTTTTAAATACACTGGCATAAAAAAGATCGCCACCACCACCAAGGCAACTGCGGCTAGCCATTCATATACCGAAATAGCAAGTCCTAGTCTAAATCCATTGCCACTCATGCCTATAAATTGCTCTGCAGAAATATTAGAGGCAATTAAACTTGCCCCAATGGCCCACCAAGTTAATTGTCCCTCCGCCAAAAAGAAGTCTTTGGTATTGGTGATGTTCGTATTCTTTTTTCGATAGATCCAAATTCCATAAGAGGAGATCAATATAAAATACAATACAAATACAATGTAATCATAGCTTTGCAATCCTTGATTCATAAAGCAGGGTTTAGTGGTCTAAATTAAGGTTTATCTATTATATTTAAGGATAATTCAAAGGATATGAACCCAAATTTCAAACAATTTAGTGCCTTAATTAGCAACCCTATTTCCTTTAGATTTTTTTTATTCCAAAAATTGCCTGCTGCTTTTTTTTCTGGTCTCAGGATGGTACATTTTGATGCAACTACTTGCACTGTAAAAATCAAGTATTCATGGTTCAGTCAAAATCCTTTTAAATCTATTTATTTCGCAGTAGAAGCGATGGCAGCAGAAATGTGTTCGGGCATGTTGGCATTTGGACAGGTGTACCATCGCAATCCAAAGATTAGTATGTTGGTCGTAAAGATGGAAGTGAATTTTATTAAAAAAGCAACCGGCACCGTATTATTTACTTGTGAAGATGGCGCGTTGATCCTAGCAGCTATAGATGAATCTATCGAAACAGGGGAAGGTAAAACGGTAATTTGTAAATCGGTGGGGACAAATGAGAAAGGCGAAGTGGTAGCCGAATTTAATTTTACATGGAGTTTTAAAGCAAAAAATAATTCAATTTAATAAAAACGCAAATATGAAAAAAATTAAAACAAATACTTTAGTATTCATAATGAACTGTTTTCTTATAGTATTTATGAGCGGTTCATTATTGGCTCAAAACGCTAACCCTCCAGGCTTGAAATACATTAAAGAAAGCGAATTAAAAAAAGATTTATATACTTTAGCTGATGCGCATTTTAACGGCAGGTCGGCAGGTACTTTAGATGAATTAAAAGCTTCTATGTGGTTAGTTGAAAAATATAGAAGTATTGGTTTATTACCTGCTGGTGATGATGGAACTTATTTACAGTTTTTTAATTTATGGCGTAATCATATTTCAGATAAGACGGTGATAAAAATTAACAATAAAACTGCAATGCTATGGAATGAAGTAGCCGTAGCCCAAATGGCGAATGCTTCCATAGTGGCGCCTATTATGTATTTAGGCAATGCTGCAGATATAGATACTACAAAATTAGATATTAAAAATAAGGTGGTGGCTATTGAAGCTTCTTCTAAGGGAATCAATTTAAATGTTTCTTTACCTACATGGCGCTATAGCAGAAGCGTGCAAACAAAATATGCTATGCCCCTTATTAGAAAAGGTGCTTCCGCCGTTATTATTATAGCAGATGATTATGCAGAAAAAGCATGGGACGATGCTGCAGAAAATTTCAAAAGAGGTAATTATGATATTGATGGTGGCCCCAATGTAACGTTAACTACTGCCATTCCAATTTTATGGATGCATACAAATGCAAAAGCAGAATTAGAAAATAGTACTGCTTTTATAAATGCCAATATTTTAGTTGATAAATACAGTTACCCTTCTGTAAATATTATTGGAAAAATAAATGGTACCGACCCTAAGTTAAAAGAAGAATATGTTTTATACAGCGGGCATCAAGACGCGCATGGTATTAGAAATGCACATAATAATGATTCTACTTATTATGGCGCAGATGATAATGCAAGTGTGGACGTGGCTATGCTTGCTAATGCCAGAGCTTTTATTAAAAATCCAGCGAAGCGTTCTATTTTATTTGTAATTCATGGCGCAGAAGAAAGGGGTTTACTAGGTTCAAGATATTATGTGCAGCACCCAACGGTTCCTATTAAAAATATTGTGACAGTATTGAATGGCGATATGATTGGTAGAAACCATATTGACAGTGCTGCTTTCTTGGGCATGCAATCACCACATAAAAATTCAACTGAATTAGTGAACCTAATTTTAGCTGCTAATAATGAAGGGCCTAAATTTAAATTAGATACTGCCTACGATAAAGTAACCCATGTAGAAGGTTGGTATTTTAGAAGCGACCATGTACCTTATGCAAGACTAGGTATTCCTTCAGTAATGTATACTACCTTATTACATGAAGATTATCATACACCACTTGATAATGCAGAAAATATTAACTACCCTAAGCTAAAGAAAATGGCCGACTGGATGTACCGCAGTGGTTGGAAAGTAGCTAACCTAGCAAAGCGTCCAGCAACCGATGTCAATTTTAAATTAGAGCGCTAAAAAATTAAAATACTTTCGAGCCATTTGGTTGATAGGCGTATCTAAAGGTGTAATAACGTTGCTTTGTTAATTTATCTATAGTTGATGCAGTCGCTGGTAAGGTTACTCCTCCTTTGTAATAGTTTAATATTTCAATTTTTGCAAATTTACCAGTTGCAGTTCTGATCACTAAAACACGGCCCGCAATTGGACTCACCAGTGTCGTCAATCCATCATAAGTATACCATGCTTTTCCAGTTCCCAATGGAATTGCAAAAGAAGCTGCATTGGCATTGTCTGTGGCAAAATTTGAATCTGCCGGTATCGTTTTGAATGCATCAAATAAGCCAACATAAACAAAAGCACCACCAATACCCGGTCCGCTTGTTCCGCTATTCACTAAAATTTTAGTAGACGAAAAAGCAATATCCCATTTAGTCGTCGCAGCATCAGTTGAAGCTATTACTTTATTATCCACTAGACTATAATAAGTAGTCGTACCTGCACTTTGAGGTCTACCATCAACACCTAATCCTGTTACAGTATCTGCTGCAAGATTACTCACTGTGATGGCACTCACTGGAACAACAATTGTCTCTTCGTCTTTGCTACAAGCCACTAAAGCAATACTCAATCCTAATCCCATCGCCAATTTTGTTAGATTCATTTTCATGTGTTATTGATTTTTATTTTTTATTTTTTATTTTTTTCTAGTTGATATTTAATACTTGTGTAAAATGTTCTTCCTGGTAAATTAGGCAGGTTGGCAGCGTCTATATAATTGGATATATTATCTATGCCCCCCTGTATACTCATCCCATTCTTGAATAATTTGCCAGCAGCACTGTTGATAGCAACATAGCCACTAGCAAATACATCACCATGATCAAAAACTTCATTGCCGTTATTATTATTAACAGCCCACTTGCTTCTGTAAATGACTCTTAGATTCAAGAAATAACCCTTGGGGGAATTATAATTTATTTTTACTTGTAGTTTATGCTTACTTGTATTTGGCAAGCCAACATACTCATTCAATTTCATGAGTCTACTATAGCCTTGGCTATTTTTTGTATAGACAGTGCCTGATTTAATGTCTGTAATCTGATCTTTATCACCAGTGCGTAAATACTGATAGCCTCCACTAAGTGTAAAATTTGCATTCAATTTATGTTGTCCTTCTAACTCAAACCCTGTTGTAAAGGCACGTCCAATATTTAAATAACTATAAATTTGAGCGCCTGAGATATAAGTGCCTACTTGCTGTGTTTCAATTAAATTTTTGATATCATTTCTAAATAATTGCAGGGATAAAGCAGAACGGGTATTGATTTTCCAATCCCATGTAAAGTGAAGACCATTTGAATATTCAGGTTTAAGTGCTTTCAATAAATAGTAATTTGGAAATAAATTGCCTATTTGTCCAAGTGCGTCTAATTTGGCAATCACCTGTTGTGCTTGGGCAGATCCAAATACACTATAACTTCCCGCGGCAGCATTGGTAAAATCTAAAAACAATTGTCTAAAATCTGGTGCTTTAAAACCCTGTCCAACGCTGAATCTAAATTGGTGTTGTAGATTCAACTTATACAACATGGATAGTTTAGGACTATATGCAGAAGCAAATTGTCTATTTTGATCAAATCTTAGGCCTCCAATCAAAGTAAATTGCTCCGAAGGCTTCCATTCCCACTGCATAAATGCATATTGAATATCGTTTTGCTTCCTTACTTTTTCACTATCATAACGACTACTTTTCACGCCTTCCCATACGGCACCTATTCCAAAAACTGCCTGAATTTTTTTGTTAAGATCCCAGTCGGTCTGATTTTCAATTCTTTTAAAATTATGATTTAACACATCTCTATAAGGCAACCCGTTAATGGTTAACAAGTTTTGGACAGCATCGTAGGTGGTTGTATAAGTTCTTAAACTCGTTTTTAAAGTTGTAGAAAAACGATGATTTAATGTAGCAGATGCATTTACATCTTTAATGTTTTCTTTGCCAATCGAATAAATAGTGACCCCGTTATTCGCTACCGCAATTTCATTTTGTATTTGCTCTTGTGTGAAACGTGTGTTCAACAAAATATTCGTTTGGCTAGATAGATCCCATTTAATTTGCTGTGTGGTTGAATATCGATCAATAGGCGTGGTTACGCGGCTATTGCTATTGGGACGTATGCTATATCCATCCGTATTGTAACTATTGATATATCCTTGGTATTGAAAATGCTTGGCTTGTAATTTAGTTTCAAGATTGGCATCTACTGTGTTGTAAGTGCCATACCTGAGTCCCATTGTCAGCGGCGCACCCATGCTTGCATCAGTGATAATATTAATTACGCCTGCCATGGCTTCACTTCCATATAAACTTGAGGAAGGCCCTTTTACAATTTCAATTTTTTTGATATTCCCTAAAGCGATTCTATTTAAATCCAATACCCCAGCAGTGCGACCAACCAAGGGTTCTCCATTGATTAAAATGATGGTATAGTCTGGATTTAAACCTTGTAATTGTATGCCTGCACCAAAACCACTTGTCAAGTTGATGCCAGTTTGTTCTTTTAAGATATCCGTCAAACGCAGAGACCCATTCTGTTGAATCGTTTTTGCATTGATAATGGTCACAGGTACCGTAAGATTGCTTAATTTTCTTTCAGTTCTGGTTGCAGTCACCACCACACTGTCGCCACTTGCATCTAATGTGTCTTTTACAAAACGGGATTGTGCAAACAGATTAGCACTTTGTAGAAGCGTTAAAACAAAGATGAGGGAAGGGGTTTTTTTCATTCAGACCGCAAAGGTCAAACTTCCTTTCCAGTCCTATCAAGGCTATCGAGAATAATTGTATTAGATTGGGCGTATTTTGACATTCAGATGACATAGTATTTGTGGATTTTTAATCAACATTAATTTTGATGATTATTAAAACAAATTACTAGTTAAAACACTAAACAAATTTAAATCTGTTAAATCTACTTCAAAAATGAATGCAGCTTCTACCTTGAATCTTTACCAATGATTTTTTGAATCAACTTAACTTCTGTTGGAACAACAAAGTATTCAAAAAATCTTTTATCATCTTCTTTCCTAACGCTACCTATTAAATTAATTTCACCTTGACTGATAAATACATATTTATCATTAATAGCATTAATCACATCACTTCTAACTTTTTTCTGTAAGCCAATGTTTTTGTCTTTAATACCCAATACATGATTGATGGCCGAAATTTCTACATTTTTTTTTGTGCTGTATGCTTTTAGTAATAATTGAATCAAACTTGTTTCGGTTTCGGTAAATGCCTGGTTGACTGTCTTTGTTTTCAATACTTTCAACTGCGCCTGCTCAATTTTCTTTTTTACACTTTGCTTAAATAACCACATAAACAAAACAATCATACTGATAACAAGGCATATCGTCAAAACAAAAATTATGTTCGTATAATCGTTTTCCCAAATTGGGAAATTCAATAATTGTAAATCATTGGTATGAATATCCCATGTTGCAAAATTTTGAAGCCCTGCATAATATTTATAATAGGTTCCTTTATAAAAAAATATTGTTGCGTCGTTTGAATTACGGATTAAAAATTGATTCAGATCCGCTTTTTTTGACTTGTATATTTTATTATATCTATAATCAAACAAATACGCTTCGTCATTGATGATGAAAAATTTCCCATTACCATATGGAATATTACCATAATTAATCTTTTCATTAATTAACTTAATTAATTCATTAGAGAGTTTTCCAATTTTAACCCAATCAAAAGTTTTAATGTCTAAATAGTAACTAGAATATTTAAATCCGCCATCCTTAAATTTTGGATCTTTAAGTCCCTTGTTTTCCATTTTCTGAAAAGGCACGTATAATCTTCCTTCTGTAGGTGAGAACCAATCATAGCGATCGGCTGAAAAAACTTCGATATTGGTTGGCAGGATATCCCATTCCTTATCTGTTTTATTGTATTTTCTTACATGCCCATATTTGTTCCAAAATCCATAGCCGCCGTAATTGTAGATTTGATCATTGTAGATAAAATTGGTACAGCTTATATTGTAGTTGATATTAACTGTATTGTCTATTTTGCTAAATACCACACTATCCCCTTGGGGCTCCGACATCTCAAAAATAAAACCGGTCTGAGCTAACAAAAGGTATATTTTACCATTATGCTTGATCAATTCCTGTTTATTGGCACCAAAAGTGGTACCTACAAGTGGTAAGATATCTGAACTTTTACCTAGGTCTATATTGCCATTAAAATCGGCCAAGCCCTTTATTTTTTGTAATAATGGGTTATAAAACACAGTATAGGACCTTTCACAAGGCACAAATTGAGCACAAATAGTTGTAAATGATAGCAATAAGACTAAAACTGAAAAAAATTTTAAATTTATATAACGCATTATTAATCAATAATTTAATAGGTAATTTACTTATTGTATTTTTAAATTTCTCATATAAAAGTAAGAAATAACCTATTACTTCACTCAATAATTTACCTATTCCTTTGTTATTCATTTTGAAAGCTAGAAATTTATCTTAGCTTTTGGGGGAAAGCTATGGATTTTATAGGGGAGCCGGGTAACCAGCTCCCCTTTTCATTTTAGGTCCTGCTTCAATTGATGCTCAAAACTTTGTATTGGTCTGCCCCCCTTTGTTAACAATTTCGTAATATAGGCATGCACCCGATTAGCTGAATTTGAAAGAAATTTACAGACATACACATTTTATCAAATTTTATTTTATGGATTTTAACTCAATCATGAAGATTTTCTTACCTAAAGACAGGGTTTTCTTTCAACTTTTTGAAGAAGTTGCCGAACATGTATACGAAATGGGCATCAAGCTTAAGGAAATGGTAAACGAGCCAGATGTAGATATAAGAGCTAATATTTTAGCCCAAATTGAAAATCTTGAGCATAAAAACGATGATTTAACCCATAGTATCTTTACTGAATTAGGTAGAAACTTCATCACCCCGTTTGATAGAGAAGACATTCACTACTTAGCAACATCCTTAGATGATATCGCTGATTATATTTATGCCTCTGCTAAAAAAATTAATTTCTATAAGGTAAACCCTAATGACACTGGTATTCATAAATTAGCGGAATTGGTTTTACAAGGAACACAAGAAACAAAAAAAGTAGTTCTAGGATTACGTAACATGAAGAATATCAAAGAGATGACAGATGCAATGATCAAAATCAATAGCATTGAAAATCAAGCAGATGATATTTTTGATATGAGTATTGAAAAATTATTTGAACAAGAAAATGATTTCAAAGAAGTCATTAAAAAAAGAGAGATCTACCAAGTACTTGAAATTGCTACTGACAAAATTGAAGATGTTGCAAATGTAGTTGAGTCTATAATTATCAAGTACGCTTAATTTAATTTACAATGACTTTATTAATTGTTATTATAGCGCTAGCGCTAATATTTGACTATATCAATGGCTTTCACGATGCTGCTAACTCCATTGCGACAGTCGTTTCTACAAAAGTATTGACGCCTTTTCAGGCGGTACTTTGGGCAGCACTATTCAATACAGTAGCATTCTGGATTTTTAAAGACCATGCAGTTGCAAATTCCATTAGTAAAACAGTTTATAAAGAATTTATAACCTTGCCAGTAATATTTTCTGGTTTATTAGCTGCTATTTTTTGGAACTTACTAACTTGGTGGTATGGTATTCCTTCTTCCTCTTCGCATACTTTAATTGGTGGATTTGCTGGCGCTGCAATAGCACATGCCTTATCCATAAAAGGGATTCATTTTTCTTGGGCAAAAATTGTAGACGCTGACACAATTATTAAAACAATTTTATTTATTTTTTTAGCACCAATCATAGGAATTATTATTTCTATGTTCATCACTGTTGTGACAATCATGCGCAATGTATGGATTAGAATAGGGATCATTGTTGTGACAACCATTTTAACTGCTTTTATTTTTGACTATTTTGAGAATAGTAAAATGAACGAAAATGCACAAAAGTTTTATGGTATTGATAAGTATAAGATAGAAGTTGCTTCTATTCAATCTAGTTTAAATGAAAACAAAGCAGATACGATATTATTAAAAAAATTACAGCTAACAGAAGAGAAATTAACAAAAGCAACTGCAAGTTTTAATTTAGTGCACCCATACATCGAAAATTTTGATAACACAAGTGCAGACTATATTGCAAAAGTTGCTAAAGATAGCGGATGGTTGGATCAAATTGCAGTAAGTAAATTAAAGGATGCAGTAAGAAACGCAAATGACTTTTTAGTACTAGAAGCTAAAGCACCTGAAAATGATATTGCAAAAAAAGAATTCGATAATGCTAAATTACTTACTGAAGATTACAAAGCACCAGTAAAATTATTTTTAGCAGGAACCATTACTATTGACTCTGCAGTTTCACTTATTAATCAAATTTATCCTATTCAGGCAAAAAACTTAGATAAAGTAAAAGCAAAATTGACTGGATTTAATATCGAGAAAACTTTTTCTAACGAGATTGATAAATCAGATAACACGATGATTGTAAATGGTATTTTTGGTGCAGCACTTATTTTTATCTTAATCTACCTGTATGTAGAAAAAATCAAAACGCCTACAGCGCTATCAGTAGGTAATATGTTTAAAAAATTACAGTTATTTAGTTCTGCTGCCTTTAGTATTGGTCACGGCGGTAATGATGCACAAAAAGTAATGGGTATTATTGGAGCGGCATTAATTGCAAGTGGTTCGATACAAGATTTTGCATCACTTCCAAGTTGGGTTCCAGTAGCGTGTTATTTGGCTATTGGTATGGGTACCATGAGTGGTGGATGGAAAATTGTTAAAACAATGGGCTCTAAAATCACCAAAGTAACCCCGCTAGAAGGTGTTGCTGCTGAAACAGCTGGTGCATTTACATTGTTCTTTACAGGTCAAATGGGTATCCCGGTTTCCACAACACATACCATCACCGGATCCATTATTGGTGTTGGTGCAACAAAAAGATTAAGTGCAGTAAGATGGGGTGTAACAACCAATTTACTTTGGGCATGGGTATTAACCATCCCAGTGAGTGCAGTACTTGCTGCAATCACTTATTTTATTGTAAAGTACTTTATTGGATAATATGTATTGTTTTTTGACGGCCGTCAAGGTATTCAAAACTTGAGCCATTGAAAAAGCCGTTCTGTTCTAATGCAATTCTAACTGGCTTATTCCATCCGTCAATGTTATGCATGGCATTAAGTTCAATCGAGTAGCATGTATTAGGCCGTAAAGCATAATCCCCCGATCCTGGAACACCTTGCTGCATATCCCACATGCCAATCGTGGTGCCTGCTGCATGGCCATGAAATCCGATTGGATGGGTGTAAATACTTGGTTGAATACCTTCATTTTTTGCTTGTTTAATTGAGGCAGCTAAAACTTCATTACCTGTTCTGCCAGTTTTAAAAGTGGATGTTAAAATATCTTGCAGTCTATTGGTCTTATTAAATGCAGTAACTAATTCAGCCGGAACAGCAGTTTCATTTGATAATAAAACATATGCATGTTCTTGTACATCAGAATTGAGTCTTAAATAACTTATTCCAAAATCTACATGCAATAAATCCCCAGGGCGAATGATGTCATCCTTTTCATTGCTCACCCTTCTTTGAATTTCTATAGAAGGATGAAACCAAGTTGATAATCCAAGATCAATGATTTTTTGTCTGAACCACCATACTAAATCATTGGTGCTTGTTCGATTGGGTTGAATCACTTGATTGCTAAATCCTTCCTTAATGATTTGATGGGTAATTGCAAGCAGGGTTGGATACAAGGTCATTTCTTTTTCCGTTCTTGTTTCTAGCCAAGCAACACCTAATTTTTGGGCAGATACAATTTTATTCAATTGGCTCGGTGACATGGCATTTTTAAGTTCGTTGAACTCTGTCAAATGCAATCCATCTGCATGTCCATAATCCATAGAAGTATTTAAGCCAATCTGATTGGGGTTTAAGCTATCAATCAATAATGAAAGTGCCTTCCATTGATTGGGTTCTTTTTCGGGATTCCATGCAGCTTGAATTCGCTTGCCAACCTGGTATCTTGCTATGGCATAACTTTTTAAACTATTATTTTTTTTATCTCTATAAAAAACCAGCATGGTTGTCCTTCTTGCAGAAAGCCACTCTGCAGGTAAAAAGGTTTTTAAGATGGGATCTTCATTGTATTCTCTTAAAATAATGAGCCAACAATCTATATTGGTTTCATCCATTAATTTAGGCAACAAATTATCTATTCTATCGGTCATTACTTCATTGATTGTACGCGCTTGTTCTTGAACAGACAAGACTTGAGCCTGAGCGTTCACAACAAAAAAGAATAGTGTAGTGGCAATGATTAAACCTTTCATATTGGGTGTCATTAAAATGAATAAATCTTGATGCGATAATGAATCTAGAATAAATTAACTACTAAATTTGCATCTATGCAAATTCCTTTTAAAAATTTTCTTTTTTTAGTCCTTTCTTTACCTATCATAGCCTCAAGCCAAGAAAAATCAATCAAATTGGCTGATACGAGTTTGCAAACAGTGATTGTCACTGCAAATAAATCAAAAGAAAAAAGAATTGAATCCCCTATTGCTATTAGTGTATTGAGTAAGCAGCAGATTCAGGAAGCCAAAGCAACAAGAATTGATTTTTTATTGAATAAGGTCAGTGGGGTCTTTATGCCTAGCATTGGAAACGAACAGCATATGATGTCGATCAGACAACCAGTTTCTTTAAAAGGCTTGTACCTCTATTTAGAGGATGGCCTGCCAATTAGAACTAGCGGTTTATTTAGCAACAATGCCCTGATTGAAATCAATACCGCTGCCATTCAACAAATAGAAGTGATAAAGGGACCTGCTTCGGCATTGTATGGCGCAGAAGCCATTGGTGGGGTGGTAAATTTTATACACGCAACAAGACCCACAAGCAATAAGCTTTCTATTAGCAACCATATCAATAACAACGGACTTTTAAAATCTGACTTGGCTTGGAACAAAGCAGGTAAAAAATCTGGATGGGCGGTTTACTTAAGTCAGATAGGACAAAAAAATGGACAACTTGAATACAGCGATTATACTAAAACAGCGTTGAGCCTCAAAAGAGATTTTACTTATAAAAAAAATTGGACAGGATACCAACAAATGCAATACATCCATTATGATGGCCAGACAAGTGGTACGGTGGATAGCTTAAAATTTCAGGCGAGAAACTATAGTACCCAACAAAGCTTTACCTATCGTAAACTGGACTTGATTCGTTTTAGACAAAACTTATCCTATGAATGGAGTGTGACACAGAAAACAACAGTGAACCTATTATACCGCGGGAATACCATGGATCAAAATCCAGCTTACCTAATTGCTGCAAGTTCCAATCCGACTAAGTTTAAGGGGCAGATTAATTCAAATCATTTTGATGCCTACGTACTTGATCTACAACATCAGATGAATCTAAAAAAATTTAAGTCCAAAATTTTAATAGGTGGGTATATGGATGCAACAAAACAAGGTTTAGTTGCAAACTATATTGATATCATTAAAGACACGACGCTCAATAAATTTACAAGGTTTACAAGACCAGCCACTGACAGTTTAATTACCAACTATGCAACAACTATTTATAATAATGCAGTGTATTTAAATTGGATTCAGCCGATTGCTAAAGGACTACGCGTCAATACCACATTGAGGTATGACCAATTTAATTATCAATTTAAAAATAAGTTATCTACTGGAACCCCTACAGCAAATAATATATTCACCAACTGGACACCAAAAATTGGTTTGACCTACAATCAACCTAACTGGGGTGGATATTTGAATTATAGTAAAGGCTTTGTACCTCCTCAAATCACTGAAATATACAATGCCATTCGTGTCCCCTATTTGTTACCGCAAAGTTTTTCAAATTATGAAATTGGATCTTGGTTAAGCATCCCCAATGGCTATATCGAATGGGCCTTATACCAATTAAATGGTCGCAATGAAATAGTATCTGTCCGACAAGCAGACGGCGTGAACCTGAATCAAAATACAGGACAAACAAAACATTATGGGATAGAATACCAGCTGAAATATAATTTTAGCAAATTATTGCAGGTCAATTTTAACGGCAGCAATGCAAAACATCTTTACGTCAATACCATTTTAAAAGGAACAGATATTAGCAACAAAGAAATGGTGGCTGGCCCTCGTTTTTTTAGTAACCTGACTGTATTGAGTCAATGGAATAGCACTTTTAGCTCCTCCTTAGAATGGCAACACCAGTCTAGTTATTTTATGGATGAGATCAATGCTACGCGCTATACTGGTTTTGATTTGTTGAACCTAAGAGTGAATTACACAATTAAAAAACACGAGTTCTGGTTACAATGTTTAAACCTGACCGATCAATTTTATGCCAGCATGGCGACCAAAAACTTTAGTGTTCGTGGCAACAATGCTTATGCCTATTATTTAGGAGATAACAGAACATTGGCATTGGGGTGGAGATGGAACATCATTCCATAAAAAAAGGGGACGCAAATTGCGTCCCCTTTTTTTATAATAGGCAAACTCTATAAAGCTTATATAAGATTAATTCCCTCCTCCTACACGGATATTCATTCCGCCCATTCTGCCTCCACCTCTTTGCATGTCTTGCATGAGCTTTTGCATATTTTCTTGGAATTGCGCTCTATTCATTTTATCGCCCTTAGTTGGTGCAACTAATTCTTTTTTTGGATACTTCGCACTCACTTCAACCGCAGTGGTTACCGTAGCGCCGTTGTCTTGATCTATCTCCATAATCACACCTGGCAATCCGCTGTAATTATCTGGACCAAAAGACACTGGAATATTCTCGGCATACCAAACCACTAATTCAGTTTCTTTTGGTGCTCTTGGTGTATTCGCTGTTGTATCGGTATTGTTTTCACCACCTCTTCCCATGCTAACACGCATACGAATTTGTGGAGCAGTAATCATCGTAGTGGCTTTCTTACACAATTGTTTTGCAATCGTTTTTGTTTCCTCTGATAATTTCCACTTGTATTGCTTCAAAGAATCGATAATTAAAAATTCTTTTTCAAAAAATGCACGCTCCTCGTATTGTGTTTGTTTTGCAAGATCAGTATACGTATTTGCAGTTGGCATTCTAAAGCTCATGCGCATACCGCCACCACCGCCACCGCCAGCATTGGCAAACGGATCTGGTGCTTCATCATCCACTACTGATCTAAATAAGCTTACAGATTCATTAAAAATCAATTCGAATTTATCTGTTCTGAATTCAGGCACCATGGACTTCATTTGAGGATCAGGCAAGTTACGGTGCATATTTATTTTACGCTCATAACTAATTTTACCTTCCTTCATTTGTGCACTAATCGATGTTGAGATGCTTGTTAATGCAATCAACAATCCAAGTACTAGTTGTATTTTTTTCATAAAAGCGATTTTTCGTTCTTTAAAATTAATATACTATTAAAACCAATAGATTAAAGATAACTACTTTAATTTCAGTTTTAAATTTTACATTCTAATCATCATCCCACCAGCCCTTGCTCCACCACCTAATCCAGATTTTTGTAAGCTATAGGTAAAGGTCAATAAAAAATATTGACTAATTACATTATAAGATCTGTCCACAATCTGATTCTGTGATACGTTTCTGCTAATACCAATATTTTTATTCAATAAGTCAAAGGCACTCATCTTAATCTCGGCTCTTTTATTTTTCATGAAAAATTTAGAAAAACTTGCATTCCATATTGGTATTGATGTATTAAATCCCTCGGCGCGTCCTGTATTAATGGCATAGTTGAAGGATTGATTCAATACGATATTCAATGGCAAGTAATTGGTCATGTCTGCGCCAAAAACTTTTGTCAAATAATTGGTATTTAATGTTGGGTTGACTTCATTGGTTGTTTTGCTATAAGAATAACGTGCCGTCAAATTGATATCAATTACATCGTCTACTATATAACTATAACTAACATTAGGACCAGTAGACTTAGTGACGATGGTATTTAATAGACCATTCGCATAAGAGATATTATTATTCAAACCTGCGCTTAAGCCAAAGCTCAATCTTGAATTCAATTTTTTAATACCAAAGCCGTAATTCATAGTACCATTGATTCTATATGCGCCATTGACATTGACAGGCCTTGAAAGAATCGTACGATTTGGTAATACGCTATCGTAATTGACAATAGAGTTATTAGTCGTAGACGCATTCAATGTAGAAAAGAAACTTTTACCTGCTAAAATTTTAGAACTGAAAAAACGAACATTCAAATTATGGACATAACTTCTTTTTAAATCAGGATTACCTATTGATTGTCTGTTGATATTGCTTTGATCTAATACCGGTTGCAATTGGGTAATAGAAGGTTGATTGGTTGAAGTACGGTAGTCTAAATTTAAATTTTTTGTTTGAGAGAAGTTGTATCTAAAGGTTGCATTAGGTAAGATGTCTTGGAAGCTTTGAGTAAATTTTGTTTTTGCACTAATATTCTCTCCATCCAAAACCGCATTTTGCAAGGAAACACCAGTGGAGAAATTAAACTTCTTTTGATTGGACCTATAGCTCATCCCTCCTCCACTATACGTATACTCACTATTAAATTCATTGGTTAAGCGTTTGTTTAAAAGATCATAATCATCTGTGATGTTATTTTGGTCATAAACTTTTTTACTAGATGCACCAGTAGTTTTGCTTAAATAAGAATTGAACTCTAACAATGATCTTTTACTGATTGGTTCAGTATATATGATATTCGCAGAATAACTCGTTGTATTTCCTTTACGAATATTTTGTTGATCTAAAATTGAATCAGAGGTCAATACTTTATTTTTATAAAAATACTGACTGGTATATTGGCTACCTGTTGAATTAGATTGATTGTAGCTTTGTGTAATGGTAGAAGATATTGTTCGGCCTTTTTTAGCGAACTTTTTTCTTAACAATAAATTACTTGATGCATTTACAGCATCTGAAACACTTGTTGCAGCGGTAATATTTTTATTTGTGATGTCTAAACTATTCGGATCTAAACCAGACCTTGTAAAGGTAGTGTCTGTATTTGCAGAACTTGTTTGCTGCCAGCTTAAGCTTGGTGTAAATTTATATGAAAACGTTTCTGTTACTTTTTGGTCAATCGTACTTCCAAAACTTTGTTGTTGGTTTCTATTGATTGAATTTGATTTAGAGGTTCTATTAAATTGATTGCCTGGTGTAAGGTTTTGTGTCAAAGAAAAACTATTAGTATTGCGTTCTACATCACTGACAGCTGTGTTGGCATTGAACTCAATTTTTTTACTATTGAATAAATTAGAATAGTTGCCGCCAATAGAATAGGTCTCTGCAATACCTTGTGCATTGGCATCCGTCTCACCAGATCCACCACCGCTAAAATTAACGGTTACTCCACCACCGGCACCTGGTCTTCCACCTCCACCTCCAGAAAAATTAACAATGTTTCGGTTCGAAAAGTTTTGTCTGTTGGTATTGTTTGCACCACCAATCGCAGAAAATTGCTCATCATTATTAATCACATTGATATTGCCTTGTGCATCAAAAACATTTGGCGTTCCAGCACCAGCATTTACTTTACCAAAAGTGGATTTGTTTCGATCTTTTTTTAATTTTAAATTAATTGCTGTTTCTTCTGAACCATCATCAATACCAGTGAACATGGCTTGGTCAGACTTACGATCGTATACTTGAATTTTATCTACTGCATCTGCAGGTAAATTTTTAGTGGCCATCTTAGGATCGCCTGTAAAAAATTCTTTCCCATTCACAAAAACCTTGGTCACTGTTTTTCCATTGACTGTGATACCCCCAGATTTATCCACTTCCATGCCTGGCATCTTCTTTAATAAATCTTCCACCACCGCATTTGGTGCTGTCTTAAAATTTTCTGAATTGAACTCCACCGAATCTCCATTAATCACCACTGGTGGACGGCGCGCAGTCACTGTCACTGTAGACATACTATTGACATCGTTCATATAAATCAAACCCATCTCCACTGTTTTTTCGGTCGTCATTAAAACAGGCACCCATTTTGGGATATAGCCTACATAAGAAACTGAAATCAAATAGGATCCAGGTGCCACATTTTTAAAATTGAACACTCCATCTTCATTTGTTCTTGAAAAACTAACCAAGGAAGAGTCTTTTGCATTTACCAATGAAACCGTAGCGGAATTCAGCGCTCGATTGGCTATACTATCCTTTAAACTGCCTTGAATGGTCAAATTTTGGCCAAATCCAACATAACTAATTAATAATAAGCAACTTATAAAAATAAACTGCCCCAATTTGTGTTTGTTCATATTGTAAATATACGATTGAGTTGACGAAATTACGTCATAGAGATCAATTCCTACCTAAATTTTTAGTTAAAATTATCGAAATATTTGATGAACGGCGATCTTCAATTGTTTCATTTTTTTTTGGGTACTATTGGATTGATGTAACTTTCAAAAAATAATCATTATGAGAATAATTGCTTTGACTCTATTCTTGGGGCTAGGTTTAATCAGTTCACAAGCACAGGACAACAAAAGTCCAAAAAAAGACAGCAGTAGTTTTAGCCAATTTAAAGGATTGCCATTAAAAGCAACTAGGTCGATCGACTTTACAACCAACGAAGGCACTTGGACTTCAGTTGCTGTTAGTCCAGATGGTAAAACTATTTTATTTGATTTGATGGGGGATATTTATAGTATTCCAATGGAAGGAGGAAAAGCAACTGCTATTACAAAAGGGATGGCTTACGATAACCATCCAAGTTTTAGTCCAGATGGCAAACGCATCCTTTTTTTATCTGACCGCTCTGGTGCGGAAAATATTTGGTACATCGATTTAGAGAAAAAAGATACCCTTGCTTTAACTGAAGAACAAAATAATAATTATCCAGGTGCTGTGTATACTCCAGACGGAAATTATATCGTGTATACAAAAGGGCGTCGTAATACTAAATTGTATTTGATGCATAAAAATGGTGGTGCAGGAACGAATTTAATAGATGCACCTGCTACCTTAAAAACAATTGACCCTGCCGTGAGTGCGGATGGTCGTTATATTTATTATAGTGCCCGCAATGGTGCTTGGAACTACAATGCCATGTTACCACAATATAGTATTGGCGTGTATGATAGAGAAAAGGGAACTACCAGAACCATCGCTTCTAGATATGGTTCTGCGTTTACACCAGTATTGTCTAAAGACGGAAAATGGTTGGTATATGGATCTCGTTATGAAGATAAAACCGGATTAGTTAAAAGAAATTTAGCAACAGGTGAAGAAGCTTGGCTGGCTTATCCTGTGCAAAGAGATGATCAAGAATCTATTGCGGTGATGGGTGTATTGCCTGCTATGAGTTTTACGCCTGATAGTAAATATTTATTGGCTTCATACGGAGGAAAAATAAATAAGATTGATATTGAATCTGCAGCACAAACTGCGATTCCATATACAGTAGATGCAAAAATTGAAATGGGACCAGAAGTATTATTTAAATACCCTATCAAGGATACCGTTGCTACAATGGCCACTCAAATAAGAGATGCTGTACCTTCTCCAAATGGAAAGCAATTGGCATTTACCGTATTGAATAGATTATATGTAATGGACTATCCAAGCGGCAGTCCAAAGCGTTTAACAAAAAATGATTTTACCGAAGCACAACCGGTTTGGAATAATGCTGGTGATGGTATTTATTTTACGACTTGGAGTCCTGATGGTGGCAATATTCGTTTTATAGATTTAAATAATAATACAGAGAAAACAATCACAAAAGAAAATGCTTTGTACCAAGGGCTTGCAATTGATCCAACTGGTAAAAAATTAATTTATAATAAAACAAATGCGCAGAAATTCAAGGATGCCATTGAACCAAGTTATGATGATGCAGAAGATGAATTGGCTTGGATTGATTTGACAACAGGAAATGAAAAAATTATTGATAAAGCAAACGGAAGATACAATCCGCATTTTGCTTTGAACGATGATCGTATCTATTTAAACAATCGTGGTAGATTGATTTCAATTCAATGGGATGGTGGGGATGAAAAAGAAATTGCAAAAATTTCTGGTATAACCACTTTTGGAAGCGTTCCTGAGCATCGCGGTAAGCCACTGGCTGACCCTTGTATCATTCCAGAAATAATGGAAGAGGATGATGCTGCAAAAGAAAACAATCCACCTTCTAATGCAAACAATATTTTATTATCACCAAAGGGATCTGCTGCCATTGCGCAAGTGAATAACAATATCTATTTTGTGACTATTCCAAAATCTGGAAAATCGGTTTCTATCTCTGTGGCGGATGCAAAAAATGCAGCATTCCCTAGTAAATTGTTAACTGAAATTGGTGGAGAATTTCCAAGCTGGCAGGCAGATGGCAAAACCATTCATTGGAGCTTAGGTGCAGCGCATTTCACTTATGATATTGATGCTGCGTATGCTTTTGATGATAGTGTAGCTGCTGCAAAAAAATTAGAAGCCGCAGTTAAAAAAGATACGACTAAAAAAGACAGCACCAACATTGCAAAAAAAGACGATAAAAAAGAAGCACCAAAATACAAGGCCAATGAAACATGGGTAAAAGTATATTATGAAAACGATATGCCTTCCACTACAGTGTTATTGACCAATGCTAGAATCATTACAATGAATGGGGATCAAGTGATCAATAACGGAGACATCTTAATTGTAAAAAATAGAATTCAAGCTGTTGGAAAATCTGGTACACTAAAAGTACCTTCTGGCGCTAAGCGCGTCAACCTTGCAGGAAAAACAGTGGTGCCAGGATTTATAGACACGCACTCACATATGTGGCCTAGCTGGGGCATCCATAAAAATCAAGTGTGGATTTATGCAGCCAATTTAGCCTATGGCGTAACAACCACACGTGATCCACAAACTGCAACAACCGATGTATTAACCTATAGCGATTTAGTAGAAGCAGGTAAAATGGTAGGCCCAAGAGTATATTCAACTGGTCCTGGTGTGGGTTATTGGTCCTATAATTTGAAAGACTCTGCGCAAGCAGAATCAGTACTAGCGCAATACAGTAAGTATTACAATACCAAGTACATTAAAATGTATTTAGTAGGCAATCGTAAGCATAGACAATGGGTGATTCAAGCAGCTAAAAACCAAAAATTAATGCCTACTACAGAAGGTGGTTTAGATTTTAAATTGAATATGACCAATTTGATAGATGGCTATCCTGGTCATGAGCACTCTATCCCAATTTATCCTTTGTATAATGATGTGGTGAAAACAATTGCTAGTTCAAAAATGGCAGTCACGCCTACTTTATTGGTTTCTTATGGTGGACCATGGGCAGAGAATTTTTATTATGAAACAGAGAATGTATATGGTGATCCAAAATTGCAGTACTATACCCCTTATGAGGAATTAGCAAGCAAGTCAAGACGTCGTGCTACATGGTTCTTACCAGAAGAGCATGTGTTTCAGAAACATGCTAAGAGTATGAAGCAGATTGTAGAAGCAGGTGGACTTGCTGGTGTAGGTAGCCATGGCCAATTACAAGGATTAGGGTACCATTGGGAACTTTGGTCTATGCAATCTGGCGGTATGCGCAATTTAGATGCTTTAAAAACAGCCACTATTTTGGGTGCAGAGAGCTTAGGATTGGATAAAGATTTAGGAAGCATCAGTGCTGGTAAATTAGCAGACTTAATTATTTTAAACAAGAATCCTTTAGAAGACATTAAAAATACCAATAGCATTCAGTACGTGATGAAAAATGGTCGTCTATATAATGGCGCTAATTTAGATGAGCTGGTGACAGGTAATTCAAAAGTAGATCGTAAGGAATACTTGGATAAAAAACCAACTAAAAACACGAAGGTAGAAGACTAAACGCTCATGCAAAATTCAAGAAGAAGATTTATCCAAAATACGGGTATGGCCATCTTAGGGATGGGCATAGCCCCAACCGCCTTGTGGTCAAAAAATGCCATTGCGGATGCAAAGACCCTAATTGGTATTCAATTGTATTTAGTGCGTGATGCCATGTTTAAAGACCCTTTGAACACCTTAAAGGCGTTGTCAAAAATGGGCTATCAATATATAGAGCATGCTAATTATTCCAACCGAAAGTTTTACGGCTATAGTGCAATTGAGTTTAAGAAAATACTAAACGACCTTGGTATGAAAATGCCAAGTGGTCACACTTCATTGAATGCAAGCCATTGGGATGCGACCAAAAAGGCATTTACAGATGCTTGGAAGTACACCATCGACGATGCAGTGACGCTTGGACAAGACTATGTGATTAGTCCTTCGATCGATGAAAATGTAAGAACCTCTTATGACGCTTTAATGCATCAGTTAGAACAATTTAATTTATCCGGGGAATTATGTTTGGAGTCAGGCATGCAATTTGGATACCATAACCACAATTTTGAATTTATAGAAAAAGTGAATGGACAATTGATCTATGATATTATCTTAAAAGAAACCGATCCTGAGTTAGTGATTCACCAGTTAGATTTTGGGAATATGTTTGGTATTGGCGCAAGAGGCATGGACTGGATCAAAAAATATCCCGGCCGTTTTGTTTCAGTACACGTAAAAGATGAAATTAAAGTTCCAATTGGCGAAATGAACGACCAACACGATAGTACCATTTTAGGAAATGGCTTAGTAGATCCAAAAGCGGTATGTTTACTAGCCAAAGCCATAGGTGGTACAAAACATTTTATCATTGAACAAGAATCTTATCAAGGGATTGCACCACTTGAATGTGCTCGAATCAATTTGGAAAGAATTAAAACATGGGGGTTGGTATAATTTAAAATTCGTTGTATGAAAAAAATAATATTACTAAGTAGCTTGGTATGGATTGCTATTGTTTCAATTGCACAAAAACCAACTAGCGCAGAACTGACTAGGTGGAATCAACATGCTAAACAAACCAACATCATACGTGACGAGTGGGATATCCCTCATATTTATGGGAAGACGGATGCCGATGCGGTATTTGGATTGATGTATGCCCAATGCGAAGAGAATTTTCCGCAAATAGAAAAGAATTTTTTAGAAATGCTTGGACGTCGTGCCGAAATGGAAGGACCCAAATTGATTTACGAAGATTTAATGATGCAACTGATTCAAGATAGTGCAGAAGCAGTGAAAGATTTTGAAAGAAGTCCAATTTGGTTTAAGCAATTGTTAATAGCTCATGCAGATGGCATCAACTATTACTTATCAAAACATCCAGAGGTAAAACCGGTAGTGCTCAAAAAGTTTAAACCATGGTACCATTTAATGTGGACCGACGGTAGCGTTTCTCCAACAAGGTCTGCAGGCATCACCGAAAAACATGTTGAGGCTTTTTATGGTCAACAATTATATTCAAATCAAAATGCAGTGAGTTTTAATAAGTATGTACCAACTCATCAACCCATATTTGAACAACCTAACTATGACATGGAGGATAAAACCTTAAGAGGATCCAATGGATTTGCCATTGCCCCAAAGCATAGTAAATCAGGGAATGCCATGTTGTATATCAATCCGCATGTACCATTTTATTTTAGATCAGAAATGCATATGGTAAGCGAGGAGGGTTTAAACGCATATGGTGCTGTAACCTGGGGACAGTTCTTCATTTATCAAGGCTTTAACGAACAATGCGGATGGATGCATACAAGCGGTTATGCGGATGTGGCGGATGTATATGAAGAACAGACTGAAAAAATAAAGAATGAATTATTTTATACCTACGAAAAAGAAAAAAAGAAAGTTGGGCAACGTAACATCAATATTCATTATGTAGAAAATGGTATTGTAAAGACAAAATCATTTGATACCTATTTTACACACCATGGTCCAATCATGGGTATGGAGAAAGGGAAATGGTTAAGCCTGCAAGAAAACAATCGTTCTTTAGACGCCTTAATGGAATGCTGGACAAGAACAAAATCAAAAAGTTTAGCAGACTATACCAAAGCAATGGCACTAGTCTCCAATAATAGCAATAACACAGTCTATGCAGATGCTGCAGGTAATATAGCCTACTGGCATGGTAATTTTATGCCAAAACGCAATCCAAATTTTGATTATACCATGCATGTAGATGGCTCCATTAAAGCAACTGACTGGCAGGGCGTCCATCCTTTAAAGGAAATTATACAAAGTATCAATCCTGTAATTGGATGGCTACAAAATTGCAATGCTACGCCGTTTACTGTAGCAGGCAGTAGTAGTCCTAAAGCGCAAGACTACCCTAGTTATATGGCGCCAGATGGTGAAAATGGAAGAGGTCTCAATGCAGTTGCACTATTGTCAAAAATAGATAAAATCAGTTTAGACGAACTCATTGCTTTAGGATACAATAAAAAATTAAGTGCATTCGATATTTTGTTACCTCGTTTTATACAATCTGCTAAAACAGCAGATCTTGCACCAAGAACAAAAAAAGCCATTGACTATTTAGCCAATTGGGATCATGTAGCAGATACTGCTTCCATTGCAACCAGCATTGCGATAGAATGGGCAACAAAATGGAGTGCTACCATTCCTCCTGCAAACACAGAAGAAGCTGCTACAGAAATTGTTTTAAAATACAACCGTATGGACCAAGAGGTTGCTTTTGAAACGAAAGTAAAATTACTAGAAGCCACCTTAGACCAATTTGAAAAATGGTATGGTAGTTGGGAGATTTCATGGGGTGCAATGAATCGTTTTCAAAGAGTTGCAATAGGTGCTAATTTCGACGACAACCAACCAAGCTTAGCCGTAAATCAAGCCTCTTCTAAATGGGGCTCGCTTCCTTCATTTGAAAGTAGACGCTACCCTAACACCACTAAGCGATATGGATATACAGGCAATAGTTTTGTGGCTGCAGTGGAATTTGGAAAAAGGCTAAAAGCAAAAACCATCATCACCGGTGGACAAAGTAGGTTTGCCGAAAGCAAGAATTTTACTGACCAAGCATATGGATTTATCAATGGGCAATTTAAAACCATCCATTACTATCAAGAAGATGTCTTGGCCAACAAAAAATTAGCATACCATCCAGGATTAGAAAGATAGTGTTCATAAAGTTGCGTGATGATAGCAATTTTAACAAGGCCTGCTACATTTTTTACCTCTAGTGTTTGCATGAGTCTAGTTCTATGACCTTCGATCGTTCTTTTACTATGCCCAAGTTCTGCTGCAATCTGTTTACTTGAAGCTTCTTCGCAGATGCGTATTAAAATATATTTATCATATAGACTTAATGCATTTACGCGTTCTATTAAATTAATTTTATCCATTACTTGAGTCAGTTTTAACACACGCTCAGCAGTATCTTGACAAAAATAGACCTTGCGCTGACAAGCCATTTCTACTGCTTTATTCCACTCATGACTTGACATATTTCTAGAAACAATCACATCTACTTCGAGTTCGATTAACTGATAGAGTATATAATCTGGGGTATCCTTATTCAATAAAATAATTAACGGAAATATTTGCTGTAGTGTTTTGATTCTATTTTTAACAGATGATGAATCAAATTCAAACATGGCACAATCTATGATCAATAACCCTTGAGATAAACCTATATTGAAATTATTTATTTCGTCTAAGGAGGTTAGTATACGATACCCGTTACACATAGGATGTGCTTGAACCAGTTGACCACATCCCATGGCATAAATGGCTTGTTGGTCACATATAAATACTTGTCTTTGATCTTGTTGGTTGAAATAATTTTTTTGCATCTATAAAAAAACAATAGATCAATAAGAAGCTGACCGATTTAAATCTATTTTACATTAATGGTCCATTTTTTTAAGGCATTCAACCCATTCAAAAATAATCTAACAATATAGTTTAATACCCTAGTCGATCAAATCTAATCAGATTGGCGTAAATTGCAGCATGCAATTTGAAAAATCTATTACGCTTGCCACTTTCTCCCCACTATGGTGGGAGAGTATTTTATGGATTGCTGGAAGTATCTTCTTATTGATTCAAGTGCCTAAATACCTTAAAAATATTCAAATCAAACAGTATGATTATTTTATTGCTATTTTATTAATTGCCAATTTAGGTATTGAGCAATTCTATAATTTCTATAATGGCTATTGGAATATTCAACAAAACATTCCTGCACATTTATGCAGCATTAGTACATTTTTGTGCATCATCTACTTATTTAATAAGAATCAATTATTAGGAGAGTTTGTTTACTACTGGGGATTATTAGGTGGAATTCATGCATTACTTACACCAGAATTTAACAATGGTATTAAGGGCTATAATTTTTATAGTTATTTTATTGAACATGCTGGTTTATTATTGGTCGTACTGTATATCATTATTCATAACGGATTTATACCAAGACCAAAGTCATGGTTGGTTATTTTTGGCTACTCTCAATTCGTCGTGCTTTCTGTGGGCATCCTCAACTATGCCATAGGGACCAATT
>Ga0209088_10000477_pt1 | contig 28232 bp, 20 predicted proteins | sample S_140625_EF_Meta_FD_187324 | JGI IMG/M metagenome (GOLD analysis project Ga0209088, IMG submission 187324) | Freshwater microbial communities from Lake Simoncouche, Canada to study carbon cycling - S_140625_EF_MetaG (SPAdes) (version 2) | ecosystem: Environmental > Aquatic > Freshwater > Lake ... | reverse complement strand
ACAAATATTTGCAAAAAGCAAAGCTCAAGCAATACTTCATTCCTGAAGACCGTTACTCCCGCCCGTGCGGTGGACGTGGTGGCTTTGATGATTATGTAGAAAGGTGGCATGAGTGAGGGGGTAAGATAAGTCATATACGCTATGACGCTATGTTTGGTCATTTCTCCGAAGAAACTTTAGAACTCTTCATAAAGATGAGTTGCGAGGATAAAGACCTTGATTACTCCGAGACTTTTGATTTTGCTCGGTGCCAAAGTCCAGATGGGTCATTTTATGGCACAAGGGGTATGTGTCAACCTCCCTCTAAACCAGTTGGTCCCGCAAAGGGGCGCAATGTTTTAGAGAGAAATCGTCAGATCTCTGAAAATAAAGCAATAGAAAAAGCAAAAGCAAAAATGCTAGGTAATAAAACCACTATGGGCAAATTATCTAAACCAGAAGAAAAAACCGTTCATAAACCCCTGGACAATGGTGACCGGTTCAAGCCGAAAAAAGCCAATCCCTTTGGTTCAGGACCTACTAAATTACTGTCTAACGGTGGCGGTAGCGGTGGTGGGGGCAACAAATCCGGACTATCTGACGCCCAATTGGCAGCAATCTTTGCAAAACTAGGCAAGGGCGGTAAAGGCCGAGGCCGCTAATCGGGTAAAAGTAAGATGCACTGTGCCAGACCCCAATGGCCCAGCATCATTTTCACGGGGGTGGTAAAGATGTAATCCTCATCAGCAGCGAAGCATACAAAGTATCCACCGACTGTATCACCCCTAATCACATGCTAACAAGTAAAGAGAAGCGCAGCAAGCGCCGTGTAGAGAGTGCCCAGATGCTTGAGCAAACCTATTCCAAAGGGATGGATGTTCAACCACCGAAGTTCCTAACCTGGAAGCAGGAAGAACTCTGGAACACCTTGAAGAAAAACACGGTTACCCTGGCCCACGGTTGCGCTGGCACAGGAAAAACTCTAATCGCCCTTCATTATGGGCTTTTTGGCATCGCACAAGGAGACTTTGAAAAAGTCTATTATGTACGAAGCGATGTTGGTGTTGAGTTTCAACGAGGGCGGGGAGCACTTCCTGGCGACTTATCAGAGAAGATTGCACCGCTTATCGCACCTGTGCTCGACAATCTCCCGTGTATCATGCACTCGCATGGCGCTGGAGAGTACCTACTGAAAAAGAAAATTATCGAACCCGTCCTTCTTGAAGATATTCGGGGACGCTCACTCAACGAAGCATTCATCATTGTGGATGAGGCGCAGAACTTTTTGCCTTCGCAAATCAAGACCGTGCTCACTCGTGTAGGGAAAGATTCAAAAATTCTCTTGATTGGTGACACCAAGCAAACGGACATGGAAGTGTTCCGCCGAGAGAATGGATTAGTCGATGCCATTCATCGTCTCCGCAACCTTTTTGAAGTTGGTACTGTGGAGTTTCAGAAAGAGGACATCGTGCGTAACTCGGTTATTGCACATATACTTGACAGATACGAAGACTAACTAACATGGGGCATCGCAATTCCAACACTAGATCACCCTTTCCTGGCGGTTCAGCTTGCGGTGCCCCTTTCTATGATTATATAGATTCTGTCGGATACGATGGGATTGCAACCGTCCAGGAAAAAAATCAAGCTGGAATGGGTGCTGGAGAGAGCAAAAGAGACAGGTGTAAAAGAGGTAAATCTTGCGGTGCGGCTTGTATCTACTACCGTAAAGATTGCATTCTTGAACTTCCACCGACGGTTCAAGGACCGATGATAAAGGTGCGAAATATGTTGAAGGAAGCCGTCGCAAAAGGCCACCTTACAGATGATGAAGCCGGTAATGTGTACCAGAAGCATATGGGACTTACCGATGACATCAAATGGGGTAGGGAAGATTTGCGGGCGGAAAAAAACTCAAAAACCATGAAAAATGTAGCAACTCGCATGAAGAATCATGCCGATGAGCTAGACCAAGCAAGAGAAGTTGTGCGTAGGGAGTCAAAATCAGAAGAAGACTTCAACAGAAAAATAGATAATATCCATGAAAAAATGTATGGAGGTCTAGGAGCAATCCGTAGTGAAAAAACATCAAGTATTTCACCAGAAGGTGTTGAATTTGCTCAACAACGAAAAGCAGTGTTCCTGAAGGGTGATGAGATAATGGCTCAATCCAACAAAGAGTTCAAAGAAGGAACACTTACTGCTAAAACTATGAATGACCGTATGGCACCAATAGCCGAAGCATTGAAGCCTGACAAAGGGAAGTATTCTCCCGCAGAGATTGCATACGCTGCAAAAATACTTACTCAATACGAGATTTCATATATGGGAACTGCGGGAAGCTTGAAAGAAGGTGGAGGATTTTTTGAGAAAGGGGGTAACGTTCCCAGTGCTTACGGTAACTTAGAAAGAGCAAGTAAAGAGCAAAAAGAAGCCAGGGTTCTTCTGGGGACAAAAGCATATCTTGAACAAGGTGGACGAGATGGGTATACTGGGCAACGTACTTCTATTCTACATATGGACTGGGAGCACTTTATTCCTTTTGAGTCCGTCAAGAAATATGCAGAAGTGGAAAATAACTTTTTTCTAACAGCAAGTCGCATCAATGGTGGCAAGGCGGCAAATCCCCCCTCTTACCTTGTAGATACCGCAAAAGGTTTGCCCGCCATGGATAAACGGAAAACAACATTTGACGAAAATGGAAAAATGACCCCTGAAAGTCGGACCAAGTGGGAAGCAGGTGAAGCTAAAAAAACCGGTTACAACCAACTAAAACAGCAAGGTTTTGAAGCGGGATACTACCAAGCAAGAGTTCAAGCGTTGAAAGAAATTACCGGAAGCGCCCTATACTCTAGCCTACCTGCATCCGATAAGATGGCCATCCTCAATAAGATAATGTACGGGTCGTTACTCTCTCGGGTTCCAGGTATGTCTGAAACTGCGGGTGGTGGTTATTGGTCTGGCTTGAGAAATGATAAACGGTGGTATTACTACGGGAATGAGAACCCTGAGTTTACCAGGTCCGTGTTCAAAAAGTTTATGGATTTACATGAAAAAGGCGATGAAGCGGGGCTTGCTAAAATGGGTGGTGTTCTCAGAAAGTATGCTGATGAACTAAATCCAAACATCTCGGCCCGGATTCCGGCCAATGCTACGCTGAAACAAGCATCCGGTGACAAACCAGTTGTGGAACTCACACCCGACGTCACACCTAAAGTTAGGGCCATTATAAACGAAATGAGTGCCACTGCCCTGAAAGAGATTGACGCACTATGAGAAAAGATACTCGATTTAGGCGTCCCGAACGCCACGACATTGAGACTCGTCTCCCAAACGGCATTCTATCTGATGCACAGGCACTTGGTGTATGGAATATGATGATTCAATGTGATGATCCGTCGGATGTTGCCCACAAATACCGATCTTACCGGGATAGCGAGCATTGTTCGGTTCCCCGAGAGCACCTAAGAGCAATGCGTGACACAATGATAACCGCAATGCGAGAAGAGAACAAAAAAGATGACAAACCCCGCAAAGAGAAAAAGAAGGGTAAGCATTACTATGGCAACGATGAAGGTTGGCAACCACGGAGGACTGGAGCATGACAGCTAAGAAAGAAATCGAGAGGCATCGCCTTCCCTGTGGTCCAACCACAATAGCAATCGATGCAGTTTGTCGCAAACGTTTGAAAGACCATTTTGATGCTCTCCTTGACAGACTGACGCAGGAAACCCATCCAGAAGGAGTGGATAAAGACGTTTTGGAAATGGACGAGCAGGTGAATGATGACGAGCTTAGGGAGAAAGCGGAAAAAGCCCGTGAGGATATTGAGCGTCAATTAGATAATGAGGGTGTGCAGTTAGAGAATGAAATACAAAAAGTTTTGAATGATGAGAGCCCCGAAGAGAAGAAAGATAGGATGATTGAGGAAGGAAAAATGCGGGCCGACGTTCAGCATGAAGTCAAAAAATATAAAGAGGGACTGATGGGCAACTCAAAAATGCTACAATCCTCATCCGGAAAACTCCCGAAGAAGTAACCGGGTAAAAATCTAAAGAGAAACTGACACAATCAAATGGGTAACTTTATTGTTAGGCGACCGTGGGACTTCACTCCTAAAGATGAGTTGGAGCACTATTTAGCGGAAGTTATAAAAGAAAAACCGGTGCTTAGCCCTCCGATTGGTGGATTGACATTTGTAGAAGGACTTTGTGCTTATGTGGTACATCGTGAGGGTCAGTTTCAGTCTCAACTGATTATATGTGCGGCAGGTACTAAAATTCCCGAGCATCGCCATCCAAATGTTGACAGTTTTGAGATGGCAATGTATGGTATGAACCTTACATTCTCAGGAGAGTTGGCTTTGAAAGAAGAGCAGAATGTTTTTGGCAGGTCCATTCGTGTTCGTCCAATGGACAGGCACGGTGGATGGGCAGGCGAAAAAGGCGGTTGTTTCTTGTCTGTTCAACACTGGTTGAACGGTGTTCCGCCTACCAGCGTTGGCCTGGACTGGGATGGAGAAGATATGGGGGAAATTCACAGAAGTAAAATCATCGGGTAAAACTTAGAAAAGGCACTAACCTACATGACAAACAGAATAAGTGGTGATTTTGGGCACGAAGCTATGGAGGCATTTAGGGCCGCTTATGCTCAACAACTTGTTTCACCGGACGATGACACGATAGCAAATGACAGCGGACTGCCAACAAATACGGTAGCAAACACTTCACCCTGGATTTCTCACACAGGAATCTGGAAATATCCCAGCGGGAAAGGTCCGGACCAGGACCTCAAGACGGCTTTTGACCCCAATCAATACCTCTCCAGTGAGATTTTGGACGAAGACGAAGAATCTGATAGTCTCAGTGAGGACGAAGTTGAAAATCTTCTCAATGAAATTATTGGTGAAAACGACGAAGAGTAAATAAGGGTAAAAAACTGTATACAGTAATCGCCCCACTATGTTATCTTTTCACCCAAAGGCGTTAGACCCCCTGGCGAGTTTTGAGTATAACCCTGGGGACCCACGGCAAGACCAATACAATGCACTAATCCAAGCTCGTTTAGAGACTGGTGAAGAAGGCTACGTTGAAAAAATCACAGATTGCATTCAATTTGCAAACTGGATTAGACCTAACTTACCTGGCGTCACTATTTACGTAACCTCTGTTCCCTTTCTCTTGATGGTGGGGGAAGTAGATGGTAACACTTTTGAAATTACTCTCGGTTACGGGTTTGGTGGTTTCCTTATAAATGGGAGTGCAGATAACCCTGTAGAAACAGTTAGTGACCGTCTAAAAATAAGCCGTTATCTGTTTGCTTATTGGCAAACCATTCTGAAGCATTTGCCCGATGGGTTTGTTATTTACGGTCCGGATGCTCTCGGAGTTGACCATCCCAGTTTCGCATCACGGCAAAAAGTTCTAGCCATGATGGGTTTCGGTCCGGTTGATGCTGACTCTAACCGTTTCGGTCTTATGGTTGGCGACACTCTTCAACCTTTGACTACCGACGAGTTCAAACAACTTGTTCCCGGAGGGTTGGAAGAACTCTACAACCAACGGTTTATGGTTGAAGGTATCACCTGGTCTAACTCCTGAGGGAATTATGTACGGCACCAATTTTGATTTTAGCGGCGTAACTCTTCCAGGTGTTGGAGGCCAAATCAACGCCAGCAACGCCATCAGTGGCGACCAACTTAAAGCAATGAATGCTACAGGAAAGAAGTGGCGCCCCAATGCTGACGGCATGATGAGCAACCACAACGAAAACATCTTGAAGATGCACTCCGAGCACCGTGAAAAACGAGCTTCTCTTGTCAACCGTGAGTATAACGAAAACTGCGGTGGCAAAGATGCTATGAAGGAAATTTTTGACCGCAAAAAGTCAAGAATGTCTTCCTTCAAGGAAATGAAGAAGAATGAGTATGGATTTGCTGAGGGTGATTCCCAGGATTCTGAACTCTTGAGTATGCCACTCCCGGCGTTCAAAGAGTGTGCTTGTGGCGGTACTTGCCCGGTCTGCCGTGAAAAGAAACGCAAAGATGCCGAATACCGTGAGTGGAGCACCGAGAAACGCAAGAGTTTGACGAGTGGCAAAATCAAAGGTTCCTTTGCAGGCCCTGACCAGAGTTTTCCTATTGCAGGGCCGGTTGATGTAGCAGCTGCTTGGTCCTCTGTGGGCCGTGCTGCTAATCCTCGCAAGATTATGGCGAGAATAATTGCAATCGCCAAAGAGCATAACTGGACAAGTGGCTTGCCGGAGTCAGTAAAACAACGTCTGAGCGAAGGGAAGTCTGGTTTGCCGGAGTAGTAGCTGTGGGTGTAGATGTAATTATTGGCATCGTAGCCTCTGTATTTACCACTATTACAGGTTGTGGCTGGCTCATTGAACGAGGTGGCAAACGCATCGACAAGATTATAAACCATATGGAAAAGGTGGAGAGCATTCTCAACGAAATGAGAGCCGACCTCCCTGTAAAATACACCCTAAAAGAAGAGTACCTCCGCCTCTACGACAAGGTGGAAAAGATTGAAAATCACATTTACCAATGGGGCAGGAGACCACACAATGACAACAATTAACGATTATGATTGGGACCGTCTGAGTGGACTCTACCCGGCTGAGTTTGTTGAGAGAATGAAAAATGACCCTTGCTGGCAAGGTTACGCCATGGTCGGTAAGAAAAAGAAAGGTGGCAAGGAAGTTCCTAATTGCGTAAAAATAAAGAGTGACGCAGAGCACGGCGAAGGGGACATTGCCACAGCTGAAATGACACCAAACTACTTGCCAGAGGAACCAGGTAAAGGGGATTTGAAGAATCCGCAGATGGGTGAGCAGAAAGTGAGGATGCCACGCATGGAGGAGATTGCCAAGTCCTCCAACCGTAATGGCCACTTGGCTATGGCTGCTGCACCAAACTACTCGGAGACCGAGGATTTTCACGATGCGTTTGACTCAATGGAACCTAACGCAAATATGATTATCACACAACTTCGTGTCTCACGGGAAAAAATTGATATGATGCTCGGAATGTTGTACCCGGACGACAACCTTGAGCCCTGGTGTGCAACTAAGATAGCCAATGCCAGTGTTGCTCTGGCTAGTGTTGCTGATTATTTACGGTTTGGTGGAGAAATCCAATGAACGACAATCTGAAACAAATGTGGGAAAGTGTACGGGACCGAAAACTTCCCTCTCATCGTGAATTCCGTGAAATCTCAAACGACACAAAATTAAAAAATAAAATTCAACTAAAAGTTGACCCTGATTACACTTCAAAGGAGAGGAAAAATGTGGGGGGAATTTGAGGAGGGAGTGCTTGAAGCTTTCTACGAAGCTTACGGAGAGCGCATTGACAAGAGCAAGATGCCTTGTAACAAACCTAAGGCGCAAGCCGTTGGTGACAGCCTGACTGGGAAATCTCATGTTGTAAAAGCATGTGCTAACGGTAAGGAAAAAGTTATTCGGTTTGGTCAGCGTGGTGTGAAAGGGTCTCCCAAGAAAGAGGGGGAGTCAGAAGCTTATGCAAGTCGTCGTCATAGATTTCAAACCAGGCACGCAAAGAATATTGCTAAAGGCAAGATGAGTGCGGCATACTGGGCTAACAAAGTAAAATGGTAAAGGGTAAAACTTATTACAAGTTGCCCTCGTTCGAGTCATGCGTAAAGACTCTATAAATCCTAAATCGTTGGAAACTGCTTACCTTATCTTTGCAGAGAAGGGACATCAGATCCTTGATTACAGCCACGACCCTACAGACTATAATCGGAATACTGTTCGTGAACCCGAGCAAACTTCGATTGTTGAGGGAGCATACAACGAATTGACTCCGGCAAATGTGTCTAACGGGTTCCGTTACGAAGCTCTTGAAGAGCAAGCAAAAGACCTCAACCTACGTATCGACATGCAGCAAAACAAACTGCGCCTTTGCCGTGAGCGTGGAAATTTTCAAGAATTTCACCGCTGTATGAAAGAAATGCAAAATCTGATAAAGGAAAAAGAACGCCTGGATGCTAAAATGGCAGTTGCCACCCCCGGTGGTAATGCCGGTGAAAAACAAATGGATGACTATGACCGTACTTACGACCAAGACGATTCTTACTCGGAAATGATGACTCTTGGTGACAAAATTGCCGCCCTTGAAGAAAAAATGCGTGATTACATGGGGGAATGACCCATGGGTGGGAGAATGTGTACCAAGGGCAAGAGCTGTGGTGCAACCTGTATTCAACGAAGCAAGTGGTGTATCATTGAGCTTGGACCTCGTATATCTCAAAGTTTAAATAAAACTCGAAAAAATCTCGGAGTAATGAAGCTTTTCCATGAAGCCAAAAAGCATGGCGGAAAGGGTTTTCACCGTAGATTCAACGAGATAAAAGGTGATATTGAGCGTGACCTTGCACACGGCAAAGCCCTAAAGGCAAAGCCCCATTTACTAGAACTTCAGAAACGTCTTCGGGATAAAGGACTCATTCCAAAACATGAGAGCCGTAAAGATGATGACTTGGGATCTGTGTTTGCCCGTGGGACAAGTGCTGAGAAGAAAAACTCACTCTTGGAAAGAGCCAAGGAACGGCAGAGCAGTGGCAAAAAAGAAACTGCTCCCGCACCTGAGAAAGCTCCCACTGTAAGTAAGAAATCGGAACCCCCAAAAACTCCCGCAAAAAAAGATGATGATGTTACGGAACTAATCCGTAAGCAACACCAAGATATGTTTGGCGTGAAAATTGGCACTGAGCAGGCAAAAAGATTTGCCAATGCTCGGAGAGAGGATGAAAGGAATATGGCATCACAGGAAAAGAAAGCTGAGATAAAAGAAGATATTGCAAAAATACTAAAAGGTGAGTCAAAGGCTCCTGATGGGTCCCTAACTACGATTGCCAAAGATATGGGCGTAGGGACTAAAACTGCTAAGGCTATTGCCAAATCCGAGAGAGATAAGCTACAACCGCAAAAAGGTCAGATAACCAAGTTAGAATCTGCGTTAGGTCTCGGTACTCTAACCCGTAAAGAAGTGGGTAGAGACCGTTCGGCACTACTTGAAGAAGCAAAGAACCTGAGAGCAAACAAACTGTCAGAGTATGACAAACTAGAGAGACTGGAAAATAAACTGAAACGGGAGCAAGCTAAACCTGAAGAAATTCAAGTTGTAAAGGATAAAAGGGAAAAACTTTGGAATGAAATTCTTGAAGTCAATGCGGCCATAAAAGGTCCTCAAGTTGCTGGCACAACGGGTAATACCCGGTGGGCAAGAGCGGAAGCCAAAGATTTTGACTTTGACTTGACAAATAATAAAATTGTGCGAGAAGGAGATAAAAACTTTTACGGTTGGACGGATAGTTATGGTTCGGGTGCCAAGAAACTTGGTGAAGGCAGTTACGGGACCGTAATTCAAAACAAAGACGGCACTGTTATCAAACGTGGTGATGTGTCAAGTACTGAGGCAAGTATTATCAAAAAACTTGAAGGTAAGGACCTTGGACCAAAACTTATTGCTGCGGATATAAACGGTAAGGGCAACAATTCTAGCGAAGCCGTCGATATTCGCCGAGGTCGTATTGCAATGGGACTAGTACCTGGAGAACCCATAGGTGATAGGGGACCTGGTGAGAAAGTAAATGGTGTATCAATTGCCGATGCTTACTGGAAAGCTCGGGCTGGGCTTCACAAAGAGGGGGTAGCTCACAATGATATGCATATTGAGAATGTGCTGGTTGATAACAAAGGTAAAGGACGGTTTGTCGATATGGGGTTGGCACAATCCTCACCAAAAGCCGCTCTTGCTGAAGCTCTTGGGGCTTTTGGGTATTCCCGGGTTGGCACTCCCGCACATCAACCGGGTGCTAGAGAAGAGGGCGACTTCCAGGTAAGGCGTTGGAAAGGGACCGCTGCCCATCTTATAGATAGAGTGGAGAGTGCTCGGACACCAGAGAAACGTCTGGAGGCAATGCAAGAGTTATCTAAAGTATCTCCAATAGCAGCAAGAGTGACTAGCAACCGAGACCGGGCAATAAAGCAACTTCGCGGTATGGGTCTTGACAACAACGAGATTGCCACGATTATGGACCACGGTATCCGTAACAGAATGACAACTTACGGTAAAGGCCCCTGGGCTAAACTAAGTGATGAGCAGGCGCAAAGCGTCATCAATACACTCTACGCAGGAATCTAATGGCAAAAGACGATGACAAATATGTCCAACTAATGGACCGGTACAAGGTTGAGAGACTCAACAACCCAAAGGAAGCTGTGGCATATCTGGAAGCAGCTATCAAGCTTAGGGAAGAAGGAGACGTCAGCAAAGATGCCTTCCGGGGTGGAGCCTACCTCTAAGGGTAAGAGTGTTTATCGTGTCTTTACACGAGCACTACTCCGCTCTTCAGCACAATGGCAGCTACAAAAATCATCCTTAAAAGGTCCTCTATTCCCGGCAAACGACCCGACACTTCAAATCTCGAAGCCGGTGAACTCGCGGTCAATACAAACGCAAAGGAACCTGGGTTATTTTTTGAAGTAACTGACGGTAAGGTGGTTAAAGTTGGACCCACTGCCTATTTGTCCGGAGAGCCCACCACTGTGCCCGCTCGTGGGGAACTTTGGGTTGACTCTGACACAAAAACTTTAAATATCGGGAATACAGTTAACAACTGGCAGAGAGTTGCCGCGCCTTTCCTGGGGGGCACCGATTCTTTGACGGTTTTTGTCGCCCCGGACTTTCCCGAAGCAACCGATTCTTTAACAAATGATGGTCAATCTGTACCATTTGTTACAATAAATAGGGCCATACTGGAAGTATCCAAGCGTATAATCCTTGAATCAAATAATAACCTAAACGTTGGCAACAATCGTTATTTGATTGTCTTGGCACCCAGCACCCACTGCGTAATTAATAGTCCCGGTACAACATTAGCTGATTTCACAGTAAACTTTGACGACCCGTCTCAAGTAATAACGCAGAGTCAACTTCAGCAATTCAATGTTCCCTCCCTTGGTGGTCTAGTTCTCCCCCGTGGTGTATCAATAATTGGCATGGACCTCAAGAAGTGTGAAGTTAGACCTGTGTATGTGCCAAAATACACTCACCCGGCTTTCCCTGTCCCTTATTCTCAAGTGGATGGTGGGCCTGTCTACTCAAACCAACCCCTGTCTAGCATTTTTAAATGGTCGGGGAATACTTATTTAAATAATTTCACAACATTAGATAAAAAGTCTTTTCGTGTAGTTGACAGAATAAGAACGGCGGAGAACACAGGTGTAGCCATTTTTGGCACGCCTCAACCCCATGGTCTAAACTACAATGACTTTGTCCAAGTTGATTATACTAATGATGCAAACCAAGGGGGAGCTTCTTTCCTTGAATGGGCTTACTATGCTAATCCCATCAACTCTTTTGAGTTTGAACTTTCTCTAACGAGTTGGGATTCAACGGCCCCCGTTGGCATTCCATCTTCCACGCTTCCGACACTTTTTACTCAAACGACTCAATCTCCTCCCGCCAAGTTCAATGTAGCAAATATCTATCCATATTTTATCCCAATTGATGGAGTAAGTTATGAACTCTCCAACTATTCTCACCATCGCTTGAGTGACGTTACAAACTGCGCTGTTTCCGACCTTAATGAATTCTACAGTAAAATTCAACTTGCATTTCCCACACTATTCGGGGGAGCTGTAAACAAAACTGTTGCGACATTACCAGAGTACCAAATTGTCGCCGAAGCCCAAAGTTTGTATCCAGATAATATTCAGAGCAACAGCACTTTGAATACATCCCCCTACTTGAATCAGGTGAATCACCGTTCTGATTACGGAAGGTCAAACATTGACGCAAACGGTAATCTGGTTACAGGATTTAAGTCAGTTATAGTTAACGAGGCAACTTCGGTCAGTATTCAAAAAGACCCCTGTGCCTACGAAGTGTATGGGGATTCGGACCAAATTTGGTTTACTTTAACTTCAATCGCACAGGCACAGTTTTCTTCGGTAACACGTCCTCCAATTTTTTCGGTGCCGACCGACTTTCAACTTTCAATCCTGAATCAAACCTCCATTCCAAATATCCGGTATTACTATAAAACTTTACTGGTGGAAAATGCAATAGACGGAAGTTTCAAGAGTACCGGAATTACCGACATCAATAATGATTTCCGACATTTCGGGTTCAGGTCTCGCGGACCTAATACTTACATGCAAGCACAGGCAGTCTACACCATTGGTTCTGCTATCGGTGTGTGGGCAATGGATGGTGCCCAAATCAACCTGGACAGTGCAACATCTAATTTTGGGTCGAACGCATTTCAGGCAGAAGGTTTCTCAGGTATTGGTACTCTTGGGGGATCTACTCAAGTGGGTCAAGGTTTTACTCACTCCGGCATTGTTCTCCCACTAGCCCTTTCAGAACCTCAGGTAACATCGGATTTTCAGAAAAAGATACTTTTGCTGGGTAGCAGGGTTGTAAAAGTTGAACTCGACCCGAACGATTCTTCGGTCACACTGATACACCTTTTTCAACCTTTTGACCCAGCAAGTATACTTCCTTTTTCCTTAAAACCAGGCAGTGCCGTTTTATTTGGAGGTGCATCTTGTACTTACGTGGCCTATTTTGTCAACGACGGGTCTAAAACTTGTATATTGTCTGACCCCCTAAGTCCTAGTCAGGGTGCTGTCCTCCGGGTAAGGTCTTCAGACGCAAATATCTCTGAAGAACTGATTTTGGGTACCATACCTTACATTCGTAGGTTCATAGACCCTAGAACGAACACTGAGAAATCCTACGGGTTCTACATTCAGTCTACAAGTTCTTCATCCAAGGCACCTCAATATGGTGAGGTGTTACGTTTGAACCAAACTGGTAAAGACTTATCAACAACGTTTAAACGTAACTACCAGTTTGACCCCGGGCAGTTCGGTGGCATATCTCAAATTTTTTCAGTGGCGCAAACTGAGACAATCCAATACAACTTGTCTCTAAACTACAATAATAAAATATCAGACGCATCTCAATCCACCCGGTATGCAGTGTATGCCACTTTAGGGGATAACTCTGGACCATGGATTCAATCCTACCCCGTTACGGATGGCAGTGTTAATTTTTATGCGCCCTTCAATACACCTGAAGGGACTTATATGACAGATATCTTTAGAAATTATTACTGCGCGGAGAATAATATTTGGTCATCTCTGTATTATGAGACAAATTTTAACGACCTCAATGGCCCCACCAAAGTTTCTCCTCAAAAACCTGATTCAGCCTTTGTATCCAGTGCTATTTTAAACAGGCAAACCCCTGTAACAGAGACTTGGCAAGGATACGTTCCGGACCCCTTGTACCCTTATTACACAGACAATAATCTGATACCGGCTAGTTATCAGGCTAACCTAACTTACTTGCGCGGAACTTTGACCCCTAATAAAGAGTTTGCGGGAGGGTCTTTTATAGACGAGGATGATGGTACTTTGAGTCTTGGCATAATTTACTACCGTATACCCGTAACACCCCTGGAAACGGTAACAACTGCCCCGAGTGAGACTATTCAAACTCAAGAACTACCTACAAGTCCTTTTGTAGTTAATCCCACATTTGGTAGACCGTCTATAGTTCGCCTGACCCTACTGCAAGTATCTCAACTTGAGCATCCTCGCAATAATATAAGTGTCATAAGGATTTCAGACTCATCCTCCGGAACTACCGAGTACCTCCGGGTCACAGGTATAGTATCAAGTACGGTGACTGCTATTAGAAACTATTACCCGGAATACTCTACTGGGACATTACCCGCTATTTGGCCAACCGGGTCAACGGTTGCCCCGTGTATAAGTTCCTACATTCCCGAACCTTCCGTTTATGACCCCTACTGGTCGATAACAAAAAACACTATCTTTAGATATTATGAAATAATGGGTTTCTCTAGAGAATTGATGGATCCTTACCTAAAACCTAAGTATGCAGGGGAAAGAGTTCTTCTTAACACTTCTCTTAGCCTTTCACCAATAAACGGGTATGCAAATACCCCAGCTCCATGGCCAGTGGAGTTCAATCTACCTTCTGTAGTACAATCAACCAATCACACTTGGACTTACTCCGGGTATTTCGATTACTCTCGTGGTCTCCCCAAGTACCAAACAACCGAGCTCTCTAGAAAAGTTTCTGCGGATTTCCAATCCTATGCTTCCTTTGGTGGGAATATTGTATGTTTTGGGTCTAACGATCTAAATGAGTTTGTATTGTCTGGGAGTGTAAGAGAAGCATTTACTCTGAACTATTTCCAAAATAATACTCCGCTTCAAAATATAAACGACAGGGTCATAAGAAACTCTCCACAACCTATTGATTATCCATCCCCCGTTTTGGTATATTCTGCGGACGATATATCCGGGTTGTTCAATGGTTCAGAGACAAGTTTTGATTTAAATAGGGGGGGATATGGAATACCTGCATCTCAACTCTCAACTTTTGGCGTCTTTGTATTTATTGGCGGCGTAGCGCAACTACCTTTGACCTCTTACAGTATTGTAGGCAATGTCATTATTTTCACCGAGGCACCTCCAGCAGGTGCTTATTGTGACATTCGTGTAATCACCACTGATGACGACAATAGTACTCTTGAGATAATAGACTTCAATGTGGGGGGAAATTTTGATAATGTAACCACAAGTTTTACACTCTCACCAAACGAAACGACTTTAAGTAACGGTAACTCCTTGGTGTTCTTGGGTGGTGTTTTGCAAGACCCCTTTGGACCCCCGGTTCAACTTGATTACTCTTACCTGATCGATAACTCTACCGGAGTAACATCCCTTACTTTTGTTGGCGCTCCCCCTCAAGCAGGCAGCACCATAGACGTCAGGGGCGTGTTGTCAGGGCGACGTTTCCGAACATCGAGTGTTCCGATTGTGTTTATGAATTCCACAGATGAAATATCCGATCAGTTTGACGGAGTAAAAACTTCCTTCCCCCTAACTTTGAATGGTGTACCGCTTAACCCTTTCATTGTAAACTCTGAAAACATCTTTGTTAACTTGGGGGGTGTGATGCAGATACCCAAGCACCTTTTGCCAACGCCGGTGATAGATATTGCCTACGAGGTTAGGGTCAACCCACAGTCCCAAACACTTGAGATTGTTTTTGCCACCGGACCATTGTTTGGTACTTCTTGCAACATACGGGTAATCTCACAAGAAGAACTTATTACTTGCCCCCTGCCTGAACAACTTCTTTCTAATACTTTGAAAGTAGGACCAGGTGTTGAAACATCTCCAACAGGTGAACTCATTGGCATAGATCCGGGTATCATAAACTAGGGAGGTTAACGGGTAAAACCATTGAGGTCCGATTACGGATATCACACCGACACCTAGTCAAAATGGCGACCACTCGCGTTACACCCATACAGTTTTTAAGGTCTCTTGTACTAAACAAGCGCCCAGACCCTGCAAAACTACTACCTGGACAACCCGCAGTAAACACTGCTGCGGTGCAACCTGGTTTGTTCTTTGCCGATGACACCGGAACCTCTTTGTTTAAAGTGGGACCTTGCACAGTGGGGGCTTTTCCCCCTAACGATGGGGCAACAGGAGCCGGTTCCGGCGGTAATACTCTTGGCGAACTTTGGCTCGACACCGGTTCAACTCCCGCTCACCCTGGGCCTACATTAAAAGTTTGGAACGGCGCAACTTGGATAAACTGCCTACCCTACTCATACGCTAACACGATAGTAGCTGACACTGCTCCAACTATCAGCGATCACATCCCCGGCACTCTGTGGTGGAACTCCGGCAGCGGGTTGATGTATGTACTTTACGATGATGGTACCACCGTTCAGTGGACTCAAGTTTCATCGAGTACCGTGTCCTGAAAAGGAACATAACATTTTCACATACTCCACCCGTACCGCAAAATGGCTACTTTCGATCCTTTAAATCCAATCCCCAACACCCCTTTCTCCTATCCGGAAACTTGGGGTTTCTACACTCCTCAGGGTGGTCCTTTCAGTTTTAGTACGGGTTTTACAATCAGCCCGATAAACGGATCTGTATCGGTAACGCAAGTTGGAGCTCCTGTTGTAGGCACAGTTACCGATATAACTCCTGGTGCTGGTATCATAACGTCCCCAGTAACGGGCATAACCGTGTCCGGCAGCATTGCGTTGGCTCCCCTTGGCGCACCTTTGACGCCGGGTTCTTACTCGTTTGCTACTGTCGTCGTAGATTTGTATGGCCGGGTAACCAATGCCTCTTCTGGCGTTCCCCCGTTATACACCGCATCCGGTGACTATCCTATTCGTGTAACAGGGTCTGTTCCCACCCTCAACGTAGATATTTTTGCTGCCTCAACTACTAGTCCTGGTGCCGTCCAACTCTGTGATGACCTGGTCACTCAATCTGCTTCTTTAGCACTGACTGCCAAACAAGGTTACACCCTGAACCGAAACATCGGAAATATCAACGTCTCTGTTCAGGGTCAGTTCTATGCTGGTACATTCAGCATAGCAACTCAAACAATGCTAACTGCCACCTCTCAAGGTATTGCCGCCGGGTTTGTTCCAGGTCAGAGCCTGCCTTTCCCTGGCGGTTCCGCTGTGGAGGGTTTTGTTGTTGTTGTAGATGATGGCACGTTCTCACCTCCTGGCGGTATCCCACCTGGCCTTATTCTTCCCTCAACTGCTCCGCAAGTTTATACAATCAAGGCAGGTGACCAACTTTACTGTGGTAACACCCGGTGGTTGTTTGTTGCTAAAACTGTACGTTACCCTTACGCAACTACAACTACTCCCGGCCTAGTTCGATTGGCAACTGCTGCCGACGTTTCCGCTTTTGTCAACAACCTTGTTGCTGTTACTCCTGCCTCCTTGGCAGACTTGGACGCATCTACTACACAACGTGGTTGGGTTACGCTGGCTTCAGACCTTGAGACACTTGGTTTGTCTTCGCCTATTAAAGCGGTAACTCCCGCTAACTTGAGTGCCCTGGCTGCATCAACTTCTCAACGTGGCATCGTAAGTCTAAATAATACTCCTACCTCGACTTCGGTCACTCAAACAGTTACGGCTGCTGCTCTCAACTCTGCTTACCTTAGCGCCATTCTCAAAACTCAGGTTACCGCTCCCGGTGATTTGATTGTTGGTTTGAGTGCCTCAACTCCGGAAACTCTGGGTCGAGGGACTGATGCATACCAGCTCACAGTGGACATTACAAGTCCTTCCGGGACCGGACTAAACTGGCTACCGTTTAACCCTCCTCAGAATGTTCCAGTTGGAACTATTTTTTGGTACGCTAGCGGAGACATAACCAAACTCCCGTCAAACTGGGTATATTGCAATGGTGCTACTGCTTCGGCGCTTCCGGAAACCAGTCCAGGTGTCGCTAACCCCTACTACCAACTGTTCCAAGTAATCGGTTACGCTTATGGCGGGTCTGGTGCTACTTTCCGTCTTCCCGACCTTCTTGGCAAGTTTGCCCGTGGTTGGAGCGGTTCTGGCGGTGTTTCTGGCGCCATTGACACTCCTCGGGTCTTTGGGTCTACACAGCTTTCCTCGGTTATTACTCACACGCACACTCTCCCAAGTCTTACTCACAGCAATCACACGATTACGTTAACGGAGCCAACGGACGGACATAACCACACAACGACGGCGGCCAGCGTCATTGGACCTAACACTGGTTTGTATGGTAACAAGGGAAATACTGGAGACGGTGAGTTGTCAGATGGGGTGGACTTCCCTAAAAACCAAGGTTTTGACCTAGCACTTGCTGACGGTTTGACCAGTACTTATGTTACACTGACTAACACAGCGCCAACACCCACGGACCAAACTCGCCCAGTTAATGTGGCGTTGGCTCCAATCATCAAGTACACCTACGGTAATGAAGTGCTGCCCCCAGCACCACCGCAACTTTACTATATAACCTCAACTCCTAACTCCGTTGGTGTGAACGGTGTTATCACAACCGTAGTCACAACTATTAACGTACCTATATCTAAACAACTTTATTGGGAACTAAGTGGTCCTGGCATTGATGCCAGTTTCTTTACTCCTGCGACACTTACTGGTGTTGTCTCAGTTGGACAAGGTGGCAAAGCCACGTTTACAAATACAGTTGCTGCATCTATACCTGCTGGCGGTCCTTACACCTTAGCTATAAAAGTCTACACTGACGCAACACTTTTGGCGCAAGTCGGAGCTACAACTTACGTAACCATCAGCTAATCCCCCGGGTAAAACCTTTTAACGAACAAATCCTAAAACGTAAAAAATGGCCTTTATCATTCCGTCCCGGGGAATAATCCCCACCCAACCAATCCCGAATAACCCCTTTTACTCCCCCGAGACCTGGAGTTTTTACACACCTCAAGGTCCTCTGATTTTTGCAAGTGGGTTTCTGGTCAACTCTCCGGGGAGTGCTGTTCAAAATGCTCCGGGTCCTAATCCCCCAGGAACGGTAACCAACGTTACTGCCGGTACTGGCATTGTTACCTCTCCAGGCACCGGCATTATTGGCGTTGGGTCAGTTGCTTTGGCACCAGTTGGTGGCACTCTAACTCCTGGTTCGTACGTCTACTCTTCCATTTCGGTTGATACCTATGGGCGTATCACCAATATCTCAAACGGTTCAACTCCGCTTCAAAATGTTACCGGTTCCGCCCCAATCACCGTAACTGGGTCTGCTCCTTCTATTACCATTGGCATCAATGCTGCCTCCACAGTGGCTTCCGGTGCTGTTCAACTGTGTGACAACCTGATTACACCTTCTGCCGACTTGGCACTGACAGCAAAGCAAGGTTATATTCTCAACCAGCAAGTTAGCGCCATTGCCGCTACCGCCGGTTATCAGTTCCTGGCCGGTACCCTCAACGCCGCCACTGGACTTGCCGTTACCGTTACTGCTGCCGGTACTATTACCGGTTTCACTGCCGGTGCCGCACTCCCCTCCCCTGCTTCCGGTAACCTGGGTGCTTACCTTTTGGTTACAACCGCGGGTTCTTACGACCCTCCTGGTGCTGGTGGTCCTTATACTGCCGTCGTTGGCGATGAGTTCCTGAGTGACGGTACTACTTGGTACTTCATTGCTTGTGGTTTCCGCCCTACCTACGCCACCACAACAACTCCCGGTATTGTTACTCTGGCAACTCCTGCCGACGTAACTCCGCTGGCTAACAACACCCTGGCTGTTACTCCATTCTCGCTTTCTACAATGATTGCGAGCACCACACAGAAAGGTTTCGTTGAGTTGGCTACCGACGCTGAAACTCTGGCCCTGACAAGCACTACAGTTGCTGTCACTCCTTCTAACCTCAATGCTCTTCAAGCCAGCACTACCCAGCGTGGTATCGTTCAACTGAGCGACGATATCAACTCCACTTCCACAACTCAGGCCGCCACAGCTAATGCGGTGAAGCAAGTCAACGACTTGATTATTCCTAAATCAATCATTACCAACCAAGGTGATTTGATTGTTGGTCAGTCTGCCGGTAACCCTGCCATTCTGCCGAAAGGCCCTAACGGAGCTGTGCTGACTGTTGACGTTACCAAGCCCCTTGGCCTTGATTGGAACGTTCCTGATGCTACTCGTACCGTTCCTGTTGGTGCTATCACTTGGTTCACTTCAAGTAACCCCGATAACCTGCCTATTGGTTGGGTCGTGTGTGACGGGTTTGGTTATAGCAACCAACCCGAAATCAGTCCGGGCGTTCCTAACCCTTTCTACGACCTGTTTGACATCATTGGCAGCACTTTTGGTGCCCCTACTGCCACTACCTTTGCTGTTCCAGACCTCCGTGGTCAGTTTATTCGTGGTTGGAACGATGCTGGTGGCACTCCTGGCACTCTTGACCCAGGTCGGGTCTTTGGTTCCACACAAACTTCCGCTGTCCAAACTCATACTCACACCCTTCCAGACCTAAAACACAGTCACCCTGTTACAGTGACCGACCCCGGTCACAACCACTCTGCTAAATCTGCTACTGTGGTTGGTGGCAACCCTGGTTACTACCCTGGTAATAACAACTTTGGAGATAACACACCGGTTGGTGGTCCCGGTAATGCCGGTAAGAACACTACTGGCATCACCGGTGCCGCTGGAGATGGTTTGACCGGCACCTATGTCACTTTGCCCAATACTGCACCTACCCCTACCAACGAATCGCGACCCGTCAATGTTGCGCTTCTGCCACTGATAAAGTACAGCTACCTCTATGACTGATACGCAGGAGCCTTCGGGCTCCTTTTTTTTGTCTAAGGGGTAAAACCAACTAAAGATACGTTTGGACTATGGCGCTGCCTATCAGACCCCCGTTCAGCCCTACTACTCCCATCCCAAACAGCCCCTTCTACTCTCCACTAACTAACAACCTCAACTCTACACTTGGCGCTCTGGTAATAGGGGCAGGGTTAAGCGTCGATTGGGCTACAGCAACACTTTCTTCCACCGGTGGTGGAGGTGGAGGTGCTGTCAATCTTGTCACCGGCGGCACTGGCATTAGCGTCTCACCAACAACCGGTAACGTGGTCGTCACCAACACTGGTGTTACCTCCCTTATTCCTGGTCCTGGAGTTACCCTTTCAGGGTCCACAGGGGCCATCACAATTAGCGCCGCTGGTGGTAGTGGCACAGTTACCAACGTTGCTACTGGCGCGGGGCTCACAGGTGGCCCAATCACAACTATTGGCACGATTGCTCTTGCTACGACAGCAGTCACTCCTGCTGCTTACACGAACGCTAACATCACCGTTGATGCCTACGGTCGCATCACTGCCGCTGCCAACGGCGCTGCCTCTGGTGGTACAGTTACCTGTGTCTGTGCGGGTACCGGTTTATCTGGTGGTCCTATCTCTACAACGGGTACCATTGCCCTGGCAAACACTGCTGTATCCCCCGGTAGCTATACTTACGGCAGTTTCACCGTTGATGCTCAAGGTCGCTTGACAGCAGCGTCTTCAAACACCCCTGCCAGTGGTACAGTTACCGATGTATTCACAGGCACCGGACTGTCGGGTGGACCTATCTCTACAACAGGCACCATTGCTTTGGCTGATACTGCAGTCACAGCAGGTTCTTATACCTTAGCAAACATTACTGTCGATGCTCAAGGTCGTATTACAGCCGCTACCTCTGGCGCTCCTCCGACCGGTGGTACAGTTACCAATGTATCCACAGGCACCGGTTTGACAGGTGGACCTGTCACAACAACAGGTACCATTTCACTGGCTAATACAACAGTTTCTCCCGGGTCTTACACCTATGGGTCTTTCACAGTTGACGCACAAGGTCGTTTGACTGTTGCATCTAGTGGCGTTGCTCCAGTTCCTTGCTCTGCTTTTGTTGCCAAAGGCGATATTCTGGGTGGTACCGGTACCAACACGTATAGCGCATTGACTGTTGGATCAAATGGTAGAGTTTTGTCTGCTAACTCTGTTTGTTCGACCGGATTAGAATGGGTCACTCCGTGTGCTGGTACTGTGACCTCGGTTGCGACGGGTACTGGTTTGACTGGTGGCCCCGTGACCGGGTCCGGAACAATTAGTCTTGCCAATACTGCTGTCACTGCAGGTTCCTACACCAATGCCTCACTCACCGTTGATGCCCAAGGCCGCTTAACTGCTGCATCATCTGGTACTGCCCCTATCACTGCAGTTACGGGTACAGCCCCCATCGCTATAACTACCGGTACTACACCAGTTGTAAGTATATCCGCGTCTTCCACAACTGCTTTGGGTGCGGTCCAACTGACAAATGCCCTTAATAACACCTCTCAATCTTTAGCTCTAACCGCATGTGCTGGTAAATCTTTACAAGATCAAATTACTGCACTGGTTACAACGCCAAGTATTGATCTTGCAGGCACCGTTAATGCTAACACTGGAAAGATTTTGTCGGTCACGAGTGTTGGAACCGTTGCCGGATACACGGTTGGAAATGACCTTCCAGCTGCCTCGGTTACGACCGTCAATACCTACGTAATTGTAACTACTCCTGGAACCTTCACTCCTCCTGGTGGTTCTTCCACAACTGCCTCTGACGGTGACTGGTTCCTTGTTGCTCAGACATCTCCTGGAGTGTACGAGTGGGAGTTCCTCAATGTTGGTTTCAATCCGCCCGCTGCAACCACCGCGGTTGCCGGTATTGTTTGCCTTTCTACTAATGCTTTGGCTCAAGCTGGAACGGATGCAACAACTGCGCTAACTCCTGCCGCTGGCGCTTCCGCTTACATCGCCAAGTCTGATGTTACAGGCAAAGGTGTGGTTCTTACTGGCACTGCCGCAGGAGCACCCACTGCCTTGGCCGCCTCTCCCACAGATGGTTATGCTCTTGTCGCTTGTGTTGCTTGTGCTGAGGGTCTGACTTGGGGGAATCCCGGAGTTCAGGCAACCCCTGTCGATCTGGGTACCGTGTATGCTTGCACCACAACAAGTTTGGCTGCGGTTGGTTTTGAGTCCGGACGTTGTACAACCGGCGCCGCTGGTGACTCTACCGCGATTGGTACTTGTACATTGTGGTGTTCCACTACGCCTGTAGATGCTACTGCCATTGGTGCTCGTGCCTTACTCTGTCTAACTACGGGTTGCCGAAATGTTGCGGTTGGTAGTTCTTCGATATCCACCAATGCTACTGGGCAAGGTAATAGTGCCCTTGGTTATTTCTCTCTGGCTGGCACAACCGGAGGGTTCAACACGGCAATCGGTTACTGTGCAGGCAGTACAGTCACTACGGGAATTTGTAATGTTCTGATTGGGTCCTGCGCTCAAACGGCAAGCGCAACTGACAATTGCACCCTTCGTATTGGTTTCGATTCTACTAACTACTGGATTACGGGTGACAGTACCAAAGCAATCAAACCTGGCGCCGGTATTATTGACTGTGCCAACAGTTGCGGCACTGCTGGTCAAGTCCTAGTTAGCACTGGTACCAATGGTATTTGTTGGGGCACTCCTATTTCTGCAACACCTATTACCGTCGGGGTTGTCAAAGGTTGCACCAATGCCAACCTCTCCTCGCTGGGCTGCAACGCTCTGGTAGCAGTCACAACTTCAACAAACAGTGCTGCGCTTGGACATAGTGCCGGCAAAGCCGTAACCACTGGAGACTATACTACTGCTGTCGGCGCATGTGCTCTTTGTGCTCTCACGACTGGCTGTTCAAACACCGCATTTGGCGCTCTTTCTGGTAAGAATATTACAACCGGTGGTTGTAACGTCATTCTTGGCCCCAATGTCGATGCCCCTGTTGCCTCCGGTTCCTGCCAGTTGGCAATTGGACACAATGAAAACCAATGCTGGCTCACTGGTTGTGGAAATCTTAACATTAAACCTGGAGCGGGTATCCTCGACTGTGCAAACTCTGCCGGTACTACCGGTCAGGTTCTTGTATCTACTGGTTCTAATAAGATTTGCTGGGGCAGTATAACTGGTTCAGCAGCAACACCGACAGTTCTTGGTAGTGTATTTGGCTGTACTGGCGGGACGCTTCAAAACGTTAGCATTGGCTGTAATGCCCTCAGCGCGGTTACCACTGGCAACTGTAGCACTGCGGTTGGTTTTTCCGCACTTTTGAATGATACCACTGGGGCTTCTAATACTGCTGTTGGTACTTGTGCTCTTTTAGCTAATACTACAGGTGGCGGTAACACCGCCGTTGGAACATCCGCCCTAATTGCCAATATTGGGGGCTCCGTTAACACCGCCATTGGCTGGTTGGCTTTGACTCAAAACACATCCGGCACTCAGAATACTGCCACTGGCGTTTCCGCCCTACGCGCCAACACCACAGGATCTTTCAATACTTCCCATGGTCTTGGCGGTTTGTGCTCAAACACCACCGGATCTTTCAACACCGCCTCGGGCCTCTGTGCTTTGTTCTCCAATTTTGGCGGCACTGCCAACACTGCAACCGGAAGTTACGCCCTACAAAATAACACTAACGCCAATAACAACTCTGCTTTTGGTTTCCAGTCTTTGCTTCTGAACGTTTCCGGCACCAACAATACTGCCAGCGGAGCCAACGCCATGTGCGCCGCAACTGGTGGTGACAATACTGCTGTTGGTTTCTCGGCACTGTGTGGTAGTTCAGCCGCAGGTGGTAATACAGCCTTAGGCTCCTTTGCTATGGCTACAAACGGTGGTGGCGGTTGCAATGTTGGCATTGGCTTCTCGGCGATGCGTAGTATTACCGCAGGTATACGAAATGTTGCTGTAGGTGAAAACTCTGCAAGAGGCTTAACAACAGGTGACTGTAATGTTGCAGTAGGTTCATTCAGTCTTTGTAGTTCCACGACGGGGGCTCAAAACACCGCCGTCGGGTACGGATCTCTCTTCACTGGGGGGAACGGTGGTAGTAACACAGCCGTGGGTTCTTTGAGTCTTTTTGCGAATACTACTGGCAATAATAACACTGCGGTTGGTTTGAGTGCTGGCAGAGAAAACACAAGTGCGATTAACAACACATTTGTTGGGTCAAACACTGGATACAACTCAACTACTGGGGGGTTTAACACCGCTGTGGGTGGTGGCGCTCTTCAGGCAAATACTTCAGGGACCAACAATACAGCTCTCGGTTATGCCGCTGGACTGATTAGCACTGGTAGTCTGAATGTATTCGTCGGCAGTAACGCAGGTTGCCGGTCAACTGGCACGCGTAACACTTACATTGGCCCAAATGCAGGTTGCTTGATGAGCGGCGGAAGTTGCAATGTCATGATTGGTTCCGGCATAAATACTGTCGATTCGTCAGCTTCGTGCCAACTTGCCATTGGTTTTGGCGCCGGTTGTTGCTGGCTCCTAGGTTTTGACGACCGTAGCATTCAACCCACCGCAGGTATTGTTGACTGCATTGGCAGTAAAGGTACTGCTGGCCAAGTGTTGACGAGCACAGGAAATAACAGTATTTCCTGGACCGCCATTGCCACCGCCACACCAACTGTTTGTGGTGTGATACTCGGACGCACGGATGCTACTAATGCCGCACTCGGGTGTAATGCTTTCCTTGCTGGGGGTGGTGCTGACAATGTTGCAATAGGCAAAAACTCTTTAACCAGCACGACGACGGGCTATCAAAACGTGGCCGTTGGACTTAATGCTCTTTGCAAGGTTACCGATTCATTGCAAAACACATCTGTAGGTTCCACAACACTTTGCGCCTTTAACGGGGTTGGATGTGCTAACGATGCTTTCGGAGCTTTGGCTCTGAGTTCTTTCACTGCCGGGTGCTATAATGTTGCCCTGGGTGCTTATTCCTTGTTCTGTCACACATCCGGAAGCCGCAACACCGCAGTGGGCCACCGCTCTCTGACGGGAGTTACTACAGGCGAGTGCAACACTGCGCTAGGGTATCTGTCCGGAATTAACATTACTACCGGCAATGAGAACGTAACTATCGGATTAAACACATGCGTGGCGAATCCGACAGCTTCACGCCAGCTTGCAATAGGCAACTCTGCCTTTAACTGGTTGACGGGTGATTGCAATGCCACCATCACCTCTTATGGCGCCTGGTTAATCAAGACCACAGGCTGCTCAGGCCCTGTTGGTTTCAGCGGCGGTGATGGGTGGTTTTATCAGGACGGAAACTTTGGTCCCTCTCTTTCTCTTGGTAACACTTTTGGGGGAGGTAAGGGGTACATCATCTTCCGCACCTACGGTACTCAAATAGGTTGCATTATCGCAAATGGCACAACCGGTGTATCGTACAGCACTACTTCCGACTACCGTCTCAAGGAGAACGTAAAAGACCTCGAAGGGGCAACCGAAGTTCTGCGGGCGTTACCTGTTCGTGAGTATAACTTCATCGCCGAGCCCGAAGCCATCCATCAAGGTTTCCTTGCTCACGAGCTACAGGAGTTTGTTCCCCATGCCGTTTCTGGCACAAAAGACGAGGTTGACGAAGAAGGCAAGCCCAAGTATCAAGGTGTTGATGCTTCAAAAGTGGTTCCAATCCTTGTTGCGGCGCTAAAGGAATCCATCGAACGTATTGATGCTCTAGAGACCAAAGTCAAAAAACTGGAAACCAACGAGTAAAATCTTTTTGCATCTCCAACACCTTACCCATCGACAACGGGTAAAACCAATCATAGCTCTTCTCTCGATTGAACAAAATGGGCCTACCCACACCTTTTAACCCCTACGCCCCGATCCCAAACAGCCCCTTCTACTCCGCACGTAACTATTTCATCCAAGGTTGGCAAGGGCCCCTCGTATTAGGGTTTGGGCTCAATGTTGACTTTGCGAATAACACCATCAACGCTGGCGGTAGCAGCAGTGGTACTGTCAATCAAATCGTTGCAGGGACTGCAATAACTGTATCCCCTGCTGGTGGCACCGGCATCGTAACTGTAAATAACGCCGGTGTCACCGGGCTTGTAGCCGGTGCTGGTATCTCCCTCAGTGGTGGCACTGGCAACGTTACAATCACTGCCACTGGCGGTGCGGGCACTGTCACTCTTATCAACTCTGGTTCCGGTCTGGCCGGTGGCCCTATCACAACTTCAGGCACTCTGTCTCTGAACTATGCCTGTGTTGTTGACCCCACAGATTACAACGCCAAGGGTGCAATCCTGGCTGGTACTGGCGCTAGTGCATACAGCGCCCTTGCAGTTGGCCTGAACGGTTCTATCCTGGTTGCTTGTAGCACCGCTGCCACTGGTGTTTGTTGGGCTGCTGCTCCTGCTGCCGGTATTCCTTGTGCTTGCATCACTGGTAAAGGTGCCCTTGTTACCGGTAGTGCTGCTTCTTCTCCTGTTGGTTTTGGTGTGGGCGCAAACGGCCAAATCCTAACTGCAAACTCCGCTTGTGCCGCAGGTCTAGAGTGGGTTACTCCGGGTGCTGGAGCCGCTGCTACTCCGCTTGCTCTGGGTACGGTTTATGCTTGTACGGAAAACACCGGGTCATTCAACACTGCCCTAGGTAGTCAAGCCTTGGCAGTTGCTGCCGGTGGTGCTGCTAACACCGCCCTTGGTGCTTCTGCTGGTATTGCTTTGACCACGGGTACTGGTAACACTCTGACAGGTGGTGGTGCCGCTTGCTGTTTGACTACCGGTCAGTTCAACGTGGGCTCGGGTTACCTGGCACTCTCTGCTGTAACTGATGGGTGCTTCAACGTTGGTCTTGGTGCCAACTCTGGTAATGCCCTCACAACAGAAAAATATAATGTTGTCATCGGCGGACACCCTGGCATTACGTCTCAAAATAACAATATCATTCTCTCGGATGGTCAAGGCACCCTCCGGTTTACCGTAAACTGCTGCGGTGCTATCTCCCCTGACGGAACCACCTTTGGTACCACTGGTCAGGTTCTGTGTTCAAACGGTCCTACCGGTCAATGGACTTGGACGACTGCTGCTGGCTCACCTGATGCAACTCCGGTTGCCGCCGGTATCGTCAAAGGTTGTACAACCGCTTCCCTAACCGCTCTGGGTTGCTTCGCTGGTGACAGCATCACAACTTCCCCCAACAACGTTGCTATCGGTTGCGGTGCCCTGACTTCTCAGATTGGCGGCAATGGTCGAAACACTGCTGTTGGTACTTGTGCCGCTGCAAACTTGACCGGCGCCAACAACACGATGATTGGTTTCAGTGCTGCCGCTGCCGCCACAACTGCCTCAAGCACCATCGCCATTGGTGACAGTGCATTGGGTGGTCCTGGTCCTATTACCAACACAGCAAACATCGGGGTTGGCAACAACACCTTGTATGACTTGACGAGCGGTGCTTGCAATGTGGCAGTTGGTGAAGCCGCTGGTTGTAACATTACCACAGGTATTGCCAACATTGCCCTAGGTGCCACTGCTCTGGGCTTTACAAGTGGTGCTGTTACAGGGAATTGCAACATTGGTATCGGAACTGGTTCAGCAAGTGCCCTGACATCCGGTAGCGTCAATGTCGTTATCGGGAGTGGGAGCCTGCTTGCTCTAACGACCGGTGGTTGCAATATCTCTATTGGTGCTACCAATAATGTCCCTGCTGCGACCACTTGCTTCACAACCGTTATTGGTAACGGCCTCACCCCTCTCCAAAGCAACTCGGTGAGAATTGGTTGGTCCGGTGCTGACACTTCCGCCACATTTATCTCCGGTTCGTCTAGCTGGAACGTCTCTTCTGATGCCAGAAGCAAAGATAATATTGAAGATTTCCCCGAGGGTCTTGACCTCATTGAGAAACTTCAACCCCGCAGCTACGACTGGATTGGTGGTCGTGAAGAAGGTGAGCCAGGTGTTCCTTCCTTTGGTCTCATTGCTCAGGAAGTTGCCGAAGCCATTGCTGGCA
>Ga0209088_10000475_pt1 | contig 28322 bp, 30 predicted proteins | sample S_140625_EF_Meta_FD_187324 | JGI IMG/M metagenome (GOLD analysis project Ga0209088, IMG submission 187324) | Freshwater microbial communities from Lake Simoncouche, Canada to study carbon cycling - S_140625_EF_MetaG (SPAdes) (version 2) | ecosystem: Environmental > Aquatic > Freshwater > Lake ... | reverse complement strand
AATCTTGAATTTAAAAACCTTCTGCTAGCCAAAGAAATGGATTTGGCCAGATTAAAATCGGTTCTTCAAATAATGAAAGAATGGGATTTTGAGTTGGTGGAAAAACCGGAAATCATTCATCTGGCTAACAATAAAATTTATAGCTGTTTAGTTACCCTGTCGCAGTCAGATAAAAAAGTGGAAGCTTTATGTTCAGACTTGATTACCTTTTTAACCACCCTTTTGAGTATGCCCTTAGCCTTAAATTTATGGCGAAGTCAAAATTATATTTTTAGTGAATATGGTGCACGCGCATTTAAACAAAAACTAGCGGACGGATCTTTATCGATGGAAAAATTTCAGCAATTAACGCATAACATGGGCATCGCTATCCTTGATAAAGAATTGAAGCCAGTTTAAAGAAATAATATTTTATCCTATTTTTTGTCCTTTTGTGTTTTAAGACCCTAATAGATTGTTTTCAATTTTTTTTTGAAAATACCCTAATTTGTTTGTTGTTAGCTAAAGTATAATTTTATATAGATTTGAACATTTCTATTAGCAGCATTGAGTTTACGTAATGGTTAAATTTTAGATTTTTATAAATGCAGTCTATCAGATTATTCAATTTAGTGATATTTCAACAACAGATTTCTAAAAAAGCCAATGTTTAAAATTATTAGTTTTTCATAACATAAAATTTTATGCTACTCTTCATAAAAAAAATATTTATATAAATTCAAAACATATAGCCAAATATTTGTTTAGTTGATTAAGAAAGTTAGTTAAAAAAATTTAAGAAAAACCTGTTCTCAAAGTTTCACTATCTTTGATTTATCTGGTTTGCTTAACGGTAATATTTAAGACTAAAAAGTGGAGTCCAGCATCCACTAAAAAAAACGGGGCGTATTCCAAAAAGCCTAATGAGTAGGAAAAAAATAAAAAATTATGCTAAAAAAATTAACCTTAACGGACAAATTACTTATTACTTCGGCGCTTTTATCGTTGATATACTCCGAAATTTTATTTTTTAATGAAAATGCTAATCAAGCTATTTTTATTGGATTATGGGTTCCCAGCATATTATGCTTTGGAATTTATTTAAAATTAATAAATAATTCCAAAAATGATTGAGTTTATACCATATTTTGCAGGGATTATTACTTTATTATTTGGAATTGGATTTGGTTACGCCATAACTGACGGTTGGAATTTCAAGAATAAAAAATAGTAAAAATTAATACCTGAAGTTTCGGAGTCACAAAAAACAGGAAAGTCAGTGAAATAAGTTTAGAAAACAAGTAATTTTTGTTCGTGAAACATTGAATTCTATACGGTTGTCTTTTTGCCCTTTATAAAAATTGATATAAAGAACGCTGAAAATTGCTCTGAGACTCAAGGTTTTTTAATCCAAAGGTAAGTCTTCCTTATTAAAATGTAACCTTATTTTAAAACAATATTTACCATGTTTAAAATGCTTACCTTTGGTTAAATATAAATCAAAATGGTTATTGCAAATCCTATTTACGATGTAGTCTTTAAAAAATTGATGGAGAATGATAGCATTGCTAAATTCTTTATTGGTACGATTTTAGAACAAAATATCGAAGATCTCAAAGTAAAACCTAAGGCATTTAGCTACTTGAAAAATGATGAAAAAGAGCTTCCTGACGTAAAAAAAGATATTAAAGAACAATCATCCATTTATTCCTTTCGATCAGACTTTATTGCAACCATTTTAACTGATGCTGGTGAACGAAAAAAAGTTCACATAGAAATTCAAAAGGTGAAGAATAATATTGACTTAATGCAACTCAGAGATAATCTAGGCAAAAATTATGAAGGGGAAGATACGGGATATTATGAAAAACAAATTCTACCCATTGTCACTATTTATATTCTTGGATTTAATCTGCCTGAATTTGAATCGGCTTGCATACAAGTAAATTGGAATTACACCGATCTCATATCAAACAAAAATGTCAATCTCAATATTGATTTTATAGAAAGAGAAGCTCATGATTATTTTATTATTCAGGTAAACAGAATTACAGAAAGGTATGAAACCAGCCTGGATAAGCTTTTAAGCATCTTCGAACAGTCTCATTTTTTAGATGGAGGCAAAATAATTAAAGATTTTAAGCATGACATTGATAATGAGGATGTAAAATTGATTACCGATATCCTTCATAAAGCGGGGGTTGATCCGGAACAGAAAAAACTGATGGAAATCGAGCAAGAATCTATGTGAAGTATTCATGCTAAGTTTGAAGATTGGGAACGAGAATATTTTTAAATTATAGTTCAAGGTCATTTAGTGGAGCCACAAGGGACAAGCCATCAGAAATGATGGCTTTTTCTTTGTATATTTGGTTATGAAAAACCTAATCCTACTTTTATTAACTTTATCAATATGCATAAGTGCTTTTGCTCAAAGCCAAACCGAAAAAAAGGTAGCCGCTATTGAAAAAGAACTTTTTACTAAAGTAGCCAATCTTGATAGTTTGTTATTTGCAGCATATAATTCAAAGAATTTAGATTTAATGAAAACCTATTTTACCAGAGACCTTGAGTGGTATCAAGACAATGGTGGACTTATTGGTTTTGAAAAGGTTTTTGAAAATTTCAATGCTATATTTAATAGAGATTATGACCTTAAAAGAAATCTAATAAAAGAAAGTTTAGAAGTTCACCCAATAGAAGGTTATGGGGCCATAGAAATTGGTAAGCACCAATTTAAACATGTTGAAAATGGCAAACTCGAAATAGGAACTTTCAAATTTTTAATGATTTGGAAGAATGAAAATGAAAACTGGAAAATCTCAAGAGTAGTTAGCTATGACCATTAAAATTACCCTTTAATTTCCTAATAGTCACATAATCAATCATCGTTTAATAGTTGAATCTTCTGATGCTTATTTTAAGAAATCTCCATCAATAATAAGCAACTTGGCGCCATTTATTGAAGTAGAACGGTGTGAACTTGCATTATCAGTAACTATATAGGAGTCATCTTTTTCTAGAGTAATTTTTTCACCAGTACTAAGTTCAGATATAAATTCTCCACTTATGCAATGCACAATATGTCCTTTTTGACACCAATGATCTGCAAAATAATCACTTGAATATTCAACCAATCGAATTCGGAGTCCGGAATATTGAATAGTTTGCCAAATACTAAATCCTTTATCACCTTTATATTCTACTTTTTCAATAGAAGTCCAATTGATATGACTAAATGGAATTTGACTCATTGGAGTATAATTTTATTGAATGTTAAATATACATTTTAAATATCAAACATTAAGTTTCCAGATTATACCATACTCAATCATCGCATTATTGTTGCATATTCGGTGATATGGCAACCGGATTATCCACAAAATGGTCGCAAATTACTATACCAGAGAAATCTATCCATATTATCCTTAACGAACATTAAGTCTTCCCGGACTTCTGCTTTTTTAAATACGGCAATCATAATAAAAGGTAATAGGCTGGTGAAATTCACCGCCTATTACATCATATTAAATCATTTTTTAAACTCGTCGTTGCTATTGCTTTTTAGTTGTGATTTCAATTACCCCATTAGCCCCTTTTTCTGCATATTTCGCTGTGGCTTTTTCGCCCTTCAAGACATTGATGGATAGAATATTGTTGGGGTTGATATCCTTTAAATTTATATCGGAAGAGATGACACCATCAATAACAATGAGTGGATTATCTTTTTGGCCAGAGGAAGGCTTCAATGCGATGTCCCCATTAAGCGTTGTGTTTTCATTAGGTCTATTCACGGTAACTGTTACATCTTTTCCTTTGCGAGTCCCTCTAATTATCATCTTATTAGTGTCTAAATTAATCGACTTAATGTCAGAAGGAGTTGAAAAAATCCCTTGGTCTAGCATAGCAAGTTCATAGTCTACCTTTGCTTGTATCTGATCAATCTCGGCTTGTTTTTGATCAATCTCGGCTTGTTTTTGATCAATCTCGGCTTGTTTTTGATCAATCACGGCTTGTCTTTGATCAATCTTAGCTTGTCTCTGATCCATCGCGGCTTGCTTTTGCTGTTTAGCTGCTATCGATTGCGCCTCTGCTTTATTTTCTTCGGCTTCTTGTGCACTTAATTGAATAGAAAATAGGGCCAAAATAAAGGCCAACATTGGCAACACGGCCACCTTTCTAAGGTAGGAGTATGTAGGAATATTTGAAGTTGTTAACATAATAATTCTTCGTTTAATGGATGAATAATAGAATGAGTGACTCGGGTTTAAAAAATGATTACCGTAATAGGTTTTTAAGAGCATTTTGGCAAAAGCATCCACCTCTCCGGTACCCACCGCATCCCGGTCAGCGATAAATTCGTGAATGTTTTGTAATTCCTTTTGAATAATCCAGTTGAAAGGGTTCATCCAAAAAACGGAACATATAAGTTGAGAAAAAAGGCGATCCCAGGAGTGTTTCTCGCGAATATGAGAGAGCTCGTGCTGCAATATTTTTCGACCACATTCATCTTCAATGGAAATTGATTTTTTCCAAAAAAGATTCGAGAAAAACGAGAAGGGAGCTTCGTCCAGATCCGTTTCAATGAAGGTAAATTCGCCCATCAGGGTTTTGCTATTCATCGCTTTCAATCGGAAAATCCTTAGTACCGAATAGACCAAATAAGACACAAATAAGCTGCTAATGAGGGCAATAACTATGATTTCCCAGTCTATATATTCTTCCTGCACTGGTGACGCGGGAAGTTGAGTCAAATAAATCAACAGCTGTTTTGCTCCTGCGGCTTGTTCCTCCGTTACGCTAAACATCGAAAGTTTAAAAAAGGGAATGGCTAAACTCAAAGCCATCGAAGCCAACAGATAAAACCGATTGTAAGCGTGGTAAATCGTGTTCTTCAGGAAAAGCGTATAGTATCCAAAGAAAATCCCCGACAAAATCATCGACTTCAACAAGTACATAAAAAATTCGGTCTTATTCATCGCCTTTCGATTTTAAATTGTGTAATAAGAGTTCTAAATCTTCAACTGACATCTGCTTCTTGTCCAATAAGTAGGACACCACATTCGTGTAAGACCCTTCGAAAAATGATTCCGTCAAACCAGCCATTCGTTGACCAGAATAATCTAGTTTCGATACCTTCGCGGAATACAGATTATTCCGATTGGGATTGGAGATTTGGACAAAACCCTTCTCCACCAAAATCTTCAATAGCGTGGCCACGGTATTCGAGTGTGGCTTAGGTTCCGGCAATAGTTCGATGATGTCCTTTAAAAATCCACCTTCCGACAAATTCCAAATGACCTGCATTACCTGCTCCTCCGCTTGTGTTAATTTTTTCATTCGTTTTTTATTTCTTTTGCCTTTCGTTAAGACAAATTTATAACTATTTTTTTAGTTACAAAACATTTGTAACTATTTTTTTAGTTATTTTTTAACTTGACAATAGGTTGTTCAGTTAGATGTCGAATTAATGTATTGAAATTCAAAAAAGCATAAAATTTATTAGGGAAACCAAGCAACCAAGACCAAAAAAGACTTTGTAGCTTTTCTACACTCTATCCCCGGAACAGCGCTGCATTTTCCAGGAAAAAGGGAGCCAAAATGATAAACAGGTTATACTTTTATAGTGTAACCTTTTATAATTGTATCAATAATTTACCTCAGAATAACTAAAAATGGGAACAGAAATCTTTAAAGACCTTTTGGCACAAAATATTATTTCTTGTGGTTTTTCATTGAATATGGTAAATAGTGAGAATGTTTCGAAGTCGTTAAATGAAAACACAGCTTCTGTTGGCTTCATTTATAGGCATATTGGTGAGACAATGCTTATGTTTGGATATTTTTTTGGCAAACCAAGCGACATTCAAAATACTACCATGGGGAAACAAGATGAGGGCCAGGGACAGGATTTTGAGGAAAGTAAAAAGCTAATTGAAAAAGGATTTAAATTGCTGGATGAGATTATAGAAAGTACGCCTATTTTAGAATGGTCGGAAATTGTTCAAACGCCATTTTTTGGAGCGGTTTCAAAAGTTAGATTGTTTTCCCACATTTTATATCATAATTCATACCATTCAGGCCAAATTGCCCTTGCGATAAAAAGAGGTGTATAACTTATTTTAACTCATAATTCTTGAAGGATAAATACTTCATCATCTTAGACTAGTTTCCACTTTTTATTTTCTTTGATTAATTTTAAGGTATATCTTGAATAAGGAAATAATATTCTTTTATGAATGAATTCTATAAACAGCCAAAAATATTGGTTTGGATTGAATCTATTGTGTTAATGTTGGTTGGATTATTTTTAGCGCTTATAATCATTGAGAAAGGATATGTTCAACCCTTCTTTTATGCTGCATTCATTTTATATGTGCCAGTCAGCCAATTTTTATTTACTCCAATTTTTAGATTGACTGGTGGCTATACCTATTATTCGCCTATGCTTCTTGGATATATGGCAAACGAAAAGCAAATAGATTTGCACAGTGGAACGAGTTTTGACCATTTATTTGTTTTAAGAAAATTTAAGTCAGGAATACCTTTAAGAAACAGAATAATGATGTATCACTTAGAGGGCTTATTAAATATAATCGCTTTAATTGAAAATAAACGAATTCCAGCATCCGTAAATATTATTGGTACCTCGTATTTTTTCAAAGAAAGAACATTAAATAATTTGGGGTTTCAAATAGAAGAAGCCACCTTGTTTTATAGACTGAATCTCTTCATCAATTTCATAGATTTATTTTGGATGTATTCTCTTTCAAAAGGGAAGATTGCCATTCCTACTGTATGGGATGCTAAAAAGGCAACTATAATAGGAGAAACGCTTATGACCCAGAAAATAAAACTTGAAGGACTTTATCAAAAATTAAAAGCAAAGCAGACTATTTTATAGCCCTTTATTTAATTAACATTTACCGAATAGTCACTTAAACTATCATCAAATTATATTTACATCTTTCGAGAAAAAGGGGCGCTTTATTCAAAATTTAAGAACTTAAATCAATTTTCGGCCACTAAATTGTTTTGGCTTTTGATTTTTGTCCGCAAGTTCCACTATTTCAGTAATTCTTTTTTCTCTGGTTTCTTGTCGTTTAGCAAGAATAAGCCATTGTAAAATATTTCTTTTGTCCGACCTGCTCAGACTAAGAAAATACAATTTCGCATTGGGTCGCTTATCAAATTCTCCCTCTAAGTCTTCTGGAATATGAAGCGCTTCCGCCTCATCTAAGATATTCCAAGAGCCATTTTGTTTTGCTTTTTCAATGATTTCATAACCCGCATTGGTCATAAGACCTTCCTTTGTAAGGCGTTCAATTTTTTCTTTATTTACCTTTGACCAAACACTTTTTTCCTTTCGTTTGCTGAAAAATTGCATAAACTTATGTTCATCTATAGGTTTTGATTTACTGTCTATCCAACCAAAACAAAGTGCTTCATCAACCGCATCACTGTATATTATGGTCGAAACCTTAGATTTCTTTTTGTAGTAGATAAGCCAAACGGATTGTTTTTTGTCGTGATTGTCTTGTAGCCAATTACGCCATTCTTGTCGGCTTCTTGGGTAAAAAGTCTCTATCTCTTTCTCCATTTTATCTTTTGGCTTTTGAGTTGTCTTGTAATTTTCGGTTAACTCCAAATTACTTTTCTCAGAAAACCGGTAATTCAAAAAGGACGTTTTACATCTTTTTCATTTTAAAATTTCCGTTTTTAGTAAACAATGTAGAATCAGGCCTTCCTTGACTAAAAAGGAATTGCATCATTAATTAATTTTAGCGAAAACGGTTTCCCAGGAACGCTCTTCGTCCCATACACTTGATTTTGCATTCGCCTGAACAGTAATAGACTTACCATCATTACTCAATTTCCATACTTCTGTAACATAATGAATGACTTGACCCTGATGTGAAATCGAGATAACTGTCATAGTTTGTCCATCCGCTGACCACTTTACATTAAACTTTTTTTTACTTCCCGGACCATAATTAACCTGGCTTTCTTTGCCATCGAAGGTTAGCTTCTCATGGCTTGTTGTCGGAGCTGCTTCAGGAGAGGCACTGGGTGATTCTATGGTCAGAAAATGTGCCTGATTTGCAATTTTCATCGTTTTAGAGCACATCCGGTCGTCCAATGAATACGCGCAATAAATATTTCCCCCCATACTTATTGATTCTTTAGATTTCCACTCGCCAGAAAAGTTAGCACGACTTGGACCCTTTTTTTGCTGCGCTTGCAAAGGAAAATACATTAGGCCTGTTAACAGAATAATGAGGCAGGGAAAAACGGTTCTTTTAATTTTCATATTTTTTTTACTAAATCCTTTTCGGGTTGACTAAAGGTAAATTATCGTTTCCTATTACATTTTAGTTAATTTGTATTAATATACCTAAACTGCATTATTTTGTTTACTATGTTTCACAAAGTCGAAAATGGCTCCTGTAAAAACACCTATTGCTAATCCTAATCCTGCACCGACGGACATGTTTCCAGAAATAATTCCATAAGATGCACCAAATACTAAGCCAAAACAGGTGCCAAGAGCAATACCGTTTCCAGCATTTTTATTCTTAATTTCTTCCATTTTAATTTTTGAAATTATTTTATTTTCAAAAGTACCTAGTTTTATCGGAAATTTAAGAATTATTAAATTGACTTTTATTCGTAAAATGTATGAAACGATTAGAAAACTTATTACAATTAGGCGATCCTTTACTCTACGAAGTTTGTAAACCTATTTTGCAAACAGAATTACCATTAGTTAAGGATTGGGTGGCAGATTTGCATAACGTAATGCAGGAAATCAGAGTAAAATATAATTTCGGACGAGCCATTGCTGCACCACAATTAGGAATTATGAAGCGACTGATTTATATGAATATTGACAAACCCATCGTATTCATAAATCCAGAATTTACTTTTTTGAGTGAAGATATGTTTGAACTTTGGGACGATTGTATGAGCTTTCCGAACCTTTTAGTCAAAGTAAAAAGACATAAAAGTTTGACCATAAAATATTTAGATGAAAATTGGCAAACTCAAGAATGGCAAATGACAGATGACCTATCTGAGTTATTACAGCACGAGTATGACCATTTAGACGGTATTCTGTGTACCATGAGAGCAATAGATGAAAAATCTTTTAAATGGCGACCCTGAAAATAGCCTTACCAGTGAATTATTTTTAATAAAACACCAATCAACTTCCATCTCTTTGAGACATAAACCACCTTTTTCTTACGTTTGATAGCTTCAAATATTTGATCAGCTGCTTTTTGAACCGGAGATACCCAAAAGAGACCTTTGCCTTTAGCCATGGCAGTATTAACAAATCCAGGCCGAACATCGGTGACTATGATCCCTGAACCATACCTCTTTGCATTTAGTCTCAATCCTTCCAGATAATTTATTTGATAGGCCTTTGTTGCATTATAAGATGGCGCACTGCCATTGCCTAAGATGCCTGCAATAGAACTGATATTTAGGAGATGACCATATCCTTGATTTTTAAAATATCTCATTGCCCAGTCAGCAACACAGGTGAATCCCTGGATATTTGTTTTAATTACATTATTCTCAATATCAAAATTCAACGCTTTATTTTCCTCTCCAATTCCAGCTGAAATAATCAATAAATCCAGGCCGCCCATCTGATTTACAAGTTCATCACAAATCAATTCTATAGCTGATACATCTTGGACATCCATTTTCTTAATGAATACCCTACTCGAATCTGATTCTTGCAAGGTTGCCAGCAATGCTTCTCTTCTGCCTGTTACACCAACCATATAATTCTCACGCAAAAGAATCTCGGCCAATGCTTTACCTATTCCACTGGTAGCTCCTATAATGATTGCCTTTTTCATGCTAAAAAACTATATCTAAAAAGTATTTTACATAATGAAATGGAGAAAAAATCAAACCTTCCTCTCCTTTTCCCATTTATAAACAACGGATCCATAAATGTCGTGATGATGAAATGATATAAGACTTTTATTCTCTAAACGTTTAACATCGACCGACATAAAACCACCTTTTACCAGGTGGAATCGATGGTAATTTTTGTTTTCTCCTGGGGTACCTCCAGCATGTTCGTCGCTCGCTGCGCCAATACTAAATTCGTTTAAGCCAGTTTCCGGATGAACAGAATGGTATTGCCAGTGACGATCGCCACATATTATAAAGAAATTTTCAGGAACATTTTCCTTAATCCAGTTTCTTATTTCATCGCCTTCATATTTAAAACCCGGATTACTATGATTATCGTTTTTCTGTACACGGTCTGGTCCAACCAATGGCGTTGGGCTAACTAAAATTTTCCAGGTGGCAGTGCTTTCTTTCACCGTTTTCTTGAACCAGGCCTTTTGTTCTGCACCCCATATTGTTTTTTCGGGACCATCTGGCAAATCATTGGGCGAACGAAAATCTCTTCCATCTGTAAGCCATATTTGAAGATCTTTACCCCATCTAAACGTTCGATAACTTAATCCGTCTGAAATAGGCGCTTGTTGACGAAAAATACGCTGGCCTTCGGCAAAGGATAATTCCCCCATATTTGCCCCTGGACTGGAATCATTATCCAGCGTGTCGTGATCATCCTTTAACCAATAGGTATTTACCTTCCTATTAAATTCAACCAATCGGGGCAAACTAAACATTCTTTCCCAGTGATATCGGGCAAGGCGTGCATTGTAAGCACGAGGCATATCATTGTCATAATAAACTAAATCTCCAGTGAGGCAAGCAAAATGAGGCTTTAAGGCTAGCATAGCAGGATAAATATCATGCCCATCCGGATGACCACGATCGGGATATCCCTGGCAAGTCATCAAACAAAAGCGTGTATCCGAAACAATATTTTGAGAGGGCGCTGTTTGAAATTTACCCTTTAATTTAAATGAATCTGTTTCGTTTTTATTAGCTGAAACTTCACTTTCATAAAAATAAGTAGCATTTGACTGTAAATTTTTCAAATGAAAATGATGGATAAAATCCGTTTTTTCAGAAACCCCTACCCAATCACTCCTCTTCGCATTTTTTAGCGATTCTTCGGTACCATAATGAATTCTCACAAAACCGGTGATACCCTGACAGGCCCCCTCAAGTTCCTCGGCAGGAACTTTTGGTTCCGGCAATTCATTATTATTGTAATCCTGAGCACGACCAGGTATGACTATTCCTTTATTATTTCTCTCTTTATTCGCCGTTAACCTGGTCCAGATAATCGCAGTCACATCAGTGACCTCTCCCACTCTGGTTCCCATGGCTTGAAAAGCATCTAACGCTATAACTTCATTTTTCCATACTGGAAATGCCATCGTAGTTATAGCTAAAGCGGCTGATTCTTTTAAAAATTTCCTGCGTGTTTTCTTGTCAGTATTCATTCTTGACATTTGATTTCCTATTATTTTTCAACAACAAGATAGGTATAAAATGGTTGGAAAGTCATCTGATTTGCACAAAAAGAGGGCTCCTTTTCAGAAGCCCTCCAAAGCACATTTATTTTACAAAAATCTAATCAACCTTTACAGCTACTTGCCGTTGTTTTTAAATCTTCTTTAGAATTGACCACTTTGGTTGTTCCATCTGTAAATTTCATAGTTAGAGGAAATTTCATCTCTGGACGACCCGTTGCGGTAGGATTAGCCGTTCTCCAGGCTCTGACTTTTGTTACAAAGTCTTTTTGATCAGTTGCACTTTCCTCCTTTCCACCAGGATAAACGATAGTTACAGGGAAAACAACAGAAAAACAAGATGGTCTGTGAGGTCTTCCTTCTTTACATGCTGCCATAAGTGCTTTCAAATCATCTGTATTTTTCAAAACCACAATACTGCTATCTAATTTTAGCTTCACAGAATAAGGGAAAGCAATTTGTGGATGTCCTGTTGAACTTGAATTTGCAGCTCTCCATGCATCTAATTGAGCTTTGAATTCTGTTGCAGAAGCTACTATTTTTGAAGTGCCATCAGGAAACGCAATAGTTACTGGAAAAACTGGGGTAAAACAACCACTGCAAATGCCACCTTTAGATCCACCTTCAGGACGGCAACTCGTTGCCAATGTTTTAAGTCCATCTTCATTTTCAATCGTAGCAGTGCTGCCATCTGCCAAGGTAACTTCAAAAGGAAATGCTAAAGTAGGTCTTTCTTTACTTTCAGGATTCGCCTCTTTCCAACTCTTAATTAAGGTCATATAGGCATCTTTACTTGCTACTTCTTTGGTCGTTTTGTCAGGATAAATCACCGTAACAGGGAATACAATGTCAAAACATTTTCCAAAGGACATTGGGCCTCCCTTACCTCCATTTCTATGTCCCATTGAATCAGCTCCTACCTGAGATGTTAAGCCAAAGGCTAACTTTTCTGTCGGGTTAAAATCTTCACTTAAGGCAATGTCTGCATCCATTTGCTCACAAGAAGTGAAAAATAGTCCGCCCATAATGGCCATCAAACTTCCTAATTTCAACATTCGATTTAACATGATTTTACGTTTTGTGTTATGGAAATATATTTGTAATACTTAGATAAGCTGTCTTATTAAAATTTGTACTCACTTTAATTAAAAAATATTTAATTTTACTTTATTTCCTTTTAAAATCAATCTTTCTGATTCTTTAAATATGCCTACAATATCTATGGACGACGCCCAGCTATGGCAACAACTAAAGTCGGGAGATAAAAATGCCTTAGAGGAGATTTTTCGCAAAGAATCAGATGCTCTTTGTAAATACGGTAAGAAATTTACCCCTGACAAGGATCTTATCGCAGATTGTCTTCAAGACCTTTTTGTTGAAATTTGGAGAACAAAAGAAACCATCGGTTTAACTGACAATATAAGAAAGTACTTATTTGTCTCTTTTAGGCGCAAGCTGATAAAAGATTTAAATAAATGGAATAAAACCCAAACATTAGATCCCGAAACGGATCTTAAAAACGAAGTAACATTTTCTGTTGAAAATACCTGGATTGAAAAAGAGGAAATGACTTTAAAATCGGAGTCATTAACTACTGCTATTGGTAAATTAAGCAGCAGACAACAGGAAATTTTATACCTTAAATTTTATAGTGAAATGGATTACGACCAGATAATTGAAATCATGGACCTCAATTATCAATCTGCTCGTAATCTGGTAACAAGGGCCTTAGATGCTTTAAGGAAAAGTATGATATCCCTTTTTGTCATGTTATATTTTCTTTAAAAAATTTATTTACCTAATGAGTACAAAAATCATGCTACCTGCTTATTAAGATATATTTAACAAACAAAATAATTTTAATGCAAATACTCTTTTTAATTCTTGTGCTGATGATGTCTTTCCTTTCTTGCCGAAAGGAGGAGAATTTAATTCAACCTGAAGTGGATCAAAGATTAAAATTATTCTTTGAATCATTTAAACAGGAGAGCATATTAAGAAGACAAAGCATTAATATGGATGATATTATTGGAACTATTGTTACCATGGAAACCACTGGGGTTTTAGGTAGATGTAATCAGTCAACTACCGGTAAAAAACATCTGATGATTGACAGTTTATTCTGGTTGACATCTACTTTTAAAGAAAAAGAATATGTCATTTTTCATGAATTGGGTCATTGCGCTTTAAATCGCAGACATCTGGACACAAAAAATGTTGACGGTGCCTGTATAAGCATAATGCAAAGTGGGAATGGAAGCTGTATGATGATTTACAATACACAAAATAGGTCTAAATATTTAGATGAACTTTTTTCACAATAAACTATGGAAAAACGATTACCTTCATTTAAAGAAATTGTAGAGGATGAATCCTTCATTCGCTGGGTAAAAAATAATTACTGGCAAGATACCGCTCATTGGGAAGAAAAAATGAAGAAAAATCCTGAAATTATGGAAGATACTGCTGCTGCGAAGCAATTAATCGAACATTTCAACGCAATTGAATCACCCGTTGAAAACGCTTATCTGGATGAGATATGGGTCAAAATAAATACCGCTACCACTGAAAAAGGAACTATTCGTCGTTTAAGAACGCTTTATTTGTATGCTGCTTCAGCCGCTGCCATCCTTGTGTTTGTAATTTATGGTCTCTTCCCTCAAGTTGAAACATTTAAAACGGGAAATGGTGAAATTACAAATGTTACGTTACCCGATAATTCAGAAGTGACGCTAAATGCTGGCTCCAAGATTGTTTATAGCGGAAATAGATTTAATACAAGTCGAAAAGTAAAACTTACTGGTGAGGCATATTTCCAGGTATCAAAAGGTAATACTTTTAACGTGGTCACAAAAGAAGGGACCATCACCGTTTTAGGAACAATATTTAATGTTAAAAGCAGAGATGAAAAATTATCAGTATTTTGTTATGAAGGAAAAGTAAAAGTAAAAGATCAATTTAAAGCAGTTTATCTTACAAAAGGTAAAAAAACGACTAAACTTCCAGGAGAAATATTTCAGGATGCACAACCAATTTCTAAAAATGAAGGTTTTACTTGGAATAAGGGTTTGTTTTATTTTCAAAATACCAACTTAAAGGAGGTAATTGCTGAAGTTTCCAGACAATATAATGTCGAAATTTATGTACCTGCTTCAGAAGAAAACAGAGTGGTTACCACATCTTTTGATAATAAAAATTTAACATCTGCCCTTTTTAATATCTTATGGCCGCTAAACTTGAATGCTGAAAATAAGGATGGTAAATATATCGTACAAAAATCGGTTGGCAAATAAATTTAAACCCAATACGCTATTGGTGTTTATCTTTTTATTGGTTCAATTTGGGTTCTTCTCTTTCTTCATAAAAGCGCAATCTAATAATCCTGAGATTCTGCTTTCCAAAGTTATACCCCTTCTTGAAGTCAGATTCGATATAAAATTTGGATATGACCCTGAAGTTATAAAACCACTAAGCCTTAATAAAAAGATTTTAACTGCTGAAAATATTCATAATGCCCTTCAGATAATAAGTGCTGCTCTGCCATTAGAGTATAATCAAGCTTTGGATGGTCAGATTCTTTTGAGAAAAAGAACAGAAGTAAAAGAAGAAATACTGGTTGATGATTCAAAAGTTAAAGTCAATGGAAAATTAATAGATGCCTGGACAGGTGAAATATTACCCTACGGAGACATCATAGGATTAAAGGGAGAAGGATTCTCCACAGATGAAAATGGAGGCTTCTCCATAAATGTTAGAAATAATAGTCTCGTTACCTTTAAATATCTGGGATATGAATCAAAAACTCAGAAATTTACTTCAAACAAGGAAGGTGTTGTCTTAAGGTTGGTTCCTAAGTTAAGCTCCTTGCCACTCATAGAAATCAGTGCTAAAATACCAAGTGTAGCATCAAAATCAGGTGGTATTTATTCCCAATTAAATCCCAGTTTCTGGGGTAAAATGCCCTCTTTTGCTGCGGGAAATGATGTTTTAAGGAGTCTTCAGCAACTACCCGGCGTTTCAGCAACGGATGATTTGTCTGCAGAGTTAAAAATAAGAGGTTCGAATGGCGATGAAAACCTTTTAGTTCTGGATGGCATGACCCTTTATAATGTGACTCACTTTTCAGGTATGTTTAGTCTTGTAAATTCCGATGCAATAAAGGATGTTAAGTTATTTAAAAATGCCTTACCTGTCTCTTATGGAGGAAAAACGTCGTCGGTGATTGAAATGAATTCTTTATCTCCCATAGAAAATTTAAACCTATCTGGAAAAATAAGTAGTAATTTATTGACTTCTCAAGCTGTTCTTCAAGGTAAGATTTCGCCAAAACAACATATTTTGATTTCAGGAAGAACCACTTATGGAAATCTGGGTGATTCTAAGTTATTTGGAGCACTTCAGGAACAGGTAGTTACACCCGTCGTAAAACCAATTGATCCAAAATCAAATATCACCAAAGAAATATCTGCCTATAATCCTAATTTTAAATTTTATGACTTACAAGGCAAATGGAATTGGGAAATTAATGCTAAACAAAAAGTGCAAGTAGCCTTTTTTTATGGTTTGGATGATATGGATTATACTTATGATAAATCTATAAAAACGGAAGTAGGAAAATCCTATTATTATCGAAAGGAATATTTTAAAGAAAACGCTGATTGGAATAATTTAGGTTCCTCTCTCTTATGGAATTTTAATCCATCGGAAAACTGGCAGCATTCCCTTCATTTATCTATCACGGATTTTCAAAATAATGCTTCTATTATTAATAATTTCAAATTTGTAGAGGATAGAAAAGTTGATAAGATTTATAATTTTGAAGATACTCATTTTAATAAAGTGACAGGTCAGGACTTGAAATGGATTAGCAGATATGCCGGTTCGAAAAATCAATCATGGATTTATGGTTTTCAAACCATAAATAATCAAGTAAAATATGATATCAAACAAGATAAAATTAAACCTTTAACAGGTGAAAATAAAGCTTTACAATCTGCCGCTTTTGTTGAGCTAAACCAAAAGGTTAAGGCCTGGACTTTTAATATCGGGGGGCGGTTAAATTTTTACAATCAAAAAATGTACTTTTCTCCAAGTATTGACCTGAATTACCAAACAAACTCTCCTCTTTCTATAAAAGGTTCATTTGGAAGGTATTATCAATTCTTAAGGCAATTAAACCATGAAGATCGGTATGGAAGAAATTATGGCTTTTGGATTTTGAGCAATAATCAATTTCCTGTATTAAGTAGCAATAATGCTATGGTCGGCGCTAACGCAAAATGGGAAAAATGGGAACTTGATATTGAACTATACCAGAAGAATAGCCAAGGAGTATTAGAACAAGCGCTATCTATTAACAATGTAAACAATCCAGATAGTATCCAGAGATTACCAAAATTTAAATTATATAATGGCACCGGAAAAACAAAAGGCATTGATGTCCTTATTCGTCATTCCGGAAAATATTTTACAGGAATAGTTGCCTACACTTTAAGTAAATCAACCAATCAATTTAAAGAAATTGGAAATGGCATATCTTTTCCTTCTTCTAATGATAGAAGACATCAGTTAAAATTAAATGGAAATTTACAAATTGGCATCTTTGACTTTTTTGCAACTTATAATTTTGCTAGTGGGAAACCATATACAGACTTATCTAAAATATTAGAGAATAACGATAAGATGCAAAACAATCCCAAACCAAATCCAGGAAATCCTAATTCAAATATGCCCAATAATGGACGAGATATTATAAAACCATTAGACAGAATAAGCTATTTAGATGATTATCAGAGGGTTGACATTGGAACAAGTGTTAATATTAATTTTGGTGAAAATAGAAAATTAACCATAGAGGCATCTATATTTAATATTTTTAACAGAAAAAATGTCAAATACAGACAATATATTTTCCAGTTACCTACTAATTTAAAATCTTCCCCTTCCTCAAAAGAACTGGTGGTAGGAACAGAGCTACAAATGCTGGGAATTACCCCAAATTTGAATATCAAATTATCATTTTAATTATTTCATAATATATTTTTTACATTCAATTAACAATAAAAAATCAATTTTGAGAAACATTAAAATAAATGAAAAGAGAATTAGATATTGCCATTATCTCAGACGTTCATTTGGGAACTTACGGATGCCACGCCAAAGAATTATTAAATTATTTAGGTAGTATAAAGCCAAAAACGCTCATTCTCAATGGAGATTTTATTGATATTTGGCAATTCAAAAAAAACTGGTTTCCTGCAGATCATCTAAAAGTTATTCAAAAATTACTTAAAATGTCCTCCAAAGGGACCGAAATATATTATTTAACAGGAAATCATGATGATGCGTTAAGACATTATAGTGATTTCACTAATGGAAATATTCATTTAAGGGATAAGTTGGAATTGGAGATAAAAGGAGAAAAATACCTTATTTTTCATGGTGATGTTTTTGATTTTTCAGTTAACCTTTCTCCATTTTTAGCTAAAATAGGTGGAAAAGGATATGATTGGCTCATCGTTTTAAATAGATTCATTAATCGAATAAGAATTTCTCTTGGATTAAGTCCCAAATCGTTTGCAAAAAAAATAAAGGAGAGTGTTAAAAAAGCAGTGAAATTTGTAGACGATTTCGAACAGACAGCTGTTGATGTGGCAGCTAAACAAGGGTGTCAATATGTGGTTTGTGGGCATATCCATAAAGCTCAACTAAAGAAAGTAAAAACTGCAAATGGTGAAATCACTTATATGAATTCTGGTGACTGGGTTGAAAGTCTTACTGCGCTTGAATTTGTATATAATGACTGGAGCATTTATGAATATAATGAAGTGGATTACATTATATTAAATAACTGGCTACAGACAGAAAAAATTAGGCCACAAAAACCAGAAGTAGAGCCTATCCTTATGAATTCTTAACTAACAAAACCCTGGTAAATTCATCTTCCTCCGTAATGGGCGTCATAATTAAACTATCTTTGGTAATAAGATCTATAGATAGCAGTTGTTTTTGGTCATTGATGACTATTTGAATTTGTTTCCCTCTTTTTTTAAATTCCCAGGAACCCGTGGTTAATAAATCTTTCCATTTCATCTGAAAGGTACCATCATTTGAGAATTTTAGCTCGGTAAATTGCTTTTCAATCATCCAAGTTTCCATTAATTCTTTTGTTTTATCGGTAGCTTCTCTTGTTTCAAGTTCGACCCTTGTTGCAACCAAATTATATTGCCAGGTTTGGCATAAATTATTTTTTACCTCAGGTTTTACACAAGACAATAGAAAAAAGAATGCAATTAAAAAAATAGCCGGCAAATATTTAAACTGAAATCGAAAGAAATGAATCATATTATTATTATTAATAGTCTGATATTATTTTTTTGTTAGCAGCCCTGTAAGCTTTCGGATTAAACCCAGTAATTTCTCTGAATTGCTTGTTAAAGTAAGATAAATTATTGAAACCACAAGAAAAACTTACATCTGAAATAGATAAATGTTCTTCTTTTAACATACTTACAGCTTGAGCAATTCGAACTTCATTTACAAATTGGGAAAAAGTCTTGCCAGTTAGTTTTTTAAAATACCTGCAAAAAGCGGGAACTGAAAGATTTATCTTTTCAGCAGCCACATCTAAATGTATTTCATTACCAATATTTTGATCTACATATCTATAAATTAATTCCATTCTTGAAAGATGCTGTGCATTAACTTCCACAGAAAAACCTTGAACCTGTAGCAGTTCATATTCCTCGGAATTAGCCATTACTTGCAATATATTTAATAAGCCTATCAACTTCTTGAAACTATCTTCCTCTAACAAAGCAATGAGCAATTCGCCCACCTTTTTTTTAGTTTCACCAATAAAAACGATCCCTTTTTTAGCTCTTTCGAAGAGATGATGAATGAGCGTCATTTCAGGCAATGAAAAAAACGAATTACCTAAAAACGCTTCTTCCATTTGGACGACAATTTCAATTTCACCTATTGCCATTTCTTCTGTAAATCCAAAATGAGGTAAATTTGGACCTAAAAAAATAAGATCACCTTCTTTATAATAGGAAATATGGTTAGCGATATGTCTCTTGCCTTTCCCGTTACTAATATAAACGATTTCAAATTCTGGGTGAAAATGCCAATGTGGTCCCTCCTTTTCTGGTGACTGAACAAAAGACCTTAAAGTAAAGGAATTCCCAAACCCTGGATTTATTTTCTCTAAAAGTGGTTTCATAATTTTAGAAACGAAAAAATCTGCTCCTTAGTTTAGCCTTAATCTTCTTGGATTTAGAAGGAGAAAGGTTATTTTTGCAAAAAAATGTTTGTCATTTGGCGTCATCGAAAGGAAAATCCAGTCCTTTTTCCAATCACTTTGGGGTTTTCAATTTTAAGTATAGGCTTTGGCAATTGGATTGGACGAATACCGGAAACTAAAAATTTACTTGGATTATCAGAAAGCGATTTAGGATTATGTTTCTTGGGGATGGCTACCGGTGCCTTTTTAGGTGCACAAATTGCCGCTCACCTCAGTGAAAAATGGAAACCCGCGATAGTAATATCTGTTAGCTGCTGGATATTGTGTTTAGGGATAATACTTATACCTTTTGCAACCAAACAATGGACTTTAACCAGTATTTTATTTTTTATGGGTGCAGCCAATAGTTGGCTAAATGTTTCCATGAATGCCGCTGCAAGTCAAATGGAAGCCAAATTAAATACCCCAATTTTATCCACCTGTCATGGCATGTATAGTTTAGGCGGTTTTATTGGGATTACCAGTTCAGGCCTTTTTGCAACAGCTCACATACCACTTACAACACATTTACCTTTCATTGGTATATTTATTGCCATTTATGTTGCTTTGGCTTATAAATACTTTTTGATTTTAGATCCTTTACCTAAACAAACGGACAATAAAAAATTCAGCCTACCTGAACCCTGGCTTTTAAAACTAATGATCATTGGTTTGATCGTAATGGTTTGCGAGGGCGCTGTTACAGATTGGAGCACCCTATATCTTAGAGAAGAACTTAAAGCACCTATCATGTGGAGCACTCTTGGTTATGCAGGATTCTCCTTTACAATGGCTGGCGGAAGATTTTTGGGAGATTATATAAGGAAATTTGTTAACCCTCTTAATTTAGTCCGCTATGGGATTCTGATTGGTGCTATAGGCCTTCTTATTGCCGCAAATATTCCTTTTATGCTAGGGGTAATCACTGGATTTTCATTAACTGGCATTGGATTTTCTATCATTGTACCCCTATTATTTGTTTTATCTTCCTTACAAAAACCTGATAATCCAACCGTTGGAATTTCGGGGATAGCCACTTCCGGTGTCATTGGTTTTTTAATGGGACCTCCTTTAATTGGTATGATAGGTGAATTTTTCTCCCTATCCACTGCATTTAATGGTCTCGGCATGTTCGCGCTAATAGCCGCCATTATTGCATGGAAAAAAGATTCCTAAACTTAGATTTTAACTTGACAAAATCTAATCGTATTTTGCATGAAATTTTAAAAAATGACGCTTCACGACAAGATTTACGGATTGCATATCTTAGGAACTATATTTTTATGGGGCGGTGCCCTATTATCTTTAATAATGGCAAAAATGGCCTTTAAAAAACCTTTAACGGAAAGAAAAATGCCTTGGAGAATTTCTATCTGGGCTCAATGGTTAATTCCTATCGGTGCCTTGGCTTTGAGTCTTTCGGGAGTAGGATTAATAAATGAAGGATGGGGTTGGTTTTTAGGCTGGCTTGATATTTCTATCCTCACAACGCTTTTAATCATTCCCGTAGTTATTTTTCGATTAAATAAATCATTAAATAAAATAATGGTAGAAAATGCACAAATTGTCGAACAACGAAATGAATTACCTGCTATATTAGGCGCCCATTTTTATCAGATTTTTGCCCTTTTATTTTTAGGCACTCTTCTTATGCTTTTGAAACCTGGTACACCTATGGCCGTATTGTTAGCGGCTGGAACATTTGCTATTTCCTGGATTTTACAACCAAAGCATTAATTTGATTATTGTAAAAATCGCCATTTAAATCCAAATCGCAGTCCACCATTTGGCATATAATAATTATATACTTGAGAATATCTTGTTTGGAGAAACGCACTCGCTATATCTTCAAATTTCAAAAATATTCTAAACTTAGTGATTTTAAAACTAGCAAACGCATCAATTAACGGGTAAGGAGATGCGGGAGATCCATTATTTATTTGGAATTGTGCCGTCAAAGGGAAATAATAATAAGTAGAAAATGGTGTAAAAAATCTAAATTCAGCCCCTAACCTGGACTCTAACACTTTGAATATCCTAGTATTCAAGCTTATCGTTTGTCGAGACCATAATCGAGGTAAAGACAGAACATCATTGCGATTTGTTAGTTGAAAAACAAAGACTCCCTCCCAGCTGAATTTTCCAAATCTTAGCTGCTGTTTATAACTAGATTGAAAAACGGACAAAGCACCATCTACCTGTTCAGGCTTTCCATTTATATTATAAAAAATAGCGTTATCAACCAAAGTCACTGTCAAGCCGAACGTACTCTTTATTTTTTTAACATCTAGTTCGCCGCCAATTTGTGTGGTCAATAATTTTTTAAAACTGTTATCCCAAATTTGACGTTGAGAAACATAAAATTGTTTTTGAATTAAATCCGGACTTGCCAGTTGATTAAACGCGGTGAAAAGAATATTCCCTATTTTTCCCAATCCTAACTTCATGTCTCCCGAAATAAAATAATCTCCCCTATTATCAAGGAGTTGCAAATTAGCTTTTCCAGAGAGAGATAGTTTTTCGCTATATTTTAGCGAAGCAGAACCATCCAGAGCCAGATTATGAACGGAGGAATCACCAGGTTCTAGTTTTAGAAAATGTAATTGTTGCGAAAGTCCTGCTTCGACGTCAATCATCCATTTTTTACCAAGTTGAGTTTGAATATATAAAGAATTATCTAAGGTATTTACTTGTAATCTATTTCTTAAACCTCTGGGATCAGTATAAAAACTGCCATAATAATTATTAATATTTCCATTAGTCAGCACTTCATCATAAAAGAGATAATGACTATTTTTCCAACTTAATTTATGAACCAGTTTTAAATAATCGCCTTCGATAGTATCCAATTTAACATTAGAAACTGGCCTTGTTCTAAGGGAAAGAGAATCATTTTTTAATGGTGAGATAGAATCAATGACAACTGGCAGAGGTTTTTTAGGCAAAATAGTAAAATATTGCCTAAAACTAATCTCTTGTTGTTTTAGTTCTGATGCGCCATTTTTTAACTGAACGGTGGCAAGGCTAAGGGAAAAAAAATCACCTCCAGGATCGGGTAATTTTATTATTCCACCATTTTCTTTTTGTAATATGCCGTTTTGAGCTAAAATGAGATAACTTTCATACCTGCCTTTTGTTGGTTTTATCCAAAAATTTATACCGAGAGAAGATGTGCGACTTTTCTGATTACTAAAATGAGATGAATTTCCAATTTGATTCAACCTATTATAATCGATAGAAAAATTGATACCGTTTGCAAAATTCCGACTAAACTGAATGCCGAAGAATCCATCATTTTGTTCACCCGTTTGATAAAATGAAGCCTGAGTAAAGGCTCTTTTCAAAGAAAAGGCAGGTACTTTATCAGCTGTTAACAGATATAGATCAAAAGAATGAATACCTAAATCGAACCCTTTCCTTGGAGTAGGTTTAAAATAAACGGGATAGGCAGGAGAACCAGGAAAACCCAGATTAAAATAATCAAATTTTTCTTTTCTGGCTGGATCATGTTGATGAAAATCATTGGTTAGATTGCTATCGATAAAGGCATAGCTTTTATTCTTATCTCCTGGGAAATGATAAAACATTAGAAAAGTATCTGGTTCTATCTCCCTTTGATTGCCCACTGAGCCGCCGGAACCTCCTGAACGTCCCATACCTGAACCTCCCCCACTTCCAGTATTACTAAAATTAGGACGTTGAGATAATAATTTTCCATTGGCAATCAATAAGAAAGCCAATGGAAGAGACATTAAGAGAATTTTTCGCATTTAGAGATCCAATAAAGCCGGATTCATGCCCATATTAGAAAAACCACCATCATTATAAAGATTTTGCATTGTTACCATGCGTGTTAGATCAGAAAATAAACAAACACAATAATCAGCGCAAGATTCTGCAGAAGCATTTCCAAGCGGAGACATTTTATCAGCATAATCAAAGAAAACATCAAATCCTTTTACTCCAGATCCTGCGGTTGTCATCGTTGGAGACTGGGATACCGTATTGACTCTCACTTTATTTTTAACAGCCCAATGGTAACCAAAGCTACGTGCGAAAGATTCTAATAAGGATTTACTCTCCGCCATTTCATTGTAATCTGGAAAAACACGTTGCGCGGCAATATAGGTTAGAGCAAGAATAGACCCTCCCTCAGCCATTGCATCCAACTTCCAGAGGGTTTGCATCATTTTATGAAAAGAAATAGCTGATATATCAAAGGTTTTCAACATATAGTCGTAGTTCAAATCTGTATAATCTCTTTTCTTACGAACATTTAGAGACATACCTATGGAATGAAGTACAAAATCGAGTTTACCCCCTAATATTTCTTGAGATTTCTTAAATAGGTTTTCCAAATCCTCTTCACTTGTTGCATCTGCCGGAATAATGGTAGCATTAAGTTTCTCCGCAAGTTTATCGAGTTCACCAAATCTCAAAGCAACTGGAGCATTTGTTAAAGTTAGTATAGCCCCTTGTTCTGCGCATTGTTCAGCTATTTTCCAAGCTATTGATTTTTCATCGAGAGCACCAAAGATTACACCTCTTTTACCTTCAAGTAGATTATTTGCCATTTTATTTATTTTAAATTGCCACAAAAATACAATTTCTCAGCTATTTTGTAGTCCTAACAGTTCTTTTGCGTTTTCAATAGCAAAAGTGCTCGGAGGATTTTGACTTAACATAGACGCTATACTAAAAATTCTGCCCTCCTTGTCCAGCGATTTCACACTGGTTAAAGTTCTTTCAGGCATTTCCTCTTTATAAACAAAGTAATGGGTATCAGCTTTAGCTGCTACCTGAGGAGAATGAGTAATCGTAATAACCTGATGTTCATTACTAAGCGTTCTTAAAATATTTCCCATTTTCAAGGCAACATCTCCTGAAATACCCGCATCAATTTCATCAAATATTAAAGTAGGAAGAGGTATTGCACTTGCGACTAATGATTTGATTACCAGAGCTAGCCTTGATAATTCACCTCCTGAAGCGACCTCTTTTATTGGCATCATTCTACTTCCTCTATTGGCTGCAAATAAGAAATAAACAGAATCTTTACCATTAGGGCCTAATTCATCAAAGGACTGACATTTTATTTCTAATCTGGCATTTTCTAAAGCCAAAAGCGATAGTCTTTGGTGAATTTTTTCCTCAAAAGAAGGGATTACTGACAATCTTCTATCATGGAGGGTATCAGCTATTTGTTCCAAATGATTTTGAAACTGAGAAATACGAGATTCAATTTCAGCAATATCCATATTTCTATTGGCAAAACTTTCCAATCTGGAGGATAGTTCTCCTCTAAATTTAATTAATTCTCCAATATTTGCTACCTGATGCTTATTTAGGAGCCGGTTCAACATATCCAGTCTCTCCTGGACTATTTTTAATCGTTCAGGATCATAGTCTATTTGTTCATACCTGCTTTCTATATCTCTACTCAATTCGCGAAATTCAATTTGCGTAGAAACAAGACGTTCATAAAAACGCCCTACTTCCTCATCGAATCTTCTTATCTGGCTCAACGATTGGGTAACATCTGATAATTGAGTCAAAATAGAAGTTTCATTCTCCTCTAACTGTCTAAAGGTCAACCCTAAAACCCTTTTTATATCTTCAGCATGGGAAAGTTTTGTCAACTCTTCTTCGAGGGCATCTTCCTCTCCCAATTGTAATTTAGCTTTATCTAATTCTTCCCATTGGAAATTCAAAAATTCAATTTCCCGCTGGGAAGCTTGGCTCATACTAATAATTTCGTCTCTTTGCTTTTTAAGCGAAGCGTATTCCCTATATTCCTTTCTATATTTTACCAACAGATGAGCATTATCAGCCAAGGCGTCCACCATTTTCAGTTGAAAATTTTGATCATGGATATCACTTGTGTCAAATTGCTGGTGTAAATCGATGAGTTCTGCACTCAAATCCTGAAGCATTTTTAAATTAACAGGTGTGTCATTGATAAAAGAGCGTGATTTACCCGCTGGCGTAAGTTCCCGACGAATAATCAAATCATCTTCATAATCGATTTCATTATTTTCAAAAAAGGAGCTTAATCCATATTTCTCTATAGAAAAATATGCTTCAACCACACATTTTTTATTTTCATCAAACAATGAACGTGAATCTGCTCTATTGCCCATAATTAAACCCAGTGCACCTAATAGAATAGACTTACCAGCACCTGTTTCACCAGTGATAATGGTCAACCCCGAAGGGAATTCTAATTCCAATGCCTCTATAAGTGCATAATTTTGAATAAGGAGTCTCTTTATCATGTTTTTTATTGCCCTTTGTTAGAATTAATTAAGAATCCTGTATTTTCGAGCTAAATAGCTATTTTTGTTTCCAACGTTCAAAATTACAAAACATGAAGATTAATTTTTGTTTAATCCTTATCGCTTCTTTAGGACTTCTGCAAAATTGTAGTAATGCCAAAGCGCCCCATAAAAAAGGAACCACCAGTTTATTAAGCTACGGCATCCCTTTGTATGTAAACATACCAAAAGATGTGGATATTAACCGCCGAATTGTCGGAAATATTACAGAAGTCATTGTAAAAGGGAAAGGAGAAAAATCGTGGTTTGAGCTAATTGTCCAAAATTTACCTTCAGAATCGGATGATTTGGCATGGAATAAATATCTTCAGATTGAGGATGTTAGAAACAACGTTTATTTCACCAGAATAATGGAAGAAAATGAAAATGGGTTTATCTACGAGCTTGTGCCCAGAGATAAACCCACTTACCATTTCCGATACGTTATTGTACAAGGAGCTCAGTTGTATGTAATTTCCACTGCTTTGGGAAGTGAACTTACCATAGAACAAGTCAGAGAATTGTTCCAAGCTGTTGAGCAATAACTAGAAATGACTAATCTTAGCAGATCCAAAAATGTCAGTACGAAAAATAATTAAAATAAGTACTAATACAGAGAGGATAATCATGTCGGTTGTTTTTTGTTCAAGGAATTATAAGTCGAATGCTCTGCAATATCCAAAGAGTATCGATCATCTTCAACAGGTGTAGATGTCCGAGGTAACGATAACAGCCTGAATATAATTTAAAAAAATGATATTCAGGCTGTTATAAAAAGGTTAAATGTATGTTAATGTCTTTAGTGGACTACATACCACTGATCATTTCTTCTGGTTTAACCCAGGCATCAAATTCATCTGCTGTTAAAAGTCCGAGCGTTACTGCTGCTTCTTTCAGCGTCGTATTTTCATTATAGGCTTTTTTTGCAATGGCTGCTGCATTATCATACCCTATTTTTGTATTTAGTGCAGTAACCAGCATAAGTGAATTATCGAGATGCATTTTTATACGAGCATGGTTAGCTTCAATGCCTATGGCGCAATGTTCATCAAAACTTAAACAGGCATCAGCAATAAGACGAGCAGAGGTAAGAAAATTAAATATTATTAATGGTTTGAAAACATTTAGCTCAAAATGACCATTCATACCCCCGATATTTATGGCTACATCATTACCCATAACCTGAGCCATAGCCATAGTTAGTGCCTCAGATTGCGTCGGATTCACTTTACCCGGCATAATGGACGAACCGGGTTCATTGGCGGGAATAATAATTTCCCCGATACCTGATCTCGGTCCACTGGAAAGCAATCTGATATCATTTCCTATTTTCATTAAAGCAACTGCTGCGGTTTTTAATGCCCCATGAGCGGCCACAATACCATCGTGACAAGCCAGAGATTCAAATTTATTTTCTGCTGTTATAAAAGGCAAATCACTCAGAACGGCAATATACTTAGCCACATTTTCAGAATAACCCGGAGGGGTATTTAGTCCTGTTCCGACCGCAGTTCCTCCCAGAGCCAGTTCAGAAACATGGGGTAAAGTATAGGAAATAGCTCTGACCACATGATCAAGTTGAGAAACAAATCCAGAAAAAGCCTGACCTAAAGTTAGCGGGGTTGCATCCATACAATGCGTTCTGCCCGTCTTGACAATATCGGCAAAGTCCTTCGCTTTTTTATCCAATGTATTTTGCAACTGCTTGATTGCTGGTATAGTATGCTTAACCAAATAGGAATAAGCCGCAATGGACATAGCCGTAGGAAAGGTGTCGTTGGAAGACTGAGACTTATTTACGTCATCGTTGGGATGCAATATTTTTTTGACATCCGTTAATTTTCCCCCAGTTAATACGTGGGCTCTATTGGCGATAACTTCATTAAGATTCATGTTTGACTGGGTACCAGATCCTGTTTGCCAAACCACTAATGGGAATTCATCATCGAGCAAACCTTCGCTTATTTCATCACAAACCTGGCAAATCAAGTTTGTTTTTTCAGCATCAAGAATACCCGCTTCGTTGTTTGTCAGCGCAGCGGCCTTTTTCAAAATGGCAAATGCCCGAATAATTTCTATGGGCATAAGGTGACCGCCAATTTTAAAATTTTCGAAAGAGCGTTGAGTTTGAGCTCCCCAATACCTTTCTGCGGGTACGTCAACATAACCGATACTATCCTTTTCTTGTCTGAATGCCATAGCTTTTGTATTTTAAATTAATTTGAGGCAAAATTAATTGAATGTTCCTTTTTTCCAAATAATGATTGTCATAGTTTGAACCATTTACCTGTTCATAAGGTTTTTTAAATTATATTTAATGTATAA
>Ga0209088_10000472_pt1 | contig 28547 bp, 29 predicted proteins | sample S_140625_EF_Meta_FD_187324 | JGI IMG/M metagenome (GOLD analysis project Ga0209088, IMG submission 187324) | Freshwater microbial communities from Lake Simoncouche, Canada to study carbon cycling - S_140625_EF_MetaG (SPAdes) (version 2) | ecosystem: Environmental > Aquatic > Freshwater > Lake ... | reverse complement strand
CAGCGCCCAAATTACTACCAAGATTGACCAGAGCAGCCTTGAGTTATCTGGGTTTGTTGCCGCCAGTATCGCTGCCACGATGAATGTGCCGATTAATGCTGGTGTGCCAGGAAGTACTGCATTGATAAATGCCCGCTTTGGTTCATTACTTTGATAGGCGATCTCAGAACCATTTAAGTTTAAAGTTAACCGAGCGGTGTGACGCAGTGCGTGCCAGAGCCCAAAGTAAATTGCAAATGCCACCAGCGGTGGCGTAAGCATTGAAAGCGCGGCAAGTAAGGCTAAATCAATCGCACTCTTATCATCACGTTTTAGAACTAAAACAAATAATGAGCTTGCTGCTATTAACAGCACTAACAGGTGAATAAAATTGGTACTGCTGCCTGCCCAATTAATTAACTTGGGATTTACCTCGGCCAGCGCTGAGTTTGTTAAATCACTACTTAGTGGCACAAAGACTGGCAATAAGCCTGCCGGAAGTGCATAAATCAACCGGTCAATTAATGACTTACTTGCTCGATTATTTAATCGCTCACTCTCTGCGATAAAGGCGGCATCTCCTATACCAAAGTGGGCAGCGCTCATAATTACTACCAATTGAAAACCTAAAACATTCCACCGAAGGATTGCCCAAACTGCAGCAACTGCGATTAATACATAAATGAGAACAAAGAACGCCATCTTTGTCGGTTGGCCCTTAGGCAGAGCTACTAAATGATCTAGCGCCCCATGGGGAATGCCGATTATTAATGCGATAACGGCCAAGCTGATCTGCCAATTGAGATTATCTGATCCTAGATATGCGGTGAAGAGAATTGAAAGGATTACCGATACCCCAACAAAGAGTTGGCTGTAACTCCTAGTGGCGTTAAATAACCGCTGCTTAGCGCTCAAGGCTGCCCCTTAATTCTCTATTTCGTGGCGGTCACCCCAATTGTCAGTGGCCTTAGGCAAACTTATCTTAAGAGAATCCAAATTAGGGCGTACCACAGAGCGTGCGCGAAGAAATGAGTTGAAATGGCATCATCAAATGCAGTTGGCAGTGCTCGTGAATTTATCTCTCCCTCAGATTTAACCTTTTCTTGGGGAAGTTGTCATAAATGTTTATGGCTTAATTACAACCACGGTCTTCGCACTCCTGGCTTTATGCCATTAGTTGGAGATCTAGCAAATATGCAAGAGCAATACTTTGCTAAAAAAACCACCGCAGATATTGCGCCAGTTTTGCCAGCGGGCAAGGTTGCCGACCTTGGTGGCTGGGTTAAATCATCTTTGATTAATGTTGGTGGTTCAGCTACTAAGTATGCAATTCGCGGTAAGTATGACTTGCTAATTGAGTTTGCCGATGGCACCTATGGAATTATTGATTGTAAGTTTCAAGCAAAGGATTCAGATAAAACTGATCTTTACCAACCACAGCTTGAAGCCTACGCATTTGCGCTAGAAAATCCAGCTTCAGGGGAAGCCAAAAAAGTTTCACTAATGGGCTTATTAGTTTGGTCATTACTTGAACCAGCCGGTGATGTCACTAAAGGATTTGGACTTAAGTTAAAACACACCTGGCGACCAATCGCTAGAAACCCAGAAGCACTGGCAACTCGGTTAACTGATTTTATTACTGTAGTTGGCGGCAAGATGCCGAAAGCAAAAGATAATTGCGATATGTGTAATTACTTAACGCAGCGAAGAGATTTTATTGGAGCTGAGTAATTACTCCTCATCAGATTCAATCTGATCCTCTTCTACATAGCTTTTCTTAATTGCATCCTTTGCCTCTGAGGCATACATATTTGGCACGTACTCCTGCTTTGATAACTCTGCAATTTTTTCCATAATTTGATTGGTTGCAGTACGAAGCACTGCTTGATCAGTTGAATCACCGGTGAAGTACATTGGCTCACCAAACACCATCTCAACTCTTCTTACCTTTGGCACTACCTGACCAGTTGGTTGAATCTCTGCGGTGTTATACATCGCCACTGGAATAATTGGCGCCCCTGATTCAATCGCCATTCGAGCAATTCCAGTTCTGCCTTTATATAGCCGGCCATCTGGAGATCTTGTTCCTTCCGGATAGATACCAATGCAGTGCTCATCCTTTAACAACTTTAAGCCGGTTAACAATGCAGCTTCACTGCGCTTGCCGCCAGAGCGATCAACTGGAACCTGACCTAATGCAATGAAGGTAATTTTCTTAATAAACCCTTTTATGCCTGGCGAGGTGAAGTACTCACTTTTTGCTAAGAAAGTAACGCTCCTGGGAACGACTAACGGCATAAAGATTGAATCACTAAAGGAGAGATGATTTGAGGCAATGATTACTGGCCCATTGCTTGGCACATGTCTTAAGCCTGAGACCTTTGGTCTAAACAGAAGCATCAAAAGTGGGAAGAGAAATGATTTCAATATCTTGTATGGCACAGGCCTAATTTAGCGGCTTAGCCAATCTATGACACCATCTGAGCGTGAATTCAATTCCAAACTCCGAGGGATTTACCCTTTCGGGCGGAAAAATTGGAATCTTGGTAATTCACGGCTTTACCGGTTCACCAGTAACAATTAAACCCTGGGCAAAATATTTAAATCAAATTGGTTACACAGTATCTGCGCCATGTTTGCCCGGCCATGGCACAACTTGGCAAGAGATGAATGATACAACTTGGCAAGATTGGTATGAAGCTGTTGAACAATCTTTTATTGAATTGAAAAATAAATGCGACCGAGTATTTGTAGCTGGCTTTTCAATGGGCGGAGCATTAGCGCTACGGCTGGCTCAAATCCGTGGCAGTGAGATTGAGGGTTTACTCCTGCTTAATCCATCGGTGCATGATCGCAGATGGTTTCTAAAGTTAACACCGATTCTTAAATTCATAATTCCTTCAATTAAAAAAGGTCCAACAGATATCGCAGCCCCAAATCCACCCACACATAGTTATGGCCGTACTCCCCTTAAAGCACTTGATTCACTTCGCAAGCTTTGGCATATCGCAGAACGCGATCTTTATCTGGTTGACCTTCCAATCATGGTTGCTTATTCAATTAATGACCATGCAGTTGATCCAGAAAACTCGATGACAGTAATTGATAACATTTTTTCAGTAGATATTCGCGAAGTTATTTTTGAAAAATCATTCCACAACGTGCCACTTGATTATGAGGCTGACCGACTAAATATTGAAAGTAAGTTATTTATTGAAGATGTTCTAAGTGGCATACTGAAACGAAGGTCAGATTTTACCGAGCGGGATTTAGTAGATGCTGAGTTTGATTCGATTGTCTCAACTCTCTCACTTGATCAATCATCTCCTACTACCTATTTAGATGAATTAGACCGGTTTGAAGAGGCAGATAGATTTACGCCACCAAATCCTAGGTGGCTTAAATTAGATCAAACTCAACGGATTGCAGTTTCAACATTTATCGCCAGTGGAATTTATTTGCTTATTTATACCTTTACAGATTTTGAAATATTTGGGGTCTGGCCAGCTGTACTTGGTGTGTTATCTTCAATTGCCACAATGATTTGGCGCACGGCAAGAGCAGAAGATAATTTCGACGATGGAGCTAGCCTCTAACTAAATCAGCGGCACCAATTAACCCAGCATCATTGCCAAATTTTGCAGCGATTATTTTTGGCAGTGGGTGAGATTTCCCAAATGGCATGTAACTAAACATTGCTTTGCGAACCGGCTCTAAAAATAATTCACCGGCGTCTACCACCCCGCCACCAACGACAATGGCTTGTGGGTCAAGGAGAAGTGCGTAAGAAGCACAGGCTGCGCCAAGCCAGTCGGCTTGTTTATTAAAAGCAGCAATTGCTATCTCATCTCCATTTTTAGCCGCACTAGTCAAAATTACTCCAGTTAATTCACTTAAATTTCCACCAGCTAATTCCAACAGTGATTTGCCTTTTTGTGGATCTGACTCGATTGCTTCTTTCGCATATCGCATTAATGCAGTACCGGAGGCGTACTGCTCAATACAACCCTTTGCACCACAGCCACACTTTAAACCTTGTGGTTGAACAATCATGTGTCCAAACTCTGCGCCGATTCCATGCGCTCCTCTAAATAATTTTCCATCAATTACTAATCCGCCACCCATTCCAGTTCCGATGATAAAAAACATCACTGGATTTAAATTTTTTGCATTACCAAATTTATACTCGGCCCACATTGCCGCATTTGCATCGTTTTCAGCAATCACCGGTAAATTAATTTCTTTTTTGATTTCATTTACAAAATTAAGCTCACTTAGGTTAGCAATATTAGGAGCGCCAACGATTGTTCCCTGGTCTGAGGAAATTAAAGCAGCAACGCTTATCCCAACACCTGCTACTTCGTGTTTTTGTTGAAACTCTTTAATCAAGTCAATTACGGTTGCAATTAATTCCAAACCACCGGCAGCTGGTGTCGCACGCCTGGATGAATCAATTACTTTTCCAGCGCTATCGACTACTCCACCTAATACTTTTGTGCCGCCGATATCAATACCGATTGTTAAAGCTGAGCTTGGAATTTGCGCGCTCAATTAGTTTTCCAGTTTTTCCTTCAACTGTTTTAAAGCAAGATCGATTGTTGATTTTTCGGCTTTCTTTCTCATCATGTCAGGCACTGGCATGGATAATGCAACTGTTAACTCAGAGGTAACTTCAGTTTCATCGCCATTATCTTTAACAATAAATGACCCACTCATTTCAGTTAACAAATCGGCATCCTCTAATGAGAACTCAACTCGATCAGGATAAGCAGACCAGTCGTAATTTAAAGTTGGCTTATCTTTCAATGCACCAGCATCAACGCTCATCTTTACTTGAGTAGGTCTTCCTTGCGCATCACTGGCAAGCACCTCTACCGCTTTAAATGAAGTTGACCAACTCGGATAATTTGCAATATCAAATACCATCGCTCGGACATCATCGGCGGCGGCAGCGATCGTTACAGTTGAGGTGGTTACATCAGACATGGCGCTAGGTTACCGCTAAGTAGGTGAGAATTTATCCCCTCCAGATCCTGAGAATTTCGGGTAGGTCTAGCGTAATTTGCCGCCAAACTAGTAGCGTGGGGCTATGAACGAGATAACCATTCCATCGATTATTCCGCCAGCTGTAGCGGGAAACTTAACCAACCTAATCGCCGAGCGAGCATGGTTTGAACCAGAGCGGGTTGTGGTCTCGCGTCCATTAGGTGATGGCTGGCAAGCGGTAACTGCGAAAGAGTATGAAGCAGAGATCAGATCTGTTGCTAAGGGATTAATTGCATCTGGAATTTCAATTGGTGATCGCGTTGCGATAATGGCAAAGACTCGTTATGAGTGGACTGTTTTGGATTTTGCAATTTGGTTTGCTGGTGCAGTTCCAGTTCCAATTTATGAAACATCAAGTGCAGAACAGGTTGATTGGATTCTTACCGACTCCGCCTCTGTTGCAATAATTGTTGAAACCCCTGCCCTTGTTGATTTAGTTAAGCCAGTAATGCCGGCTGGTTGCAAAAATATTTGGAATATTACCGACAATGCATTAGCTACTTTGATTACTGCTGGTAAATCAATTAGTGATGATGAAATCTCAAAGCGCCGTGAGGCATTAAAACCTGAAACACTTGCAACCTTAATTTATACCTCAGGTACTACTGGAAAACCTAAAGGCGTGCATTTAACTCACGGAAACTTTTTATCTGAGTGTGGAAATGTCGTAAATGGCGCAAGTGATTTATTCCTAAAGCCTGGTGGCTCAACTTTATTATTCCTACCAGTTGCACACGTTTTCGGTCGCATGGTTCAAATTGGCGCAATTACTGCCGGGCTTCATCTGGCACATTGCAGTGACATCACAAAATTGCCAGCAGATCTTGGCACATTCAAGCCAACATTCGTCTTGGCAGTACCTCGAATATTTGAAAAAATATTTAATGGCGCGGAAGCAAAAGCTGAAGCTGCCGGCAAAGGAAAGATATTTCATAAAGCGGTAGAGATTGCTGTTGCATATAGCGTTGCAATGGATGGCAAGCGAGTATCCCCACTTCTTAAGTTGAAACATGGCTTATTTGATAAATTGGTTTATTCAAAAATTCGTGCTGGTTTAGGTGGCCGGGTTGAAGCAGCTATCTCTGGCGGCGCTCCACTTGGCGAGCGATTAGGTCATTTCTATCGCGGTGCTGGCATTCGAGTATTAGAAGGCTATGGCTTAACTGAAACAACCGCCGGTGCAACATTAAACCTTACCGCTGCTCACAAAGTTGGCTCAGTCGGAAAACCAATTCCTGGAACAACTATCAAGATTGCAGAAGATGGCGAAGTTTTAATCAAGGGACCAATTGTGATGAAGGGTTATTGGCAAAATGATGCTGCTAATGCTGAAGTATTCACAAATGATAATTACTTCAGATCTGGTGATTTAGGAAAACTAGATGATGAAGGATATTTATATATAACAGGTCGTAAGAAAGAATTAATTGTTACTGCCGGCGGCAAAAATGTTGCACCAGCCGTACTTGAAGACCGCTTGCGTGCCAACCCATTGATTAGTCAGTGCATGGTTGTTGGCGATAACAAACCATTTATTGCAGCTCTTGTAACCCTTGACCCAGATTCGATTAAACCTTGGGCGGTTGCTAATAAAAAAGAGGGTGCATCAATTGCTGATTTAACAAAAGATCCAACTCTTTTGGCGGTAATTCAAACTGCAGTTGATGAAGCAAATAAGGCAGTAAGCCGGGCTGAATCAATTCGTAAATTTACGGTGCTGCCAGTGGACTTTACAATCCCAGGCGGACAGTTAACAGCTAAGTTATCGGTGAAGCGACATGTTGTTGCGCAGCAATTCGCCCGTGAGATTGATGAACTCTTCGCCTAATTCTGAACGTGCTCGAATTGCTCGAGAACTTCATGATGGCTTAGCCCAGGAATTAGCATCACTTGGATATCGCCTAGACCAAATCATTGGTGATTCCAATCTAGATAACAGGAATCGGTATTCTCTGCGCGAATTACGATTTACCTTAACCGGTGTAATTAATCAGATTCGGGATGAGATTTTTGAATTACGTACCAACACAAATAAAGCTTTTAAACAACAACTAGCTGATCAGATATCAGTGTTGCTCTCTGGCAGTGATATCGACTATGAAGTTGTAGGCGACGTAGAAGTATCTGGTAACAAAAGATTCGAGTTGATTAGAGCCGTACGTGAAATTGTTATTAATGCGCGAAGGCATTCTGGCTGTTCTCAAATTGCAATTAATCTCTCGGATGAAAAAATAGTAATCACCGATAATGGTGCAGGTGGCGTAACTGAAAAAATCAACTCATACGGATTAACTGGAGTTGAAGAACGGTTAACTCAGATCGGTGCCCATCTCAATTCTGAATCAAGTTCAACTGGCACCAAAATGATAATTAATCTTTAACTATGAAGCTTGCGATTGTTGATGACCACTCCCTGATCAGATCCGGGGTAAGTAGCGCCCTTGCTAATACTGAATTTAAAGTAGTAGCTGAGGCAACTTCTGTTAAAGAAGGAGCAGCAGTAATTAATTCTTATAAACCAGATATTTGTTTAGTTGATATTAATTTGGGCACTGGCAATGGCCTTGATTTAATTAAACAAAGTGTCGCAACTGGCATTGACTCCAAATTTGTAGTTTTAACTATGCATGACGATTTAGAAACTCTTGAGTTGGCAAAACAAGCTGGCGCTGCAGCTTATGTAACTAAGAGCGTGCCGATCGAACAATTGATTCAAGTTTTAGTAGCAGTTTCTGAAACCAAAACATTCATTAAAAGGGGAGAAATTAAGGCAGTATCAAAAAGAGATTTTGGCTTAACAGCTCGAGAAATTGAGGTCTTATCCCTTTTGCCAACTGGGGCTACCGCGTTAGCTATTGCCGGAGTTTTATTTTTAACTGAGGCAACAGTTAAAACTCATTTAGCTGCAATTTACCGTAAATTAAATGCGGCAAATCGAGCACAAGCAGTAAGTATTGGAATTGAAAATAACCTAATTACTAAGTAGTAATTTGTTAAACTTTTCAGACCAGGTTACAAGTTGCCAGTTACTAATTACCCATCCCCTGCCAGCCTCACCCATCGCTTTAGATCTAATTGGATCAGCTAATAACTCACAGATCACATTTGATATTTGATCAATTTTTGTACCATCAACAAGTAATCCGGTAACTTGATCGATAACTGCATCTTTAGCACCGCCAGAGTCACCAACTACTACCGGCAGTCCACATGCACTTGCTTCTAGATAAACGATGCCAAGTCCTTCAACTTCAAAGCCGGAAAATCTTGATCTAACTGGCATGGCAAATATTTCGCCAAGCCGTATGTAATCTGTTAACTCAGAGTGCGGGACGCGGCCTGTAAATATAACTTTATGGGTGATTCCTAATTGCCTTGCAGTGGTTCTAAGCATTTGTTCGATCGGCCCCTGGCCAACAATTAGTAAAATTGCATCCGGGTATTTTTTTAAAATATCAGGCATTGCTTTTATTAACTGATCCTGACCCTTTCGATGAACAAGTCTGGCAACGCAAACAATTACTCTTCTACCTTCTAATTGATATCTAGCAATTAATTCTGGATTTGGATCCTTTGGCGAAAAATAATTTATATCTATTCCTGGTGCGATTTGTACAAGTTTATTAACCTCATTTGTAACCTTAATAATCTCACTTTTTGTGTAATCGCCTAAGTAACCTAGTGAGTCTATATCTCTAATTATTTTTTGAAGTAGTTGTTTTAATAGTGGAATCTTCGCCCACCAAAGCTCATGGCCATGGCTTAAAGCAACAATATTATTGGCCCCAGCCTTGCGAAGTTGTTTAGCCATTAATGCCAAGGGAGCGGCAGCGCCGAACCAAACATTTTTAATTTGATATTCCTTTAAAATACTTGCAGCTTTTCGATTAATTCTGAGGGTTGGTAACAACATTTTGGTGCGATCCCTAATGATAATCGCGCCAAACTTTTCAGTTAGTTGCGCATCAAAAGGTGCAGATCCTTTTTGCTTGGATGTGTAAATTACTAAAGAATTCTTAGGTAGCCCTTCAATTAAACCCAAAACAAATGTTTCGATTCCACCTGCTCTTGGCCCAAGGTCATTGGTAACTAGTAAAACCTTTTTGTCGCTATAAACGGCGTGCTCCAATATAAGGCTTCTTGCCCAAATCAAACTCGGCAATCTTCACTCGCGCTCCAGTGCGTGGGGCATGGAGCATGCGATTTCCACCAACATAAATAGCAACATGTGAAATTGGTTTTCCAAAAAACACTAGATCACCCGGTTGTAAATCCTTTCGAGCAATCGATTTTCCATAGTTATATTGAGCTCTAGATGAGTGAGGTAGGGAAACACCTGCTGCTTGAAATGCTCTCATAGTTAAGCCCGAACAATCCCAGTTAATTAGCCCGGCTGCGCCAAAGACATACCTATCACCAATCTGGGCAAGTGCATATTTAATTGCCACACCACCGCGCCCACCAACATTTGCATACTTGCCAGCATCTGCCAATGACCTCTGTTGATCTGCGTTCTCCTGGTCATCATTTAACTTTGCAAGTCGCTCACGTTCTGCTGCAGTCAGTTTGGCTAACAAATCCTCAGCTTCTTGCAATTTACCATTTGCTATCGCTAACTGCCTTGTAAATTTTGCCTCAGCTGCCTTTACTAGTGCTAACTTATCTGAAACAGTAAATGTTGTTGCATTTAATCTTTGAGTAACAACGGAAAATTTCTTTAAATCAGCACTCTTTTTTCGAGTAACAGATTCAAGTGAACCAGCTGCGGAGAGATAGAGTGCTGGATCGGATGAGAAAAGTAATTCTAAAGATTGACTAAGTGGTCCAGATTTATACTGCTCAGATGCAATTGCTCCGATTACTTTATGCATTTGATCAACAGAGGCACCTTGCTGAGATGCTTGTTGTTGAACTGTATCGAGGGTGCGTTTTAATTTTGCAAGTTGAACCTTTGCATCTTGAGCTCCTTCAGCAGCAGTTGCTGCCTGCTCTTGTAGATCTCTAACTCGCCCTTGCACCTCGATTAAATTTGGTGCGGCATTTGCTGAAGCAGGAATTAATGTCGAGCTGAAAATTACTGCGGCAAATACTGCTCGAAGTGAATTTCTCATTCCGAAAGGCTAGCCATTTAAAGTGTGCTAACTCAAGCCAACTTAAGCGTAATGTGCTGAGAATTATCAAAATTCTTGGCATTTATTTGTGTTTAATCAGATATTTAGCCGATATTGCGAAGTTTGCCCGCTTTCGGGTTTCTGGCCTCAAATCTTAAGGGCGGTACCAATCCAGCAGTTGCCAGCAAATTAATTGCAGCTTTATCCTTATTAGTAAGTTCAGCATTTTTCCCAGGTGCCGGCTTTATATTAAGTAGCACTGAGACAACACAATCGCCACAGGCGATCTCGCGCATTACACAACTATCACAATTTATGATCATGTCTAAAAGGTTAGGACAAGCCACTGACACTCGCTAACCTAAAGCCTGTGAGAGAGATAATTGCAACCGCCAACCTGATTGTGGGTAACGATGGCTCAACCACCGCAAATAACTCCTCGATTGGCCTATCTATCGATGAGGACCGACTTAGATTTCAACAACTTCGGAGTAGATCAGATCTAATTTTAATTGGTGGAAATACCGCTCGGCGCGAGCCCTATAAAAGAACCCCAATTCCTCTTTATATTCTTACCCACGCAAAGGTTAGATTGCAACCAAAAAATCAATTAGCAAAACAATTCTCTTTGGGTATCGGCGAGCTATTTTCTGAAATTTCAAACAATTTCCCACCAATAGATAGCACCTCCCCCATTAACTTGCTAGTTGAGGCTGGTCCAATTTTACTTAAGCAGATGATTGAACTCTCACTGATAGATCATTTGTATTTGACTAAAAATCTTGAAAAAAATGGTGAGAATAAGATTTCAATACAAGAATTAACGAGACCATTTAAATTACTAAGTAGTGAAAAAGTTGGATCTTGTGAGTTTATGCATTACCAAAAACTCTAGCCAAGTGAAATAATTATAATTCCAGAGATTGCAAAAATAATACCTAGATATTGAAATCTATGTAAGCGTTCATGCAGCAATTTGTAAGCAAGTAGCGCAGTCACAATTGGGAAGAGTGAACCTAAAACTACCGCCAGTGAAACTAATCCTTTGGTAGTTGCAACACCTAAGAGCACATTTCCAAAAAAGTCAGCACCGCCAATTCCAATTAAAATTGGAAGATCCCTCTTAGTAAATCCACCAGCAGTTCTATATTTTGCAAATAATGCTAGTGCAATTAGAAAAGTAGTAAAACGCATGGTAGTCATTGTCATGATTGCACTAGATTTTGAGCCCTGGGCAATAAATGTAATTGCAGTACCAAATCCAAAAGCTGCGATCAAAGCGTAAACCAGCGGTCGAACTGAAATCCCGCCCTTAATCTCCGGTCCACTTGCACAAAATGCGCCAGTTAGTGCAACCATCATTCCGATTAATTGCACCGTACTTGGTTTTTCGCCATTGATAAATGCAACTGTCAAAGGAATTAGAGCAGACAGTGAACTAATTGGTGAAACCACACCCATTCGACCAGTTGCAAGTCCGGCATAAAAAGCGGTTAAACCAATAAATCCCAATGTGCCAGCAAATACACCTGGTAAAAAGTAATTATCCCAACTCAGTGTTGGTGCAAACCATGAGGATGTTACTAAGACAACTATTAACCCAAATAACAAACCAAAAGATTGGGAAACACCAGTAACTGCAAGTGCCTTATATTTCTTGGTTAAATTGCCACCAAAAAAATCTGCTGTTCCCCATAAAAGAGATGAGAGCAACGCAAGCATTGAGGCCATTAATTAAGCCTACTGTGAAAAGTTGGCTTAATTACTCTTGGCATCTGCTCGCGCCTTCACTTACTTCCTGTATATCCAAATTATCATTAGTCAGTGAAACCCACCTTTGAACAATTAGTCGCACCTATTTTGGCATTAAAGCCACGGGGTGAAATATTGCTTGAAGCGGTACCAGCACCACAAAAACTTGCACCTCATGCATTAGCAATGACCGCTGATGTTTTAGAGGATGCTGCAACTGGAAGATTTGTGTTACTCCATGATCCAGCCGGACAAGAAGGTTGGGGTGGAAACTGGCGGTGCGTAACATTTGCTAGAGCTGCGATTGATTTAGAGATGGCATCTGATCCATTACTGCCTGAGATTGGTTGGACTTGGTTAATTGAGTCACTTAAGAAAAATGGTTGTGAGTTTCTTGCTCCTAGTGGAACGGTAACTAGAGTTGCTAGCTCATCCTTTGGTGCACTTGAAGATCGAGAAGAGGACTCTGAAATGGAGGTTCGCGCATCATGGACACCAACTTCGGGCGAAGATTTAGTAAATCATGTCAATGCATGGTTAGAGCTTTTGGCAATGACAGCTGGGCTTGAACCAATCCCAGAAGGTGTCAGCTCAATCTCACGAAACAGTTAGACTTCTTTAATTAATGGTTACTCCACTTATCGCTCCTAGGCATGGCGTGCCAGAAGTTATAAGTAATGAAAGTGATTTTGAAAAATTAATCGCCCAGTTGTTAAATGGAAGTGGGCCATTAGCAATAGATGCTGAGCGTGCTTCCGGCTATCGATACAGCCAGCGGGCATATTTAATTCAAATTTATCGCGAAAATGGCGGATTACATTTAATTGATCCAATCCCCCTTAAAGATTCAAAGTTATGGGAAAAGTTTAATAAGGAGTTTTCAGCATATGAGTGGGTGATCCATGCCAGCACACAAGATCTTCCTTGTTTAATTGAAATTGGTCTAAAACCTGAACTACTTTTTGACACTGAGTTAGGTGCCCGAATTGCTGGGTGTGATCGAGTGGGACTTGGACCCTTAGCTGAGAGTTTGCTTGAGTTGCAACTTGCTAAAGAACATTCGGCAGTTGATTGGTCAATTAGGCCACTTCGGCCAGAGTGGATCACCTACGCCGCGCTAGATGTTGATATCTTGCTTGATATTCGAAATGCAGTTGAAAAATTACTTACTGAACAAAACAAATTAAAGTGGGCTAAACAAGATTTTGCTTCAATTTTAAAGGGCTATCAAGGCTATGTTTTCTCTGATACCCCAAAGCCAGATCGGTGGCGCCGCACATCAGGTATGCATAAAGTGCGAGATCGATTAACTATGGCAATTGTCCGAGATCTATGGTTATCTAGAGATGAATTAGCTCGTGAAATAGATTTAGCCCCTGGTCGAGTTTTAGGTGATGATGCAATTATTGAACTAGCTACAAAGCGACCAGATAACTTAGAGGCGGTAGCAAAGGTAATTGGCAGACGTACTCGATTAGAAGCCCCGCCGTTTAATCGCTGGTTAAGTGTTTTAAATCTTGCGCTAAAAACTCCGCTTGATCAGCAGCCAGAGCTGCGAGTTGCTTCGCAAAGTTTGCCACCGATTAAAATTTGGAAGGATCGAAATCCACTTGGCTACGCCCGTCTCACCCATGCTCGTGCTGCATTAATTGAGCTATCGGCTCAAATACAAATTCCTACTGAAAATTTAGTTACCCCAGAGTTAGTTCGTAAAATTTGTTGGCAGCAGCCACCGGCATCTAATAGCGAATATGAAAATTTTGTGATTGAACAACTGACCGGCATGGGTGCTCGGCTATGGCAGATCGAGTTAGTAACACCGGGGATTTCGGCATCCCTGTCCCAAACGGAACCATTGATTATTCCTGAGCCAGTTGAGACAGATGTTGAGCCAGAAACTGCCCCCTAGGGTGTGATTGGAATTACGCAACACTTAAGTTGCGTAATTCAATAATCTAGGAATATGCTCAACCCATGTTAAGCACCTTTTTAATTGCCCTTCGTGAGGGTCTTGAAGCTGCCCTAATTGTCGGCATCTTGGTCGCATACGTTGTTAAAACTGGTCGCAGAAATTTACTTACCCCAATCTGGGTTGGTGTTGGGATATCACTCATCGCAAGTTTTGCATTAGGTGGTTTTCTCACATTTACATCCGCCGAGCTTTCAGAGCGTGGTGAGCAATTCTTTGCCGGTACCACCTCATTTATCGCAGTAGCACTTGTTACCTGGATGGTTTTTTGGATGAAACGAGCCGCCAGAACACTTCGCGATGAATTACACGGCAAAGTAGATACTGCTTTAACCGCTGGCCCATTAGCTCTTGCTACCGCTGCGTTTTTTGCTGTTGCCAGAGAAGGGCTAGAGACCGCTTTATTTGTGTATACAAACTTTAAAACAGTCGCTGCAACATCATCAGCTTCCATTGGACTTATTCTTGGATTATCACTAGCCGTTGTACTTGGCTACCTAATCTATAACCGTTCAGTTAAGTTAAATTTAAGTAAGTTTTTTACCATTACCGGAGTTGCATTAATTGTCGTAGCAGCCGGTGTATTGTCTTATGGCATCCATGAGTACCAAGAGCTTGGCTGGCTGCCAGGTGAAACTTCATATGCTTGGGATATCTCATCAGTGATGGCTAAAGATTCAATTGCAGGTTCAATTCTTGCCGGCACAATTGGCTTTGATGTAAACACCTCTTGGGTGCAGTTGCTGCTTTGGGGTGCGTACCTAGGAATTGTTCTTCGGCTTTACACTAAGCCTGCTCGCGTAAACACCGCCCAACTAGTTAAGTAGGCGCACTACCCAATTCGCCTACTGGCGAGTAACCTATCCTTATCCGGTAAATAGGTAGGGGAAATAATGAGCAAAAGCGCAACCGCAAAAACTAATGTGGTCTTAGTCGATGCAGTTAGAACTCCATTTGGAAAAGCTGGCTCGCTCTATGCTGAAACTAGGGCTGATGACATTATGGTTCGCTGTATTCGTGGACTAATTGAACGAAACCCAAATCTGCCACTTGATCAAATTGATGAGGTTGCAATCGCAGCAGCAACTCAAACTGGTGATCAAGGCATGAATATTGGACGATCCGTTTCTATATTGGCTGGTATTCCAAAAACTGTTCCAGGTTACTCAATTGACCGTTGGTGTGCGGGCGCCCTAACTGCAGTAACAACAATTGCTGGTGGCATAAATATGGGTGCTTATGATCTTGCAATTGCTGGCGGAGTTGAACATATGGGCCATCACCCAATGGGCGATGGCATGGATCCAAACCCAAGATATTTAGCAGAAAAATTAGTAGACACTGATGCGCTGCAAATGGGCGCGACTGCAGAGCGCTTGCACGATAAGTTTCCTCACCTAACAAAAGAGCGAGCAGACAAATACGCATTAGCCTCACAACAAAAAACTGCTGCAGCATATGCAGCAAATCAAATTCAACCTGATTTAATTCCAGTCGCTACCAGAACTGCCGAACTAGGTTGGGGTATGGCAACAGTTGATGAACCACCACGGCCACAAACAACTCTTGAAGCACTTGCCGCTCTAAAGACTCCATTTAGAGCAGCCGGTCGAGTAACCGCTGGAAATGCTGCAGGTTTAAATGATGGAGCAACTGCTGCGATCTTGGCATCAGAAAGCAAGGCAAAAGAATTAAACCTTCCGATCAAAGCAAAATTAGTTTCATTTGCATTTGCCGGAGTTGAACCGGAGATCATGGGTTATGGACCAGTTCCCAGCACAATCAAGGCACTAGCTAAAGCAGGTTTAGATATAACCGATATTGGATTATTTGAAGTTAACGAGGCTTTTGCAATTCAAGTACTTTCCTTCTTAGATCACTTTGGAATTGCCGATGATGATAAACGAGTCAATATCTATGGTGGCGCGATCGCAGTTGGTCATCCGCTTGCTTCCTCTGGCGTGAGATTGATTCTTAACTTAGCAAATGGTTTTAAAGAACATCCTGAAGTTCGTTATGGAATTACCACCATGTGTATCGGCCTAGGTATGGGTGGCACAATCATTTGGGAAAACCCTAATTTCAAAGGTGATAAATAATGAGTGAGGTACTAGCAGGCGCACCGGATGAGGTAGTAACAAATGCAATTTTACGGATGGTCTCACTTGCTCCATTTGGCAACAATGGTGAGCTAGCCTTAATTACATTAGATAACGGAGCAGACCACACCAGACCAAATACATTTGGTCCAGCATCTTTAAATGCACTTTCTAGCGCAATTGATCAAGCACAAAAAACAGATGCCGTGGCCATTGCGGTAACTGGAAAACCATTTATCTTTGCTGCGGGTGCTGATCTGTCTGGCGTTGGAGCTGTTAAAGATATCTCCGTTGCTACCGCTTTTGGCGACCTAGGTCATGAGGTTTTCCTTAAATTACATGAGAGCAAGAAACCAACCTTTGCATTTATTAATGGTTTAGCTCTAGGTGGCGGCCTTGAGGTTGGACTTAACTGCCACTATCGAACACTTGCCTCAACCGCATTTACTGGCCTACCTGAATGCTTTTTAGGTTTAGTGCCTGGCTGGGGTGGTGCAACACTTCTACCTAAATTAATTGGGCCTGAGAATGCAGTGCAAGTAATAATTCTAAACTCACTAAATAACAACACAATGATGAAGGCTAAAGATGCACTTGGTCTTGGCGTGGTAGATGCAGTATTTGAGCCATCAGATTTTCTTGAGAACTCTGTGAAATTTGTCGCCGATGTCCTAAATGGTAAAAAGAAGATTGAACGAAAAGATTTTAGTAAAGATAGCGCAGGTTTTGAAAAAGCAATCGCAACCGGCAAAGCAGCAGTTGCTAAGAAATATAGCGGTGCTCAAATTGCCTCCCCGCTTGCCGCACTTGAATTAGTTAAAGCGGCGCAAACAAACTCAGTTCGAGATGGTTATGCAGCTGAGACAAAAGTATTAGCCGAGTTAGTTATGAGTGATGCACTTCGCGCATCTTTATATTCATTTAATCTAATTCAGAAAAAACGTAAGAAGGTAGAAGGCGCACCAAAGCCGGCACTTGCTCGCAAAATTACCAAGGTAGGAGTTGTTGGTGCAGGACTGATGGCATCTCAACTTGCCTTGCTAATGCTTCGTAATTTAAAAGTTCCAGTAGTAATTACTGATTTAGATCAAGAGCGGGTGGATAAAGGCCTTGCCTGGATAAAAGCTGAAATTCAAAAGCTGGTAGATAAGAAAAGGCTTAACCCAGAGGGTGCTGCCAGATTACTTGGAAATATCTCTGGCTCTGTGGATCAAAAGGTATTTGCTAATGCTGATTTTGTAATTGAAGCTATCTTTGAAGAGTTATCGCTTAAGCAGAAATTATTTAAAGATCTCGAGGCGATTGTTACTCCAGAGTGTATTTTGGCAACAAATACCTCATCACTGTCAGTTGAGGCAATGAGTGAAGGGCTTAAAAATCCGGAGCGAGTTGTTGGCTTTCACTTCTTTAATCCAGTTGCAATCATGCCGCTATTAGAAGTAGCTAGAACTACTAAAACTGATGATGCGACAACGGCTACTGCGATTAACATTGGTAAAGATTTAAAGAAAACTATGGTGATTGTTAAAGATGCACCAGCATTTGTAGTTAACAGATTACTTACCAGATTCATGGGCGAGGTAACTGATTCAATGGATGAAGGAACACCTTATGAAGTTGCAGATGCTGCAATGGCTCCCCTAGGTTTTCCAATGTCATCCCTAGAGTTACTAGGATTAGTTGGTCCCGGTGTAGCACTGCATGTGGCAGAGACTTTAAATAAGAATCTTGGTCCTCGCTACAAGATCTCGCCAACTATGCAACGGTTTGTTAAAGAGGGCGTTAGAACATTTTATGTAAAAAATGAGCAGGGATTAAATGTTGTGAATCCTGCAGCATTAGCATTACTTGAAAAAGGTTCAAAAGCGTCAACTGCAGATCAGGTTAGAAGAAGAGCGTTAGAAGCACTTGCCACTGAAGCAAAGATGATGCTTGATGAAGGTGTCATTTCAACACCACAAGAGATTGATATTTGTATGTTGCTTGGTTCTGGTTGGCCAATGCATCTAGGTGGAATCTTGCCTTACTTGGATCGAGAAGGAATTAGCGAAGCGGTTTGCGGCGCTCGTTTTCATCCAAAGGGTGTTGCATCTCTTCCTTAATATCTACTGGAATTTCACTACTATTCCAAGCTACCAACGAACGAGTTATGTTTTGAACAGTAATTCCTAAATCTTCTAATATTTGAGCTCGCTTGGCATGTTCTAAGAATGAAAGTGGAAGTCCAATAGAGTGAACTGGCACATTTAATTGCGCATCTCTGAATAGTTCAGAAACTGTGCTGGCAATACCACCATGCTTAATTCCATCTTCTAAAACAACAACACTCTTATAGCGCTGAGCCATAGTTATTAATGATTTTGGAAGTGGCTTTACCCAACGTGGATCAATTACGGTGACGCCGACTCCTTCACGATATGCCTGAGCTGCAGCTTCAACGGCAATTGCTGCAAATGCACCGATACTTACCAACAAAACATCTGCACTCTCGCCTCGATATAAAACATCAATTCCATCACGTCGTTCAAAGGCTGGGATATCTGGATTTACAACTCCTTTAGGGAAACGAATTAGAGATGGTGCATCTGAAATATTCAAAGCCTCGCGCAATGTTTCCTTAACTCGTTCACCATCACGAGGAGCTGCTACATGCAAAGTTGGCACAATTCCAGTTAAAGCTAGATCCCACATTCCATTATGAGATGGCCCATCATCGCCAGTTACACCAGCGCGATCTAAAACAAATGTAACTCCAGCTTTATGTAATGCAACATCTAGTAATAGTTGATCAAAGGCTCTATTTAAAAATGTCGAATAAACAGCAACAACTGGGTGAAGACCGGCAAAAGCCATACCTGCTGCCGCGGTGGTGGCATGTTGTTCGGCAATTCCAACATCAAATGTGCGATCTGGAAATGCTTTTTCAAACTTATCTAGACCAGTAGGTCCCATCATCGCTGCTGTTATCGCGACAACATCTGGTCGCTCTGCACCAATCTTTACTAACTCATCAGAGAAAACTGAGGTCCAACTCTTACCACTCTTGCTTAATGGCTGACCTGTTTCTGGATCTACAACACCTACCGCATGAAATTTTTCTGCCTCATCATTTAATGCTGGGGCGTGACCTCGACCTTTTTCAGTAATTACATGAACTAAAACTGGCGCATCATAATCTTTGGCAATTTTTAATGCCTTCTCCATTGCAACAACATCATGGCCATCAACTGGACCAAAATACTTAAGTCCTAGATCTTCAAACATTCCTTGTGGAGCAACAATATCTTTAATTCCTTTTTTAACACCGTGCAATGTTTCATAAATTGGATGTCCTACTACCGGAGTCTTTTCTAATACTCCTTTGCCCCAATCTAAAAACTTCTCATATCCGCTAGTAGTGCGAAGAGTTGAAAGGTAGGTTGCTAATCCACCAATTGTTGGTGAATATGATCGTTCATTATCATTAACAATTATCACTAATCTTTCATTTTTACTGGCAGCAATATTATTTAAAGCTTCCCAGCTCATTCCGCCAGTTAATGCGCCATCGCCAACTACGCAGACAACAACTCGATCTTTTTGATTTGTAATTGAGAAACCTTTAGCTATGCCATCACTCCAGGATAATGCAGTAGATGCATGAGAGTTTTCGACAACATCATGCTCACTTTCACTTCGATTGGGATATCCGGCAATTCCGCCTCGTTGACGCAACTTATCAAATCCACTCATACGTCCAGTAAGCAATTTATGAACATAACTCTGATGTCCGGTATCAAAAACAATTACATCTTTAGGTGATTCAAATACTCGGTGCATCGCAATTGTTAATTCCACAACACCAAGGTTTGGTCCTAAGTGTCCACCAGATTTTGAAACTTGATCAATTAAAAAACTGCGAATCTCTCCAGCTAATGCAGTTACCTGCTCTGGATTTAAATTTTTTAGGTCAGCAGGTGACTTTATAGATTCAAGCATGCTCATAGTTTAAAGGTTTGTGATTACTAATGCGATTACTTGCTTAGAAGTGAGCGTAATACGTACTGCATGATGCCGCCATGGCGATAGTAATCTGCCTCACCAGGTGTATCGATGCGCAATTTTGCTTTAAAACTCTTATCTCCAGCTGTGACACTTACCTCTTTAGGAGTTGACCCATTGTTTAATTCCTCTACGCCGGTTATTGCATAAACTTCACTGCCATCTAATCCAAGAGATGCAGCATTTTGGCCATCTAGGAATTGAAGAGGTAAAACTCCCATTCCAATTAAATTTGATCTATGAATTCTTTCAAATGACTCAGCAATTACTGCGCGAACACCAAGTAGAGCAGTTCCCTTTGCGGCCCAATCTCGCGAAGAACCAGATCCATACTCTTTACCCGCCAAAATAACCAAGGGAATATTTGCTTCTATATATGCACGGGATGCATCATAAATTGTTGTTTGTTCACCATTTGCTAAAAAGTTTTTAGTAAATCCGCCTTCAACTCCATTTAGCAACAAATTCTTAAGTCGAATATTTGCAAATGTTCCGCGAATCATTACTTCGTGATTTCCACGCCGTGATCCGTAAGAGTTAAAATCGGCTCTCTCTATTCCATGGTCAGCTAAATATTTTCCAGCAGGTGAATCAGCTTTAATATTTCCAGCAGGTGAAATGTGGTCTGTGGTAACAGAGTCTCCAAGTACTGCCAACACTCGAGCATTTGAAATATTAGTAACTGGCTTAGGAACTTTTGGCATGCCGTCAAAATAAGGCGGCTTTCTTACATAGGTAGATTTACTATCCCATTCAAAAGTATTACCAGTTGGGGTATCTAAGGATTTCCATCTCTTATCACCTTCGAAAACTGATGCGTAATCTTTAGTAAACATTTCAGATGAGATTGATGAAGAAATTACATTTTCAATCTCAGCACTAGTTGGCCAAATATCTTTCAAATAAACCGGCTTACCATCGTTGTCATTACCAAGTGGATCATTCTCAAAGTCATGATTCATAGATCCAGTCAATGCATAGGCAACAACCAAAGGTGGTGAAGCTAGATAATTCATCTTCACATCAGGTGAGATTCGACCCTCAAAGTTTCGATTTCCAGAAAGTACTGCTGAAACCGCCAAATCATTCTCATTAATTGCCTTACTAACCTCAACTGGAAGCGGACCGGAATTTCCAATACAGGTTACACAACCGTAGCCAACTAAGTTAAAACCTAATTTCTCCATAAATGGAGTAAGGCCAGATCTATCGTAGTAATCCGTAACAACTTTAGAACCAGGGGCTAATGTGGTTTTAACCCATGGCTTACTGGATAAGCCCTTCTCCACTGCCTTTTTAGCAAGTAAAGCTGCACCAATCATTACTGAAGGATTTGATGTATTCGTACAGGATGTAATCGAAGCAATAACTACATCACCATTTGCAACAGTTGTCTGCTTACCATTTACTTTTATATCAATCTTATTTTTGTTTGTCTTGTCAGTGAAATAAGTTGGCGCAACTGTTTGGTATGAACTCTTGGCTTCACTTAGAGAGATTCGATCCTGTGGTCGCTTAGGCCCTGCGATTGATGGCACAACAGTTGCTAAATCTAACTCTAATTTTTCCGAAAACCGTGGGGCAGCAGATGGATCATGCCAAAGCCCATTTACCTTTGCATACTTCTCAACTAATTCAAGTTGCTCATTAGTCCTGCCGGTAAATTTCAAATATCTAATTGTTTCTTCATCAATTGGGAAAATCGCACAGGTTGATCCGTACTCAGGTGACATATTTCCAATTGTTGCTCGGTTAGCCATTGGTAGTGCGCTAACCCCAGGACCATAAAATTCAACAAACTTTCCAACCACACCATGTTTGCGAAGCATTTGGGTAATTGTTAAAACTAAATCCGTGGCAGTAGTTCCAACTGGAAGTTGACCATTTAATTTAAAACCAACAACCTTTGGAATTAGCATAGAAACTGGCTGACCTAGTAATGCTGCCTCCGCTTCAATTCCGCCAACTCCCCAACCGAGCACACCCAAGCCATTAACCATTGTGGTGTGCGAATCTGTACCAACTACGGTATCTGGGTAAGCGCGAAGCTTTCCATCAACAACGCGATTCATTACAACTCTGGCTAAGTATTCAATATTCACCTGGTGAACAATTCCAGTTCCAGGGGGCACAACTTTAAACTCATCAAATGCGGTTTGGCCCCAGCGCAGGAAACGATAACGCTCTTTGTTTCTTTGATATTCAATATCAACATTTTGTTCAAATGAATCCTTAGTTCCAAATAAATCTGCGATAACTGAGTGGTCAATTACTAGCTCTGCAGGTGAAAGTGGATTTACCTTTGCTGGATCTCCGCCTAAATCAGCAATCGCCTCTCGCATAGTTGCAAGATCTACGATGCAAGGAACGCCTGTGAAGTCCTGCATGATTACTCGAGCTGGCGTAAATTGAATTTCAGTATCTGGCTCAACTGAAGGATCCCAATTAGCAAGCTTTTTAATTTGCTCAGCAGTTATGTTGGCACCATCTTCGGTGCGAAGTAGATTTTCGAGTAATACTTTTAAGCTAAAGGGCAGATCCTTGGCCTCAGAAAAAGCGGTGATATCAAAAATTTCGTAACTTTTACCGGCTACTTCTAGTGTGGTTTTGGCCTTAAATGAGTTCTTACTCAATGCCCCACACCCACTTTCTAGCTATTTTGTAATCCTAATCCTATCTCTTTACTGGTGAAAATCCAGCCACGCACTCGATGTGCTGGGTCATAGGGAAAAGATCAAAGGCTTGAATGTGGTCTAACTTATATCCGGACTCTTCTAAAGTTTTTGCATCCCGAGCTAATGCGGCTGGATCACATGCAACATAAACAATTTTTCTTGGCCTAAATTTCACCATTTGCTGAATAACAACTTCACCAGCACCAGTTCTAGGTGGATCAAGCAAGATTAAATCAGCACGCTTAACAATTGAAAGCTGCTGAGCAACTAAACCCTGCAATATCTTTACATTCTCTTTATTTAAAAATATTTTCCTAGCATCTACAACCGCGGTTTTATCACTTTCAATCAAAGTCACAAAACCCCGATCGCCAACTTCCTTAAGAATTGCAGCTGCAAATAAACCTACTCCGGAATATAGGTCGCAAACATTGTCACCATTTTTTATTGCAAGCTGGGAAAGCACCGCTTTTGTTAACTCAACCGGAGCTGCTCTATGACTTTGCCAAAAGGAGACAGGTGAAATTTTGAATGAATTTCCACCGACTTGCTCAACAATCTGAGTTGGACCACTAATACTTCTGCCAGATCTCATTACTGAAATTTCATTTGTGCTAGAAACTGCTACCTCTACCCGAGCATCAGATTTCCAACTTCTAGCTGATAGTTCAGGAACATTCATTCGCTCATCTGCAATTAAACAATCCTTGATCTCAACTACCTCATTGCTTCTGGCACCAAAGAATCCAATTCCACCACCTGGTGAGACTGCAAAATCCATTCGAGTGCGCCAGTGCAATCCATTTGTTGGTTCTACTGCTTGCACTTTTAAATCAAAACCTAAGGCATCTAAATCCATTTTTCCGATTCTTAGGAACTGCTCTTTAACTATTGAACTCTTATAATCTCGTTGGGAATTTATTTCAATATGTTGAAAATCGCAACCGCCACAGCTGCCGGCATATTTACAGGGAGGTGTTACCCGGCTTTGAGATGGATTTATTACTTCAATAACATCAGCATGTGCAATCTTTGAACTCACTGAAGTAATTTTCACCTTCACTAATTCATCTGTGATGCCATGACGAACAAAAATAACCTGTCCGTTATGACGTGCGACAAAGTGACCGCCATGTGCAACCGGGCCAATTTGGACCTCGATTACTTCACCCACTTTTAACCGCTCTTGAGCGTTTGATTCCATGGGAGTGAGCCTATGGGTGTAAGTTGTACTTTGTGCACGTAGTAATCATGGGTTGTGGTCGCGTCGGTTCGACCTTGGCGGTTGATCTTGAAAAAGCTGGCCATACCGTTGCAATCATCGATCAAAATCGTGAAGCTTTCCGAAGATTGGGCGCTGACTTTAATGGCCGAACAATTGCCGGCGTCGGCTTTGATCGAGACACTTTGCTAGAAGCTGGTATTGAAAAAGCAGATGCATTTGCCGCCGTATCAAATGGTGATAACTCAAATATTTTAGCTGCCCGCGTTGCTCGTGAGAATTTTGGTATTAAAAATGTTGTAGCAAGAATTTATGATCCAGGCAGAGCTGAAATTTATCAGCGCCTAGGAATTCCAACAGTTGCCACTGTGCTTTGGACTACTGATCAAATTATGCGTCGATTAACTCCAGATGGAACTAAATCAGAATGGCGAGATGCTACTGGCACAGTTCAACTTGTTGAAGTAAGTCTTCATAAAGATTGGTACGGCGAAGCAGTTTCATTAATTGAAAAAAACACTGACGCCAGAGTTGCCTTTATTACCCGTTTAGGTGAGGCCCTGCTTCCAGATGAACATACTGTGTTGCAAGAAGGCGATCTTGTCCATGTTTTTGCACAAGAAAAGAAATTAGCAGCAATTGAAAAATCACTTTCTAAATCACCAGAGGGTGCCTAATGAGAGTCGCGATTGCCGGAGCTGGAAATGTTGGCAGAGCTATTGCCCGAGAGTTGTTAGAAAACGGCCATCAAGTTCTGTTGATTGATAAGGATCCAAAAGCTTTGAAAATGGATTCTGTTCCCAATGCAGAGTGGTTACTAGCTGATGCCTGCGAAATTACCGCTTTAGATCAAGCAAAATTAGATGGCTGTCAGGTTTTAGTTGCTGCAACTGGTGATGATAAAGTGAATTTAGTTGCGTCACTACTTGGAAAAACTGAGTATGGCGTGCCCCGCGTAGTTGCTCGTGTTAATCATCCAAAAAATGAGTGGATGTTTGACTCTTCTTGGGGTGTAGATGTTGCAGTATCAACACCTAGAATTATTTCAGCATTAGTTGAAGAGGCGGTAAGTGTTGGAGATGTAGTGCGTTTATTCTCATTCCGAAAGGGTGAAGCAAACTTAGTTGAAATTACCTTGCCAGACACCGCAAAATGTTGTGGCAAAACTGTATCTGAAGTTGAATTACCGGAGAATGCATCCTTGGCTGCAATAGTGCGCGATGGCCATGTGATTACACCAAAGGATCATGATGTATTTTCAGGTGGCGATGAACTGCTATTTGTAGCATCTGCTAAAGCGGAAGAAAAACTCAAATCCTGCTTTATTTAGTCAATTTTAGTTGTAGGCGTCTTTCTTAATATCTGCCAAGTTCCCCACGCAGTAGCAATAAATAGTGGGTATCCCATTGCTAATCTCGCGGTTCCAAGAGCATTTATATTTCCACTCTTATATAACGGATATTGCACAAGCAAGCGTGCAGTAAACATTGCTACCCATAGCCAACCAGCATTTATATAAGCTTTTAATCTTGCTGGGTCTTTGCGCCACATTAAGTTCTCACCCAAAATCGGGCCAAGCATTAACCCTAGTACTGGCCACTTAACTAAATTTGTGACTGTATATAACAAGCCATAGGCAACATTTATATAAAGTCCAGGCAAGTAAAAATCTGCTGCATTACCGCTTCGCTTTGAGAATAACGCACAAATACCAACTCCGATTAAACCAGAGAAGGCATGCTGGACTGTTTCTTTTCGCGCAATCCTTACGCCAGTCAATAATACGGAAAGTGCAACCGCTGCATATATTGCAGCATTAATATCTTTACCCGAAACATTAAAAACAATTAGAAAAATTAAAGCAGGTAAGCCAGAATCAATTAAGCCGCGCTTGCCACCCAGTGCTGATACAACTTTATCTTTGTCTTCATTGTGCCCGTCATAACTCATGAGCCTGTTGATCCAAATCCCCCGGTAGATCGCTCAGAGCCTGGTAAATCACTAACCTCAATAAACTCTGCGCGCTCGACTTGTTGAATAACTAATTGGGCAATCCGATCACCTTTTTTAAATGATACAGACTCAGTTAAATCATGATTAATTAAAATAACCTGCAGCTCGCCTCTAAAGCCCGCATCAACTGTGCCGGGGGTATTAACCATAGAGATTCCATGTTTTATAGCTAGGCCAGATCGAGGATGAACTAATGCCACAAATCCATTAGGTAAGGCGATGCTAATTCCAGTTGGAACCAACATTCGCTCTCCTGGTTTAATCGTAAAATCAATTCTGGTCGCAAGATCTGCGCCAGCATCTCCCCCTTTTGCGTATGAAGGCATTGGCACGTTTGGATCAATCCTTTTAATCAATACTTTTGTCATGGATTTATATCAAAATCTGGATCAACAAATGCCATTAATTCTGGGTGCTCTACAAGATGATCCTTATATTGTTCAGTTAAATTCTTAATGAAATGCTCCATTGGAACAGATATAAATAATGCTTCTGCCTTAACCGCGATTTCACCAGTTGGGGAATCTAATCTTCCTTCAGCTTGGGTATAGATCTTTCGCCCTGCTTGTCCAGTAATTCTGGCATCAATATAAAGTGTGCGCCCCATTGGCACCGGCATTAAGAAATCAGTTTCTAACCTGCCAGTTACTGCAGGTGTTCTGATCAACCACATCAACTTACCTAACGCTTCATCAAAAGCCAGAGAGAGCAATCCACCATGTGCTAATCCAGGTGCTCCTTGATGTTTGTCGGTCACGGTAAATTTTCCAGTCAGATCTAACCCACTACCAGCGATTGCAACTAGGTGTAACCCACTCTCATGTAATTCACCACAACCAAAACAATGTCCAAAGTGTGAAGGAATCTGAGTTCCAACCGCCGGTGCTTTCACGTGGCGATTTGGAATTACCGCATCAGCTGGCGGAGTGGTGCTGGCAATACGACCCATTGGTAAAGCGTATCCTTTATCTCATGGCAAGATCTAATTTAAAATCCGAGTTCGCCGAGCGAATTAGTTGGCCATTGTGGCTTTGGCTCCTGGCATTAATGATTCTTGCCTCAATCTACTTAACATTTTGGGCACCCTTTGGAACTTTGAGCGCAATCATAGTTTCACTTATTTTTGCCATAGCACTGGTCTATAGCTGGCAAAAATCAAATCTTGAGATAGTTGTTATAAATAATTGGCTATATGTTGGTAACGCAAAAATTGAAAGCAAATATATTAAAAAGGTCATCGTCTTAAAAGAGGAAGAATTTCTGAAGATTAGAGGACCTAAAGCAGATCCAGCCTGTTTTAACGCAACTAGGTTTTGGGTTACAACTGGAGTTAAGGTTGAAATAAATGATAAGAAAGATCCAACCCCATACTGGTTAATCTCAAGCAGAAAAGCAAAAGCGTTAGCTAATAGCTTAAGTTAGTCGCAATCTTTACAGACTGCTTTAGGGCCTTCACCACGTGCGCGTTGATTAATGTGTTTTACCAAGAAGCAACGACCACAAGTAAATTCATCTTCTTGTTTTGGAACTACCTTGACCGTTAACTCTTCGCCAGATAAATCAGCCCCAGGTAACTCTAAACTTTCGGCAGCTTCTGCTTCATCAATATCAACTTGTCCGGATTGGGCATCGGCTCTGCGAGCCTTTAACTCTTCTAGTGATTCTTCATGTAATTCTTCATCGGTTTTTCGGGGGGTGTCGTAATCGGTTGCCATCATCCACCTCCTTTAGCAAATAAGTAAATCTATTCTTGGAGTATCAATTACTCCGACTGGGCGGATAATCCCCTAAAAGAGATAGATGTACCTAATTAACAATAGGCGTGTCGGAATTATTCCTTACCTAACTCGCGAGTACGACGCTCAGCCTGCTCTTTTCGCCACTTTGCGATCTCACCATGATTTCCAGAGAGCAATATTGGTGGAACTTCCAGGCCACGCCAATTAGCTGGCTTTGTGTAATTTGGGTACTCAACTAATAGATCATCATTATTTCCAGAGATCGAATGTGACTCTTCTTTTAATGAATCTGGATTACCAATAACGCCAGGAATTAATCGAGCAGTTGCTTCAATAATCACCATTGCAGCAACCTCTCCCCCTCCTAAAACATAATCTCCAATTGATACCTCATGAACTTTAAAGTTTGATTTACCTGAGTAGTACTCACCAACTCTGGCATCAATTCCTTCATATCTCCCACAGGCAAAAATAATATGTTTTGCGCTTGCAAATTGTGAGGCCATTTTTTGATCAAATTTTTTGCCAGCTGGAGTTAAAATAATTAAATCCACGGCGTCATGATCATTTGTAATTTGATCAATCGCCTCCCCCCAGGCAACCGGTGACATAACCATGCCGGCGCCGCCGCCATAAGGAGTGTCATCAACTGAATGATGGACATCCTTTGTCTGATCCCGAAGATCATGAATATTTATGGATAACACGCCCTTATCTTGAGCTTTGCCCAGTAAGGACAAATTAAGTGGTGCTAAATACTCTGGAAAGATTGAGATTAGATCAATTTGCAACATCTAATAATCCTTCCGGTGGATTGACCACAATTTTCTTAGTTTCAACATCTATTGAAATAATTATCTGCTTAACCATTGGAATTAATACCTCTTTGCCATCTTTATCT
>Ga0209088_10000470_pt1 | contig 28579 bp, 45 predicted proteins | sample S_140625_EF_Meta_FD_187324 | JGI IMG/M metagenome (GOLD analysis project Ga0209088, IMG submission 187324) | Freshwater microbial communities from Lake Simoncouche, Canada to study carbon cycling - S_140625_EF_MetaG (SPAdes) (version 2) | ecosystem: Environmental > Aquatic > Freshwater > Lake ... | reverse complement strand
ACTTCTTTAGTGGCCCATTCCCAAACGTATTTGATAATGAAACCCATTCCCACTGCCATGACAATAGGAAATCCATATTTGTTTACGAGTTCTACAACATCCATATATTACTCCTTATCTTACCCAGTACCAGATAACACCTGGACGAGCACCGTCTTCGATGTTGCTCAACCAAGGAGCAGGATTCCAACCACCACCAGTGATTAATGTACCCCACCAGCCTCCACGGAATCCATCTGTGGTCAACCAACCATAGTTAATACCAATACCTACCCAAGGCATACGTGCTTCCATAGCCTCGTCACTATAATCCCACGTATTACCATTGTAGCCCCAACGTGCTAATTCTGTAATGTTCTTGCGCCAGCCTGGTGTGCCTAACTGTGCATCACCCAAACTGCCTTCTTCAAGAGTCTGTACAAATGAATATGCCTCATTGGCTTTCCATGCACCGCCTAGTGATCCATGTTCACGAGCTGTGATCATAAAATCAAATCCTGACTCTGCACTTTTAATCTTATCGGCCCAACTTAAGATACTATAGTTATAGTCAGTTGACTGTATATCATATCCTACTAACTGCGTAGGAGCACTTGTCTCATTAAGTAAAAACACTTGATTAGTTTGCCACTCACACGCTGAATTTTGTACAATCAATGTCCAACCGCCACCTAATGTAGTCATATCACAATAGACTTGGAATGGATCGCCATTGTTGATCGCATCATTCTGTATCCAGTATACACCATCTTCACTGTCCGGATAGTCTTGTTTAATCTGCCAAGCACTTTTACTATATTCATCTATAGTCTTGCCAGTATGAACGCCTAGGGATTTGTTACGTGCTGTTCGCTCTGCTCGTTCACGTGCCTGGACGGCAATCTCTTCTGTGCGTAACGCAGTAATCAATGACGCACGATCCGCAATGGTTAGTGTTTCATAATAGTTTAATATAGTTTCTTGATTCACAATTTCTTCCTCTGTTGTTAATCCACGATAGTCATTAACAGGTGCAGATATTAATTTTCCGTCTGGACCAGTTGCCCAATTAAAATCAGTGGTATATTCTTTACCGTTCCAAATATAAAAAGGCATGCTTGCTCCTTAAAATAGTAAGCCAATCAAAAAGCCAACGAATGCTCCAAATGCCGCAGCCTTAAACATGTCTACATCGTGCCATAGTGGTTGTGCTTTTAAATATTCTTTTGTTGTAGGGCTTAAACTATCCCACCATGCGTCCCATTTATTCATTGCAGTTCACCTTATGTCCTTTTACAAACTGTTCTAGAGGATCTAGTTTAACTAACATAGCCTGCCCGTCGACATTGACAATCTTAAAACAGTCGCCAGCCTTCCAACCTAGTTTGTCTATGTTTAACTCAGGGTCAAACTTAATCCACTCGGGCTCTAAATCCCAATCATAATCGTAATGTCGCATTAATCTCTCCTTGCATCGTTTTTGCCGTCTGCACGGCTAATACGGTCAACATCGGGTTTTAGTCCCAGTGCGTTGGATACAACTGTGTCAATACGGATAACATCGTGATTCATGGTCTTAACACGATTATCAAGAGCAATAATAATGCCCTTCATTCCGTTAATGCTACCAAGTACTCCCTGTAACAACAATTTGATTGTTAGATATACAAAGTAGCCGCCAGCCAATGCTGCCGCAACTGGCATTCCCAGATCACCAATAAGTTTGAAAATATCGCCCATTTTTCGCTCCGCTCTTTATGTCAGTATTTATCTGAGTAGAAAATATCTTGACTTGTGTAAATACTATTGCTATAATAAGCACACTTAACTTAAAGAAGGAAAATGGTACAAAATCAAAAATTTGAATCTAGTATGTTTGACTACTGCTCCAACCAAGCAGAACGTGCATATAAACTACTAGAGGATGGTGATATAGACGTGGGTCTGCAATTTTTAGCTCATTTAGCTGACGTTTTGCAGATGCTTGTAGAAGCCAAATCTAGTCAAGGCATTACTAATATCAACGAGTTTGCTAAACTTGTTAAGGAAATGGATGAACTAGACAAAGACCAAATATACAGTCATTTTATAGAAAACGGATTTGGCCAGTACATTCCTGAATAATACAGCTAAATAGGTAGTAAGCTAGGAGCCTCTATGGGTCACAGAAAACCATTTAACTGGTCACTTTTAGATCGAGATACTTTATACTCCATGCTCTACGAGCTCAAAACTGAGATTGTAGATCGTCGACTATCTATAGGCGAAATTACCAAACTAATGAGTAAGCATATTAAATCTCACTTACCAGTCAAAGTGACTAGTAGTAGACACAAGCCAGTTAAAAAAGGTGAGTTATGGATTGGTGGCGCTTATCATAGTTATTTTGATAAAGCAGGCAACAAGCGTTTTATTGAGATAGAACTAGCGTTTCCTACTACAGCTGACACAATGAAGACTAGTCTATATCGTTGGGAGCGTATTTGTCGACTATTTGCTGATACTGTGTTACATGAAATTATTCATACTAGACAGTACCGTGCTAGAAATTTCAAAGACATTCCGGGATATGAAAGCACTGCCTACTATGCCAAAGATCGTGCTTGGCAAGAGTACTACGGTCATCGTGACGAAATGGGCGCACACAGTTTTAATCTAGCACAAGACATGATTGATAAATTTGGATTTGAACCCAAGGCTATTAAAGAATATCTAGACAGTGCTATTCCAAAACGAGTTCGTCCCAACGGCTGGGGACGATTTATGAAGTCCTTTGATTACAATCACCATCATCCAAAAGTCATACAAATGAAGCATAAAATTATGACTCAGTTAGAAAATGCCCACCACGGCAAACCATTTAAAACATCAAACCACTTGACATACTGATAAGTAGGCAGTATAATACACTTATGGCACAACACTCTTATTACTGGTCATGTAGTCCTTTCGCCGATTGGCTACGTGGCACCAAAAAACTCAGCGCAGGTACATCCGAAGAATGGGATGACTGGACCACTGCGGCTCAGATGAAACACAACTTCCGTTACTGGCTAGCAGAAGAAGCACTGAGCCACATACAAGATTTTGTCACATGGCCCGAAAGAAAATTAAATGATGTACGATATTATATTAATAATCGTTGGGTGTCTCGTAGTCATAGCCTCACAGCACATTCTCGAGATATCAAACCAGGACAATGGCAAGACGTTGGCAATCGCTTCCTTCCTTGCATGTTTAACGAGCTTGTGGATTTTGTTGAAATAGAACAGGCATGGCATCACTGCATGTGGAGTGATGAAGCTAAGACCAAATTTGAAACTCCTTGGTGGCGCAAGGGATGGCTTCGCTGGAGAACATGGCGCTGTCCAGAAGCTGGCTTAGAATATCTCAAGTGGGCCAGTGAGCTTGTCGTTGATAAAAACATGGGTGCTGAACCCGGCGAAAAAGGTTATGGCGAACCAACCTATCAAGCCAAGAGTGCAAAAGAGATTATCGAACTTTACACTTGGTGGACTGTGACATACCGCAATCGGCCAGACCCCTATGAAGCTAGTGGATGGACTGCGGCATGCGAAGCTCAACGTGCGGCCAATGGTGGCAAGCTGAGTTTCAGCACTCCAAAAGATCCTGTGCTTAAAAAGCAAAGCGATAAGGCTCACAAACTACTTCAAAAGATTGAAGCCGATTACGAAAAAGAAGACGAAGCTATGATGATCCGTTTAATCAAGATCCGCAATAGTCTTTGGACCTAAAACATACATAATAATACAAGGAGAAACATTATGGCACAAAACAAATACGCAGAATTCACTGCAATCATTGAAGCAATGGAAGCAGACTTTGAAAAGTTCTACGATAAAGAAGTTGGTGCTGCCGGTACTCGTGTTCGCAAGCATTGTCAAGATTTGGCAAAGCTCTGCAAAGAAACACGTAATGACGTAACAGCAGTAAAGAACGAACGTAAAGAAGCTAAGTAATAATATGGACAAACAGGAAAAGAAAAGAGATGTGGCAGTATTTGCCAACATGCTCAAAGAACTAATGAACGATAGTCTAGATGATAACTTGGTTACACTAGATCGTGATTTGCAACATTTCTTATATGGTCGAGTTGCTGTGTTGGTAAAACACAACGAAGGACAACCAATTGGAAGTGTTGGAGATCTAGGTGCTATCGTGGGTGGTGCATTTGCTACTATCCTGGGAGAATTTATTTCTTCTAGAGTACAGACAGCAGAAGAACTACAAAAGTTAGTTTTAACTGCCAAAGAAAATTTGGTAGAAGGTTTTGAACTAAGAGCACCAGTGCTCCAAAAACGTGATGAAACGCCGGCGACTGCCTCAGGGGGTGATATAACAGCGCCAGAAGCATCACAAGAGAAGGTAGAGTCAGTATGATTCCAGCATATAGTGAAGAAGTAAAAATCACTATCAAGGAACAGGGCCTAGATCCAAATTTGGAAACTAGGGTAAAAGAGTTACATGAACAGGTAAGGCTTCTAACAGAGACTGTCGAGTACATGAACAGAGAACGTAGCAGGATGAAATCCGAGTTGGACCAACTCCGAGCCGCGATTAACCGACAGTAATATGTCAGAAATAGGAAAATAAGTAAATGGCAACAGGTAAAGTAAAATGGTTTAATGAAACCAAAGGTTTTGGGTTTATTACTCCAGACAACGGTGGTGAGGATTTATTTGCTCACTACTCAGCAATACAGACTCCAGGCTTCAAAGTCTTGCAAGAAAATCAATCAGTAACGTTTGATGTTGTGCAAGGCCAAAAAGGCAAGCAGGCTAGTAATATTCATCCACAATAAGGAATACAATTATGCCAAGTCCACGTAGAGTTAGTCAGATTCTTAAAGGTAAAAAGCCACCAAAGCCAAAAACCGTAAGGGCTATGGCCAAACGTGTGGTCAAGCGTAAGAGTAAGTAATTGTTGTATTAATTATTTTTAAAGGAGTATCATTATGTCACGCAAAAAGCCAACACCAATGGAACGTGCCGCAAAAAGAGCTACTAAGAAAAAACGTTAATTTTTAAGAATTGTTGTAATCCCTTCAAAGTGAAGGCATTCTGGACGCGGGTTCGACTCCCGCCAGGTCCACCATAAAGCATACTTGAATCCGTAAAAAGATTAGGTTTGGTATCCCAGGAGCTCTTTGGCATAGCCATAACTCTTAATAAACCAAAGTGTGTTTTATAATGGGCCTGCCATGGTTTCGACAGGGTGAGATAATAGAGACGGCAACACGAGAGTTGACTGACGTAATCAGCAAAAAACTAGTAAATGCAAACGCATCTACATTCGAGTATTACTCTGTTGAAGGCTTCACAGCCGACAGCAGACTAGTTGCCTAAGAAACAACGCTCGTGAGGTAGGACTTACCTTATCATCCAAATAACCAGAAGCCCCTTCGGGGGCTTTCTTATATACCACTTTGGCAAAATAAGTGTTTGACTTATATAAATATTTGTGCTATACTATTAGCACAGTAAGAGATTAGGTCTTAGGGCTTAATATAAAAACTCTTAAACATTGTTAGTAAACTTTTAAGGAGGTTGAAATGACCACAGTACTACGAGCTATCTCTCGCGATTCCGATATGGAATACGCATCCCCCAAAAAGAAATTTGAGGCCGAACAACAGGCCGAACAAGACCATATCGATCGCCTACAAATCGAAATGGATAATATCTACGATATCACAGCAAACTTTGCTAGTGATTTAGATGGATCTAAAGGATTGGCGGTTTTTGGACCACCGGGCATCGGTAAAACAGAAATGGTAACTAAGGCACTAACCGATGCCGGTGCCAGTGTAGAATACCTAAAAGGTGCTGACATTAGTGCCGCAGGTTTTTACGGGTTGCTTTGGTTTAACCGTCAAAAACATCGAGTATTAGTATTAGACGATGTCGACTTAACTAAAGGCGGCGCAGAAGCAAAAAGCATTATTGCACTATTAAAGTCTGCTACAGAAAATATATATAAACCCCGAGTAGTTGCATGGGTTAAGGCAGCACCTAATAAGATGATGATTGAAAATAAAATACCTCCTAAGTTTGAATACTGGGGGAACATTATTTGGATTACAAATGAAAGACCTGAAGATCTTCTTAAGAAACCATCTACTGCACAGCACTTTGGTGCATTAGTCGGCGAAGGCGGTCGATTTACTCCCGGTATATTAGACTGGAATAAAAAAGACAAATATCTATGGACAAAATATCTTATTCAAGAAAAAGGAATGCTGTCAGAAAACTGCCGCAGTAAAAAAGACGGCTATGACGAAGAGATCATTCAAGATGTCTTAAACTTTTTTGAAGATTATTATCCAAATTTAGTCGGAATCACTCCGCGATTTGCTACTAAGGTAGCACATAATAGGTATCGATTTCCAGAAAAATGGATTAAAATGAGTCTGATTGCTAACTCTATTGAGGTGAATGATGGCAAACTTCAAAAGTAATCTCCCTGCTAATTTTAAAATAAATCAAAAATGGAATCGTGTCAAAAGCGATTATGAAAAAGAAGAAGTTAGCAAGATTCTTAAGGAAAAATATCAAGATCCTGAGTTTAAGAAAAAACACAAAACAGCAATGGAAACCCGAGACCATAGTTCGGATCAGGAAGCATTAGAAAAAAGATTAAAAAATCCAAGATATCTTATAAATTTACGAAAGGGGATTGACGATTTTAGAAACGATCCAGAGAGAATGGCTGAATATAAAGAAAATAATAGAGAAGCCTATCTAAAGTCAAAAGAAGATCCTCAATATTGGGAAAAGTATTATGCCGCGATTGCTGTTCGTGATTCTAATCCTGAGTATCATAAAAAGCGGATTGAAGCTTCTAAAAAGAAAATCTGTAAGAAAGTTCATACTCCGCTAGGCATATTTGACAGTATTACAGATGCATCAAAAGCGTACGGTATGGGAAACTCCGAGACTATGCGACACCGTATTAAAAGCCCAAATTTCCCAGATTTTTATATTATAGAGGAAAAAAATGATTGATAATAACGATAATAATGACACCAATGAAAATCCGCTTGATAAGATTGTAAAAAAATTTAATCAAGATCTACAAGACGGTGTGCAACACACAGCAGAAAATGGTATGGACTACATCTTAAAAATTGTGGGAAATAATCAGCTCCAGATTATAAATCCCCGATATGGAAATGTTGTTCACACGAGAGCTGAAAATATTTTAGAAATGATAAAATCTAGACAAAGAGTAGAACGTCCAGAAACTGCATCAAGTGAACAACTTAGAGAGTTTTTAAGACAACACCAAAAAGAAGAAGCTGATGCGGAAGAAGGTATTTACAAAGCAAACGCTCTTGTCCTTTGGGAATACGTTTCTGCCCTTGCAACTAGTATCGAGAATGCCGATGAACGTTCAATAGTAATAATGGAAATCGTACGGACCATATGTTCATGCCTGCCAGATAGAGTAGCTAACAGAATACATTCGGATTTGAACGACGGTACTTGCTAACCAAAGGGCCTTGACGGGCCCTTTTTTTTCTGCTATACTACCTATATACAGGCAAACGGAAAATAAAATGATCAAAGAGTTTATTAAGATTGTAGAGACAATGGAAGGTATCACTGACGATTGGTTTAAGACCGGATCGTTTGAAACCTATAAGCATCCTACACCTATAGATTATAAAACTGCTATTGCACCGGGTACAGTAGATACCTTAGAAGGCCCAGTCGACTATCAGGCAGGGCACAAGATCATTACTGGACCAAAGGGTGAAAAATATCCTGTTAGCGCAGAAAAATTTGCTGACTACTATGATGATAATAAGGATGGCACAGCTACTCCTAAAAAGATTTTCAAACGTGCTAAACTAGCAGATCATGACGGGGTGGTAAAAGCCTCTTGGGGAGATCTAAACTATAAGGCAGGCGAGGACTATATCGTGCGTCACGGTGCTGGAGATTACGGTGTAGTTAAAAAAGATATTTTTTCTCAAACTTACGATACCTCAAAAGTTTGAACTAAAAATATTTGACTCCGTGGACACGGAGACTATATAATACTACAATGACACAGAGTCATTTAACAAAAGGAAATAAAATATGAAGAAGCTTTTATTAGCATTAATGATGGTAGCAGGTATTTCTGTTGCCCAAGCAGAGGTTACTGGCAATTTGGGCTTGACCTCAGACTACAGATTCCGTGGTGTAAGTCAAACCCAAAATGCTCCAGCAGTACAGGGTGGTATTGATTACAATCACGTAAGTGGTTTGTATATTGGTAACTGGAACAGTAGTGTTTCAAGCCAACTGTACACAAATGGTGCAGGCATCGAGAGTGATGTTTATGCAGGTTTTAAGAAACAAGTTTTTGGAAACTTTACACTTGATGTAGGTACAATGAACTATTTCTTTCCACGTGCAGGAACAAACGGTAGTTTCGACACTAACGAATTGTATGCTGGCATTGGTTACAAAGAACTTGTCTCTGTAAAATACAGCCATGCTGTCAGTGACTACTTTGGCACAGCTAACAGCAAGAACAGTTTCTATGTTCAAGCAGATGCGGCAATCCCAGTTGTTGGTAAATTAGTAGCACTTGCACACGTTGGTCGTACTAATGTTGCTAACAGTTCTACATTGGACTACACTGACTACAACGTTGGTCTTGGTTATGATTTGCAAGGTTGGAACTTGGCCGCTAAGTACTACATTAACGACAACAAGACATCAACATTTATGACTGCTAATACTGTTAACGGTCAGAAATTATACAAAGATGCTTTGGTATTTTCTGTAGCAAAATCATTCTAATGAATGAGTAAAAGACAAAAGGACCTGCGGGTCCTTTTTCTTTATTAATTTTACCTATAAGTGTTATAGAAATATTTATAGGTAAAACCTATTGACAAGTTGGTTTAATAGGATATATAATATACACACAAAGGAGACACTATGTCAGTTACATTAGCAAACTTAGGTAGCGCATTAGCAGGTGAAAGCCAAGCTCATGTCAAATACCGTTACTTCGCAAAGATTGCTCGCGAAGAAGGATTCGAAGATGTTGCCAAACATTTCGAACATACAGCAGATCAAGAACTGCTACATGCATGGGGCCATTTAGAATTACTAATTGGCAAACCAACAACTAAAGAATGTTTAGAAAAGGCCATCGAAGGCGAAACATATGAGTTTACAGAAATGTATCCACAGTTTCAAGCTCTTGCAATTCGTGAAGGTGAATTAGAAGCGGCTAAAGAAGCAGAACACCAAATTGCTGAAAGCAAACTACACGCTGAACAATTTGCCCAAGTTCTAGCCAAAGCAGAAAAGCGTTTCAATGCTCTTAAGAAAGTTGAAGAACGTCATGCTAATGCTTACAAGAAAGTTTTGGAGACACTATGATGAATGATCAAGTATACATCTGCGTAGTCTGCGGACACGAGCACAATGAAGAACTAGAAGGCAAGTGGGATGACTTAGATGAATCCTTTACTTGTCCTGAGTGCGGTTGCGGTAAAGACGAATACGAGGCATTCTAATGCTAGACTGCCTAATACTCGGTGATTCAATCGCAGTAGGTACTGCACAGTTCCGACCGGACTGTGCTGTCTACGCCAAAGGTGGCATCAATAGCCACAACTGGTTAAACAAAAACGTAGGAAAAAATCTAACTGCAAAATCAGTAATCATTAGTCTTGGATCAAATGATCATCGTGGTGTGAAAACATTTCACGAACTAATGGCAATTCGTCAGCTAACTGATGCAGGACGAGTCTATTGGATATTGCCTGCAAATAAACCAGACGTAACAGAGATCGTTGAAATTATTGCTAGAAACTTTGGAGATACTATACTGCCTATTACTAAACTAAGTAAAGACGGTGTACATCCTACAACTGCCGGTTACAAGGAATTAGCAGATAAATCCAAATAAATACTGGATGAAACAATACAACTTTGAAGATTACTTTTCTTCTTTAGCAATCCCAGAAACTTGGGCTACCTTAGATGAATTTATTGAGTGGTTTATGGATTCTAGAATGCCTTGGATGATTCCCGAAAATTCAGAAGTCTATGTTACTGATAATGCCTGCTCTTTAATATTATTTAGGCATGATCGTTATCAGGTAGAGCTGTATGTTAACTATCCCAAGACTACAGTATCTTTCCACGGCCACCCGGGCATGGACGTAATTACCATGCAAATTGGAAGAATGAATCCTATTCAATGGGCATATGCTGGCAAGATATTAAAAAGTGGCAAAAAACATAATGCTAACTTTCCTAGCGAAAAAGGAACTGTTTTCTTAACATTTGAAAAATGGCTACCTGGAATACCAATGACTAGTGCGTCAGTTAACTGGGTAGGACCTACAGTTGGCCCTATACACGAAAAATTAATTAAGCGTCATTTTCCTAATGTAGAGATTGTAGACGGTGTATCTATGCTTTCACTTGATTTACTACAATCATAAATAATAGATAAAGGAAAAATTGATATGACTAAAAAAGTTGTCCTAACATGTCGGACTTTAAAAGAATTAAAAGGTTCTCCGGAAAGGGTAGCCGAGAGAACAGCACAGATTGCCAAGATGGTCGCTGAAGGGAAAACTGACGGCATATCAAATTTTGTTCCTCCTGCTACTGCCGAACTTACATTCATAGACCAAGCGGCAGCTGAAGAGTGGGTAACTTGGGGGACAGCAAATTTAACCAAGTACGGCATCACTCCTGTATCATTAGAAATTCAATAACCCTTCATTTTGACCGGATATCGCCAAAGGTCTTGACAACAAGACTAAATAAAACTATAATAGAGTCATGTCAACAAAGACCAGCGGCATCTAACTGTTGTAGAAATACAACAAACAAGATAACCAAAAGTGGTTGACACAAGTGCAGAAAGGCACTATAATTAACACATGAACTAGCAATTCCGCTAGTAAATAAAAAAGGTTTAAAAGAGAAACAAAATGCAATCGTTTAACAGACAACAATGTACGAAACATTCGATAGCCCAGGTGGAAGGCTTTATGCCCTCTTATTGGCTGGCGATTAATAGTACAAGTCTATCAAATGATCGTTTACCAGAGATTATCAGGGTCCGGAGGACTGTCGTGTAACACACAAGTTAACACAACAAACTTCAAGGACCCTAGGATTAAAACCCTGGGGTTTTTTGTTTTTAAGGAAAGGAAAAATGAAAGAGATAGATTATACAAAATTAAACGAACGTATTGTTGAACAGGCTTATGAAGCCGCTCTTAGTAATACTCTTACTAAAGAACAGCTTCAAAAACTTATTCAAGATAAGTTTGAACGTGCTAGAGTGTATCACGAAGCGTTAGCGAAAGCACCAACGTTTAGTGTAAACTAAAGTACAAAGTGTGAACATACAGGAAACGAGGTCCTGGCTCTGCACTTAAAACATGGAGCGAACGGGCGGCCTATCGGATGAAACTCCTCTTCTGGAGCGAAAAATGGTAGCGTATTAAAGCACTCTCAGGTTCTGGGTAATCTTGGAGCAAGTGGGTTCATCCATGAAGAGTGCTTTAATACACACATTCCAAAGAGTGTGTTAACGGAGGATGTTCCCTATTGCCGGCTGTAACCCGGTAGGCATAACAAGTAGGGTGGCGCCAAGTGGTTCGATTCCATCATCCTCCACCATGCCAGCGAGACTTGGAAGTCAGAGAGGTCTTATACACCTTTTAGCGCCAGATTAGCGTTCTTGAGAGGGTTCGATCCCCTCCGCTGGTACCAAATATTCCTCTTGTAGTTAAATGGTATAACAGTCGGCTGATAACCGGCCATTACAAGTTCGATTCTTGTCGAGAGGACCAAGTTTAGGATACTAACAGCAACACTTACAACTTTTCTTATGGTGAAAAAAATGTATCCTGTTTAATTATACTCCGGTCGTCTAGTGGCTAGGACGCCAGCCTTTCAAGTTGGAGAAGCGGGATCGAAACCCGTTCGGAGTACCAATATGCCGTTGTAGCTCTCTGGGAGGGTAACTGATTGTCTATCAGATTTAGGCGAGTTCGATTCTCGTCAGCGGCGCCAATTCTATTCCGTGAAATCCAAGCATGGTGCAAGGACCTGACTGTTAATCAGTGATTAGGTGAGTTCGATCCTCACACACGGAGCCATATACAAACACATTACTTGCCCGACCGTAAAAGTCGTGGTAAACTACAAGAGAAGTGGGTTCGAATCCCGGGGACTGGTAGTGTGTTTATATATGGGGGCAGTAGTGGGCTACGGCGTTGCCTTGCAAGCATCGTGACTAGAAGGGTTCGATTCCCTCGGCCTCCACCAAATTATCTCTCTAAAGTGTTACCTGGTTGCATTTGCGGTTTGGGGCCGTAGGGTCTTGGTTCGAATCCAAGTAGGGAGACCAGTTTTAGGATAGCAACAGCAAACATTAAAAATCTTTTCTTGAAAAAAAGCCAAAAAATGCTATCCTGTTTTATTTGCCCTTTTAGTATAATGGTATTACACCTGTTTTGTAATCAGGTTACGGCAGTTCGATTCTGTCATGGGGCACCAAGTTAAGGATGTTAACAGCAAATTTATTACACTAGACTTTTAATCTAACCAGTAAAAATACATCCTGTTTTATAGTATAAGGAACTCAAATGGCAAATGTCAAAAAAGGTAACCTAACAGCGCCTCCACAGTGGTGGAAGCATTTGAAAGATTGGAAACGAGTGTTCTGGAAATCAGAGCGCCAAGCCCAAAAGAAGAATATCAACAAAGGAGAATGATATGAAACGTGCTAAACGTTAGTGTCGCTCTAGATCCCGTATTGGTCTAGGGTTGGCACATTAAATCAATTTAATACAACTAACCCTAGCTGGCGTTAACGGTAGCGTACTCGGCTCTTAACCGATGAGGTGACAGTTCGAATCTGTCGCTAGGGACCAATACGGGAGTATAGTGAAATGGTTATCACAGCAGACTTTTAATCTGCCAGTTCCGGGTTCGAGTCCCGGTGCTCCTACCATATAAAAACATATTCGATACGGACATAGTCTGTGTGAGGCCAAGCCACCGTCTTCTGATGAAAACGGCTCGAGTGTGTTTCTATATGGTAACGTAGCATAGTGGCTAATGCACCACCTTCATACGGTGTTTATCGTCGGTTCGAGTCCGACCGTTACTACCAATTATGTATCTCTAGTGTAATGGCAGCATTACAGTCTCCAAAACTGTCGGTCGGGGTTCGAGTCCCTGGAGGTACGCCAAATTTATTCCCGGATAGTGTAGTGGTAACACAACAGACTTTGACTCTGCTATTGTAAGTTCGATTCTTACTCCGGGTGCCAAACAATCGGTCCTTAACTCAAATGGATAGAGTGCCAGTCTTCGAAACTGGAAGTTGGGAGTTCGAGTCTCTCAGGGCCGGCCAATCTATGGTGTTAGTAGTGTAGTGGTCTGCACATTGCTCTGTGAAAGCGATAGTATGGGATCGTTCCCCATCTAACACCCCAAGGATGATTATTTCAGTGGTAGAATACTTGGTCGACATCCAAGCGGTCGTAGGTTCGAACCCTACATCATCCACCAACAATTTAATGCTACTTTAGCTGATGTGGTCATAGCACCGGTTTGAAGCACCGAGGAACCAGGTTCGATCCCTGGAGGTAGCACCAAGTTTTGTAAGTGTCAGCAAGTGAAGTCACGCTATTCAGTATTCTTCGAAGGTACTGTATAGTAGAAGGTTTTGGGTTCAACTCCCACCCGCGGGGAACTGCGGAGGCCTGTAACGGAGGCAGACTGGATGAATCCCAAGTGACGTACCGAGTCCCAGCCGGCTTTATATACATGGGTGAATGGTTGCTATAACGATGGGGCAACTACTTACAAATTCAATATGCCCTTGTACGCTAATTGGTAACGCGAATGGATTTAAAATCCGTTGTCTGGAGGTTCGAATCCACCTAAGGGTACCAGTTTAGTCAGTATTCACAAAATTTAGAGGATAAATATCTCACTAGTGAAGGACTGAGAAATGAAGAATAAATTATGTGTAGTATATCAATTGTTTACAAAATGTAATATTGGGTGCAAATACTGTTATAATTATTTTGAACAAGATGTACTTCCGTTTGACTACTATACATCTAAGATTGATAAAATTTTGGAATTGTACGGTGAAGACACTGGCTTTGTATTAAACGGGGGCGAGCCCCTGTTGCTCAAAGGATTTAACCTGCTAGTCAATCAAGCTACTGCTAAAGCAAAAACTTTTACATATAGTAACGGTACATTAAGCAGATTACACTATAAGAGATTTATTGACAGTCTTGAACATAAAGATAACTTATATTTTACTATTAGTATTCACTTTAAAGAAATACTTAGAGATGATAGACTCACAGACAAGTATCTAAAAACTATTGATATGTTTGCAGAGCACATTTCAAACTTCAAAGTAAATTTAATTGTTGACGAAGAATTCACTGGAGAATATCTAGCAGTTATTAGACAGGCCATGCGAGATGTCAAAGAACATACTAGACTTAAATATCTTAATGTATTAATTGCAGATCATATGTATAATGATGAATTAAAATTAATTCGTCATTTGGACCAAGACTTTTGCAATCTTATTGCAGAGCTTGATGAAAATTTTACATACAAAAATTGTCTGTGGGATAACACTCGTCAAACATTAACAGAGATGGTCAATGAGGTTAAAGAAAATGCCAAGTTAAAATTGACTGGCAAAGAATTTAACATTCCGTATCAATACGAATTTGCACAGATATTTTTCCTCGAAAGTCCAGACGGAATGGTTGTTGAAGAATTCTTAGGGGATGAAAGACAACATCATGTCATACCCTACGAACAATTCGATACATTCGTCGAAGATATCAAATTAAAAGTTCAAAGCAAGCCGCTTAGAAAAATCAAAAAATTATCGTCGATTGGCGTAATTTAATTACAAGTTGTTGATGAAGCGAAGTGCTTTGTTGACATTGGTAAAGTATCGCACTGTAAGTTCTATATCGTAGATATCACGAACCATAACAATGCACACACCCTCATATAAAGATAGATGAAAGTGTAGCCCGCCGGGAGTAATGCTTTCGTAGGTCTTCACATGAATATTTACCGCTTTCGTTCAATGGATAGGACATGATTCTTCTAAATTCATAATAGTGGTTCGATTCCACTAAGCGGTACCAAGTTTCTGAGATAGACGTGGGGATGAGTCCCTTGTATGCTAGTGCCCTTTTTTCTTGAGCATGACACACCAGTAGCTGTACAAGGTAGCATAAACTCTCCTATACGAGACAAGCCAGTGAGTCCTTAAGAAAGATAGCGGGTCTCTTGGAAAACCTATATGCTCTTATAGTTTAATGGTAGAACACTCGCTTGGTATGCGAGCAATCGTAGTTCGATTCTACGTTAGAGCACCATGCCCCCTTACGCTAATTGGTAGTGCGGATTCTCTCAAAAGGAGTTGGATGTCTGTTCGAATCAGACAGGGGGTACCAATTGATATACTAAGTAACTGACAATGGAAGTGTGGCAGAGTCCGGTTTATTGCACCTGTCTTGAAAACAGACGATCAGAAATGGTCCGTGAGTTCGAATCTCACCGCTTCCGCCAATAATGAAAAAAATCAGTTGACAATGCTACAAAGTGATGTTATAATACATACATGTTAAGAGATTAACATACGTTCTTTAAAAATTAATTACAAGTAAACCTTGTGGAGTAGAAGCATCAACGGTGATGCAGTGGACTGTAAATCCGCCGTCTTAGACATGCCTGGTTCGATCCCAGGATACTCCACCATATTAAAGCACATTGACCGAACCGAGTAGACATAGTCGTTTCTGGTAGTTGTTAGTGTGTTTTAATATGGAGCGGTGGCCGAACGGTAAGGCAGCGGATTGCTAATCCGTAGACCGGTGAAAGCCGGTCACTGGGTTCGACTCCCAGTCGCTCCGCCATATTTGGAGTAGTAGCGCAGTTGGTTAGCGCACTGGCCTGTCACGCCGGGGGTCGCGGGTTCGAGTCCCGTCTACTCCGCCAGATATAGCAGACAGTAGTTGACAGCTACTAAATATTCTGCTATAATAGTTATTTGCCGGATTAGCTCAGTGGTAGAGCAACCGCCTTGTAAGCGGTAGGTCGTCAGTTCAATCCCGACATCCGGCACCAAAAGTTTTTGCCCTGGTGGTGGAATGGTAGACACGATGGTCTTAGAAGCCATTGTCGAAAGGCGTGGGAGTTCGAGTCTCCCCTGGGGCACCATTTAGTTGCGGGATTAGTTTAATGGTAAAACAGCAGATTTCCAATCTTCGGTCAAGAGTTCGATTCTCTTATCCCGCTCCATAGTTTAATAACGTAAAGGTATATATGAGTAAACCAATCGGTCTTAGTCGTGGTCCAGAAATTGACACAGATTTATGTGTTGCTAATGTAGGAAATAGATACAATCTAGTATTAATTGCCGCAACCCGTGCAAAAGAAATCAAGCGTCAACATAGAGACAGTGACAAGCGTGAACATGTTCACAGCAACATCACAGCATTGCTTGAAATACAAACAGGTAAGATTGGTTCCGAATACCTAAAAAGAGTCAAATAAATTCGGAGTGTGGCGCAGTCTGGTAGCGCACCTGGTTTGGGACCAGGGGGTCCAAGGTTCGAATCCTTGTACTCCGACCATAAGATAGTTTGCCTGGTTAGCTCAGGGGTAGAGCAACGCCTTTACACGGCGAAGGTCCGCGGTTCGAAACCGTGACCAGGTACCAAAATACAAAAAGGAAAATATGTTAAAACCCGGTAAGACATTTAAGTTAAGTAAAACAGCCAAGCGCATGATTGCATTGATGAAAGGTTCCACAGATGAACAACGTAATCAATACAAGCGCATGATGATTCAAGCAGAACTAGCGGCGGCTATTGTTGTTAAGACAGCGCCACGTGATAAGAACGCTCCTCGTAACGGCGGATACGTTACAACAAGTAATAGTGCCACTGCTAGCGAATAAGATTTTTTCCTCGATAGCTCAGTTGGTAGAGTGCCGGACTGTTAATCCGTTGGTCCCTGGTTCGAGCCCAGGTCGAGGAGCCAAGTATAATGGAAAAATTTGATCCACTTTCTAATGATTGGTTACTGAATAAGTTTAATTATTATTCAGAACTTCGAGATGCTGATCAGTTGTATTGGAGTAACATGTACAACATGTATGTTATCACTAGATATGATGATGTACTTTTTGCATTGAGTAATCCAGATATTTTTTCATCTGCAAAAGGTAACTTACTTAGAGAAATACCAACACGTTTTGGAAAAACTCTAGGTAGTAGCGATAATCCACAACACGATAAATTAAAAGAAATTCTCAAATCAGCATACAGTAAAGATAACATTGATAGGATATTATCTGTTGTAAATTTAAAAATAGAAAAGTTTTTAAAAGATACAACGATACATGTATCAAATTTAGCAGAAGAAATTGCCGCTTGGATTGTAACAGAAATATTAAATTTGCCTTGTAATAAAGATGATATGCAATCTTTAATACTAACAACATTTAGAACATCTAATAAGGCACTTGATACTAACAATAATGTTACTGACGAAACAAGTTTGATAACATTTATGCAATTAGTAAGAGACTTAGTGTCTAGTAAAACAGATCCATTAGGACCTGGAGTATATGCAGAAGTATTTAAATTAGAAACAGATTTTAATCTACACAATTTTACCACACCGTTATTTGCCGGGATGTCATCAATGACAGGTGCGCTAGAATATTTGACATTAGACATAGTTAGTATTTTAGATCAGTTACAATCTAACTATTCGTTAATACCGAGTGCAGTTAATGAGTCGTTAAGATTTAATACAGCGACCGCTAGATTTGCTAGAAGAGTTCTAAAAGAAGTTACTGTACAAGGTACAGTGATTAAGCCTGGAACACGAGTAGTGCTTTGTTTAGATTCTGCAAATAGAGATCCTTCAAAGTTTACAAATCCAGATGTTTTTGATATTACTAGAACAACTCCTAATTTAGGATTTGGGTTTGGTTTACATTCGTGTATTGCATTAGCAATATCAAAAGCAGTAATGATTCAATATTTGAGTATGTTGTTAACACATGCAGGTAAGTACAAAGTAGTCACTGATCGAGCAGGCTATCAGTTTGTTTTAACGGCACCTGGCAACTTTGATATGATTTCAAATATTATTATTGAAAAAATTAATGGGGGATTAGCTCAGCTGGGAGAGCGGTAGCTTTGCAAGCTATAGGTCAACGGTTCGATCCCGTTATCCTCCACCAAATATATGCGGGCGTAGCTCAGTTGGTAGAGCATTACCTTGCCAAGGTAAATGTCGAGAGTTCGAACCTCTTCGCCCGCTCCAGAATATGGAGCCATCGTCTATCGGTTAGGACATCAGGTTTTCATCCTGAGAAGAGGGGTTCGACTCCCCTTGGCTCTTCCAGTTTTGTTTATGTGTGTACGGTTACCCATATGTGAGTAGCGAGTCGCCCAAGACACTTGTTACTGTACCTGATGCCCGTAGCAAACGTAGTAATACGTTCAGCGCACGACTTGGACATTGTGTAGCGATAAACAAATTCATTTTGAAGTAATCCCGTCTTACTATTTCTACGTTAACGAAATAGCGTCCCTGAAACGATAGAACAGGGGGTACACTAGGACTTGACCTTACAGTCCCTATTTAAGGGATCCTGAAAACAGCCTAGGGTGAGGAACGCTGACCTTTACCAGAAGAAGAAACACGTGGACAGAGTAACAGCTCAGTCTAGGGCCTATGTGGTGTAGGTAGCTAGACACTTTATAAATGCTTTCTGTAGCTAAACTACACTTGAGAACACAACCCTTATTCGATTCTAGAAAGAACAAGGAGTGCAAGGAAGATGAGGAGTTTGGCAGGTTCCGTTCGACTCGGACAGAGAGCACCTATAAAGTTATCGCGGGTTACGTCAGTGGTCAGACCGCTAGGCTCATAACCTAGAAGCCGGAGGTTCGAATCCTTCACCCGCAACCATTTTATCAGTAAGGAACTTAGGGTATCGGGAGTCCGTAGTGGGAAGTATAAAGGGTCGGAAGCCTTTAATATTTGATGGTTATAGACCATACTCCAGCCGGGTGCTAGATCAGGACATACAGTCTGGGCGATCTTCGAACGCATATGATACTCCATGTTTGCTAGACAAGTAGAGCGCGACTGTATGCCGCGGGTAGCCAAGTCTGACTTTCGTCGACCAAAACTCTCCAAGTTCCTTTCTAATAATATGTGGCGGTGGCAGAGAGGCCCATTGCAACGGATTGCAAATCCGTAAAACCGTCAGTTCAAATCTGACCCGCCACTCCATATAACGCTGATTTTGGCGAAAAGAGATAAGTACGTATATAACAGACGGAGTAGCGAATCATGATCAAATTTATTAGAGACATTTCTAATAGCCTTTTAGAGTATATTAAGGATGATCCAGTTCGACCGAATCTATCAGTTGACTTTAGAGTCAGCGATGGCCGTATGGTTATTGCCCTAATGGATCAAGATACACCTGCCGCAATGGTATGTGTTAGCCTACATGACTTTATCCCTAGTAGCGTAGAAGATTTAGCAGAAACAGCAAGTGCGCCTACTGCGGCAATTTTCTACACAATTTGGAGTTACAAGCCAGGTTCTGGAAAAGATCTGTTATTCAAAGCAACAGAAGCATTGAAAGCAGAATATCCTACTCTAAACCGCTTTGTTACACTAAGTCCTAAGACTGAAATGGCAAAGAAATTTCATCACAAAAACGGAGCAGAAACCTTCCGTGAAAATGCAGATACTATCAACTATGAGTATCACGTTTAAACTTCGGACTTGACAGTTTGCCTTAAAGAACGTATAATGTATACGTGGTCGTAAGCAAATTGGCAGAGCTCCAATCCAGAAATGGTGAGGGACGGGACTAGGCTATTGGCCGTCTTTGTTGGTTCAAATCCAACCGACCACACCAAATCTTTCTCCCAGTAGTTCAATGGATAGAACCACTCTCTCCTAAAGAGTAAATGTGGGTTCGATTCCCTCCTGGGAGACCAAAATATATTTTGGATAGTTGTCCAAAAGACATAGACAGATAACAGTAAAGCTGTTATAATAGATACATAGCAAGCAGAGATGCTTGTAGAAAGTTTTAGGATCGGTACAGCAACATTCATATACTATGAACTGTTAGACACTGTGGTAGTTGGTGGAGCGGAGTGCGTAAAAACACCGAGCGTTGAAGGTAACTATTGAAACAAGACTAACGAGCACAGAGTGATGGCCTGTGTAAAATAAAAGCAGTCAACAACGATCCTGTTAGTCATAGGATGACTACAGCAATTTAAACTACAACTTAATGCTATAGAAGGTGGTCGGAGGACAGGCAGAAATGCTTTCTAGAAATAGACACTGATAGAATAGATAGGTCCGGGGAATCCGGAATATGATGTTTGTACAGAAAAACACAAACTAGGCAACATGAATGTTGATAGGGTCCGGGTGCTATGATTGGCCGGACCAGAAAATAAACTCATTAGCACGATCATCCTGTTTAAAGTTTTAGAATGTTAACAGCAACTCAAAATTTTCAAGCATATCGAAAAAAAATACATTCTGTAAAGGTAATTAAAATGAACGCATTTGTAAACGCAATCGCAAATCAAGAAGCCCGTACTGCCAATGGCATGAAGGCTCGTGCATCAACAGCCAAGAAGACTGTTGATCTTTTCTATAACATTGGTGCAAGCCGTGGCAAGAACATCGTTCCTGCTTTCACAGCCGCTTATGTCGAAAACCAAGACGTGGCACTGCGTATCGCACAATGGGCACGTGATGTCCGTGGTGGTGCAGGTGAACGTCAACTTTTCCGTGACATTCTTGTTCACTTGGAAAAGACTGACCCAGACGCCGCTTTGGCTTTGCTTCGCAAGGTTCCAGAAGTTGGTCGTTGGGATGACATCTTTGTCTTTACCAATCCTGACCTAAAGTCAGCCGCTTATACCATGTTGGGTGATGCCCTTCGTGCTAACAACGGTTTGGCTGCAAAGTGGACTCCTCGTAAGGGTCAAATTGCCGCAGAAGTTCGTTCCTTCTTTGGAATGACTCCTAAGCAATATCGTAAGAGCCTTGTGGCACTTACAAAGGTTGTTGAAACCCAAATGTGTGCAGGAGATTGGGATAACATCAACTTCAGTCACGTACCTTCTGTAGCGGCTCGCCAATACAAGAAGGCATTCAACCGTCACACACCTGCATTTGCAGAGTATGTTGCCAAGTTGGTAAGTGGTGACAAGACTGTTAAGGTTAACGCCTCTGCAATCTTCCCACATGATGTGTTGAAGGGAGTGATCGGTAGCTACCGTGCAAAGTTTGACAAGACAGAAACTGACCATGTGATCGCACAATGGGACAGCTTGCCAAACTATGTGGGAGATGCTAGCATCATGCCAATCGTAGACGTTAGCGGTTCTATGTCTTGCCCAGCAGGAAAGAACTCTAATGTAACTTGCATGGATGTTTCAATCAGCTTGGGCTTGTACCTAGCAGACAAGAACAAGGGCGTGTTCAAGGACACATTCTTGACTTTCTCTAGCAAGCCACAACTTGTTACTCTAAAGGGTAACATTGTTGAAAAAGTTGCTCAAATGAGCAAGAGTGATTGGGACATGAGCACTAACCTAAACGCGGCTATGGACAAGATCCTAGACGTTGCGGTTAAGAGTTCAGTACCAGCTAGCGACATGCCAGCCATGTTGCTGATCTTGTCAGACATGCAGTTCAACCAATGCGCCCGTTACGACGACAGCGCAATGGAAATGATCGAACGCAAGTTCGAAGCCGCAGGCTACTCTGTGCCACAGATTGTTTTCTGGAACCTAAACAGTTCAGATAACGTACCTGTAAAGGCAGACAAGAGTGGTGCCGCATTGGTAAGTGGATTTAGTCCAAGTATAATGACTAGCTTGCTAGCCGCTGATTTGGATCAATTCACTCCAGAAGGCATTATGCTTAAGACTGTAATGAGTGATCGTTACGCTCTCTAAGCTGTTGTAGAAATACAACAACCCCTAAACCCTGTCAGCTGTTTTGGTTGACAGGGTTTTCTTTTGAGTTTATAATAGTCTTATGTATAAAGTAATAGGAAAAGAAGAAACATTTAAAGTTCTTACACTTGCCGAAGCAATGAATGTTGCTAAGAGCATGAATGAGTTTGTAACCATCAAAGGTGCAGATTTCGAAATGGTAGGCATATTTGGAGTAGACAGTATCAAAGATGGTAAGTGCCCAGATGGCGTTGCCTATGATTGGAACAAAGCCGGCCGTATTGGTCGCGTTAAAAAGGAGAGAACATAATGCCTTGGATTGAAAATATTCCGTTGGAAAATGTAGCAAAAGGACAACACCATGACTGTGGTGTTAATAGTATGCTGATCCAAATCTCAGATCATGACATGGCATTTCCTGTGCCAAAGCACACATTCAAAGAAGTACATCAGTTTACATTTTTGGATATAGAAGAAGATGGCATGACCAATACCGGTGATGGCAAGACTATTGATTTGAGTGAGTTTGCTATTACAGACGAGCAGGCCAAACAACTTGTGGCTCTTTTGCAACATGCATTTGAGAATCGGATGAATGTTGTTGTTCACTGTCATGCAGGTATTTGCAGGTCGGGTGCGGTCTGTGAGGTCGGTGTGATGATGGGCTTTGCGGATTGCGAGCGTTTCCGTGCTCCAAACTTGTTAGTCAAGCACAAGATGATGAGAATTTTGGGTTGGACATACGACAGTGAAGAAAAGTCCTACGATGTACATGGCACAGTAAACGAGTGGGGATTTATTACTCCAAAGAATCCGGTTGACTAACTAGCAGAATGATGTTATAATAACATTATAGTAACAAGGAGCGCACAATGGACATTCGAGTTGAAGCACGTAGCCCAAAGAAGAGGAAGTTTATAGAAGCTATTCTTCCTTCGATAGTTACACAGCTAGGTTTGGATAACAGCAGAAAATCTGTTTTTATCAAACTTGAGCAAGACTGCGAAGGTATGGGATATACTGTGCCCATTGATGTCCTTGACAGTTACGTAGTGATTATTAAACCTTCATTGTCTATTAAAGATATCGGACTCACACTTGCACACGAGATGGTTCATGTGCGACAGTTTGCCAAAGGTATTCTTAAAGTAAAGAATGGAGTAAACTATTGGAAAGGCAAACGGTTTACCAAACGAACCAAGTATTTGGATCAACCTTGGGAACAGGATGCCTTTGCAAGACAAGAAATCATTTTTAGAAAATCAATCGAGTAAAGGATACTAAATGGCGGGCAAAGCAAAATCGGTTTATCTTACAGTGACCAAAAAAGGTTCAATGAAAACAGAATTTCATAAAATGTTTTTTGATGCTAAAGCATATAACGAGTACGTTAAGTCGGAAGAATTCAAAGCCAAATGGCCTGCTAGTGAGTATAATATTATAAAAGAAGTTTATTAAGAAAGGAGCATAATATGCCAAGTGTATTCTTAGTAAGCGACACGCACTTTGGACACACAGGTGTATGCCGCTTCACACGTAACGATGGTGTTACAAAATTACGTCCGTGGGATAGTCCTGAGGAAATGGACGAAGCAATGGTCAAGGCTTGGAACGACCGAGTCAAGCCCACTGACAAGGTCTATCACTTAGGTGACGTTGTTATTAACCGCAAGGCATTAAAAGTCTTAAGTCGTTTAAACGGCGACAAGGTGTTAATCCGCGGTAACCACGACATCTTCCGTGATGACGAGTACAGAATGTACTTTAGAGAATTACGAGCATACCATGTTATGAACGGAATGATCTTAAGCCATATTCCATTACACTCAGATTCAATGGGACGTTTTGGAGTTAACATTCACGGTCATACTCATGCAAATCGCGTGAAGAAGGCCCGAGGTGTTGATGCTAGGACTGGAGAGATCTTATACAGTGATGAGAACGATGTCCGCTACCATTGCGTATGCGTAGAACAGACCCCGGACTTTGCTCCCATCTTGTTTGAAGATGTTATTGCTCGCATTGAAGCTGAAGGCGGAAGTGTTGGTTTTAAAAATGGGAACGGGCCTACAATGTAGGCTCGTTTTTTAAGGATTTAAAATGATTAGATTAAACGTATTTGAGTTGGATAAGATCAAAAAGATCTGTGAAGAAGTTGGTACAGAATATTTTGTGCTAGAGCAGACTACTGATTCTGGCATTGGTAGTATTCTTACGCTAACTTACGACACAGAGATTGCAGATTATCCTGCAAAGATTTCTATTGAAGTATCAGGTGTGGAGAATTGGTAATGAAAATTAAATTTGATAAAGATACAATGCCCGATGAACTTTACAATGCGCTTCTAAAGCATTTTGTCAACGAAGCAGTTGGCTTAGGTGTAGAAGTAAACAAGTTTACCCAGTTTGAGAATTGGGTAGTTGAATGTGAGGTAGATGCTAAGGAAGCGGTGCATTAATGTCTACGTGTTATCAACTCATCGGCGTACCGGGTGCGGGAAAGAGTACTTGGATCAAGGACCAAATCTGGGCTTTGGGTTTGACTGTGGTTAGTACAGATGCGTTTGTAGAAGACTATGCTCGAGAGTGCGGATCAACTTACTCAGAAGTCTTTGAAGAATATATGCCTCGAGCAGTTGAACTAATGGCTAACCAGGTAGTATTTGCACGTGAGCATGGACATACAATACTTTGGGATCAGACTAGCACCACTGTTAAAAGTCGTGCTAGGAAGTTTAATATGCTTCCAGGCTATGAGCATATTGCAGTCGTGTTCCGTACTCCAAATTTGGATGAGCTTAAAGAGCGATTAGCCAATCGTGCAGGTAAGGATGTTCCCTGGCCTGTTGTACAAGGCATGATTGATGGGTGGGAAGAACCTACTCTAGAAGAAGGCTTTAAAGAGATTTGGTACGTATAATAGGGCCTTCGGGCTCTATTTTTTTGGCTAAACTTTCTCTTGACATTTAACTGATAAGATCATATAATACGACTATGACATTCATTGAATACGCTCTCATAATACTAGTATTACTTCAAGTTAAACATTGGTACATAGACTTTGTTAATCAAAGTACAGAAGAAGTCAAACACAAAGGCATCTACTTAGATTGGCTAGGCATCAAGCACAGCCTTAAACAAGGTATTGGCACGTTCTTGGTTTTCTTTCTATTTACTATGCCCGACATTGCACTACTAATTGGGGTATTAGATTTTGTTTTACACTATCACATTGATTGGTTCAAGATGAACTACGGTAATAGTGATATTACTACTCCGCAGTTTTGGAGTCATTTAGGACTCGATCAAATGGCACATCAAATTTCTTATATTTCTTTCATTTATATTTTACTGGTACTCTAAATGGCACAACACTTAATGGTCGACTTAGAAACACTCGACACAAAAACTTCTGCAACTATCTTGACATTGGGTGCAGTTCGGTTTGATCCTTGGACTAATGCTCCAATGAAAGAACTTTATCTACGTGTAGACATTGACAGTCAAGATAAATTAGGCTGTACTGTTAGTGACGATACGATTAGTTGGTGGGGGAAACAGCAGACTGACGTTAAAGAAGAAGCCTTTAATCCTCTTAACCGTATTCCAATCCACGAAGTTATGAATCAGTTTCATGCACTGGCTTGGGGCTGTAGTCACTTTTGGTCACATGGTGCTACATTTGACTTAATGATTCTACAGAACATTTATGAAAAATTAGGTCGTGCGTATCCCTGGAACTTCTGGGAGATGCGAGATACTCGTACATTATTTGAGTTAGCAGATCCAGATATGCCACAGGACTCAAAACATAATGCCTTAGAAGATGCAAAACGTCAAGCAATCGGAGTGAGAAATGTCTACAGAAAAATTGGATTTACCGGATACAAGCGTTAAAGTAAGCTCTAGTCCAGAACGTCATACTTTTCAAAAAGAAGGGTATATCAAACATTGTGAGGAAGAGGGCAAAGAACCAAATCCCGACTATGTTAATATGTACAAGACTTGGCGAGAACAGGATGAAGAAAATCTAAAAGATCCTGCTTGGCAAAAGGATAATCTCGAGTATGATCTTCGTAGCACCTCTTGGATATTAGAGAAAGCTCGTGCTAGCGAAAACTATGCCCAAAATATCTATGCCGCGTTATGTAATATGCGTTGGCAACGTATTGGCATGTGGCCTGCTCTTAAAGATGAATACTGGTCTTGTAGTTGGCGTAGTGCAGGCGGGGTTGTTTCTGACATGTTAGGAACAGGTGACTATATTGATTGGTATTGTAGTGGCATTGGTAGTCAAGACACCGGATACGGATTAAGTGATAAGAAGCCAGAACTTGACGAGGACGGTAGAACCTATGTACCGGAAGGTGTAGTGACTGAAGAAATACGCAAAGACTTTCAAACATTAGGATGGGTTCCTAGTGAATGGCCCGAAGACGATTAAATACAATATGACTAAAACTTACCTAGTAGAAGAACTATTTGAAGACATTGAAGGCGATCCCGACAATGTCATATTCAAAATCCCACCAGAAATCTGTGAAGCACAAGGTTGGAAAGAAGGCGACACCATGCACATCGAAGCCAGTGACGGACAATTAATCATTAAAAAAGTATGAGCAAAGAAGAGTTGATTGAATTGGAAGGTACCATTTCCGAAGTACTTCCAGCCAATATGTTTCGTGTTACTTTGGAAAATCAACATGTGATTACCTGCTATACAAACGGCAGACTTCGCCAGAATAAAATCAAAATGATTCTCGCAGATCGGGTTCGAGTAGAAATGAGCCCATACGATATGTCCAAAGGACGTATAACATACAGATTATGACTTGACTTTTAGTTAAGTTGAAGTTATAATATACTTGTTGTGTGTGTTATCATACAACATTTTTTAAACTATGTTGCACCGTGAATCGGGCAGAAAGAAAATTAAATGGCTTATCATCCAAAGTTAGTAGCGGCGTTTGGCGCAGACTTGTTCAAAGTACTCGGCCCGCCTGAAGATCGTGTTAAGTGGTCCTCACTGTCACTCGCAGAACAAAAATCTCGTCTTAAACGAATTCCAGAATACGTGAATACACGTAGTTTGGGCAAACATCCTACCCTAGTAGATGTTCTCGTTCATGCATTAAACAAATTATATTTGATGGGTCTTGACAATCCATTATTAGGTATTGACCTCCCTATCTTTAACAGCCTTTCAGATGCGGCAGAAAAACTCAATACCAAAGCACTTAACTATAGTAGCACAAACTTTCAGCCACTAGACAAACTAGTTAAGAATGCCGAAAAACAACGTGACGTTTTCTTACGTCATATTTTTGAAGACATCATCTTCCGCTTCAATCCTGCACTAGTGTTGCCAGGACTTGGACGATTGAATACCAAGGGTTTCCTGTATGTTAACGATGCCCAGCACCGTATACTTGCCTGTATGATTTTAGGTATTGAGGAAGTTCCTATTAATTATATCGAAAGCGATGACGAGTTCTGGGATGTATCGCAGTATGCGGCATTAAACATTCACAGCCTTGTGTCTAGTGAGTTTGACCGCTATCGTATTCGCGTACAACGTGAAACAGCCGCACGTGAAGCTGGCATGGCAAGTGAGCCCGAAGACGCTATCAGCTACGAACTCAATGAGTTGTTTACAAATCTTGGCGTTGAGGTGATTGAAAAAATTGAAACTGGTAGTCGTGCGGGTACACTTACTAGTATCGGTAACATGATTAAGTATCGTATTACATATGGTAAGGATTACTTTACTCGTGCTACTACAATCAACGCACAGTTGTTTCCAACAAGCAAGTTCCATACTGCCAATAGTTGGGGTTTAATGGAGTTCCTAAAGTATCAAAACTTGACAGACAGTGACCTAGTAGCAGATCATGCTATTATGTCAGCATTGTCTGAACGCTGGCCTAAGAAAAATACAGGTGGACAGTTACACAAGAACATTAAGGATGCTTACAAGGATCAAACTGCCGCTTCATACAGCAATAGTCGTGTTCCAGAAGAAATGATTATTGCACATGGTATCTACCAAGTATGTAAGAAGTATGCTCCTAACATCAAGTGGGCAGAACCTGCTTGGCCCAGCGGCAACAAGAAATTCAAATTGGCATTAGTCTAATGAAGAATCATGTTGCTATAAACGAGAGCATCTCAATTCTCGAGCCTTACAAAGGATTTGACGAGGGTACTTATTACACAATGAGCATCTTTAATGAATTCTGTAAGACTCGAGATTTGAAACGTGTAGCAATTTTTGGATATTACAAAAGTAAATATCGTTGGAATAACACACAGGCTCAAGAAATGTACGACAAGGCACCTGATGGTTGGACTGACGGCGTTGGAGTATATCGCAAGTTTGATTGGGGCAAAGGCGAAAACAAAATTAAATGTGGTGAAGATTGGGAATGGCACGAGCCACAGTTAGACCATATAGTTCCTAGATCACGTGCTAAGGCCATGGGTTGGACTCCTGAACAAATCAATCATCCT